>Ga0181597_10002038_pt1 | contig 22253 bp, 17 predicted proteins | sample 041ome_5_FD_148647 | JGI IMG/M metagenome (GOLD analysis project Ga0181597, IMG submission 148647) | Coastal salt marsh microbial communities from the Groves Creek Marsh, Skidaway Island, Georgia - 041403US metaG (spades assembly) | ecosystem: Environmental > Aquatic > Marine > Intertidal zone...
AGATGATGTGGCGTGATACGCTCTAAGAGCATAACTACTCTTTCATACGCTTGCATACGCATTGGAAGCGATTTTTTCTGCAGGTCTTTCCTTAAATAAAAGGCACGACGCTTCTCCTCGTTATCCACAAAGTTGGATAACAATAAATAGGTGAGGAGCAACATTAATGCTGCAGGAAAAGTGTATTTAAGTATTTCAATAAATGCTTCCATGAAAATATGTTAAGGCCTACAAATATCGTTATTTTTGCCTTCCCACAATAGCAAATTACTATGAAAGGACTTTCAACACGTGCTCAGGAAATGGGTCTTCCTATGACCATTGAAATGGCAAAAAAAGCAAGGGAACTGAGTGCTACAGGAAAACATGTGATTAGTTTGTCTTTAGGAGAGCCAGACTTTGATACACCAGATTTTATCAAAGCGGCGGCAAATGAGGCCATGGAACAAAACTATACGCATTACATGCCTATTCCTGGATTTGCAGATGTTAGGGCCTCAATTGCAGCAAAATTTAAAAGAGATAACCACCTTGATTATACACCAGATCAAATCGTTGTAAGCACTGGCGCCAAGCAGAGCTTGCTCAATGTGTTTTTGACTTTGGTTAACCCCGGTGAAGAAATAATTATTCCAGCTCCATATTGGGTGAGCTATATGGATCAGGCAAAATATTGTGAGGGTGTCGTTAAAACACTTCCCACAACAAAGGAGAGCGGCTTTAAGATTACGGCGGCACAATTAGAATCGGCCATCACAGATAAATCCAAAGTCTTGATTTTTTCCTCGCCAAACAATCCGTGTGGAGCTGTATACAGCAGGTCTGAGCTAGCCGCTATTGCCCAGGTGGTTGCAAAGTATCCCAATTTGTACATTATTTCAGATGAGATTTACGAGCTGTTGAATTATGGGGAGGTAGAGCATGTTAGTATTGCGAGCTTTCCTGAGGTTTATAATCAAACCATAACGGTAAACGGATTGTCAAAAGGTTTCGCTATGACGGGATGGCGAATTGGATATATTGGCGCGCCAGAGTGGATAGCAAAGGCCTGCACAAAATTTCAGTCTAATTTCACTTCAGGAGCAAATTCTGTAGCTCAACGCGCATGCAAGGCTGCTGTTGAGGCTGATCCTTCAAAAGTGAAATACATGGTGGACACATTTGCCCAGCGCAGAGAAAAAATGGTAAGCTGGATGAATGCAATTCCTGGATTTGAATTAGATACTCCTCCTGGCGCCTTTTACGTGTTTCCAAGAATAACAGCACTTTTAGGTAAATCCTATAAAGGAAAGCGTATTATAAATTCTATGGATTTGAGTTTTTTCCTACTAGAAGAAGCCTTGGTAAGCACAGTTCCAGGCGATGCTTTTGGTTTAGCCGGTTACATTCGTTTCTCTTATGCAGCTGCAGAAGCTGATCTTGAGGAAGCTGTACGCAGAGTTCGAGAAGCAGTTTCAAAATTAGAAGACTAAAGAAGCCGTTATGAAAATTGAAGTTGCTCACGGAGAAATTATTGACAAGCACACCATACTTGTAATTAAAAGTGAGCGCATCTCAGAAAAAGAAAAGCTTGCACATGTTCAGGTCGAGTTAAAGGCACTTTCGCAAGGAGTGAAGTACGTTTATAGTTGCGCGGAGAACCCGTCAAAACTGCATCACTTGGTTGAAAAGCTAAAAAAAGTCAATGAGCAGCTTTGGGAAGTTGAGGATGAATTGAGAATTTTAGAATCAAACGAGGACTTCGGTGAGGCCTTTATTCTTAAAGCAAGAAGCGTATATTTTTTAAACGATGAACGCGCGGCATTGAAAAAAAATATTAATGCCATTACAGGGAGCGTTATTGTGGAAGCGAAATCCTATGCTGATTATTCTGTGAGGAAACGGGATTCCGAAGAATAGTGTAAATTCGATTATAGAAACTTCAAGATTTGAGTTTTAAGCAACGTTTTAATGCCTTCAGAGAACGGGTGAATATTCTCCTGTATGATAGCCGTGATTTTGTACTTGGTGCTTTATCAAGGATCTCTTTTCTTGTTGCCCTTAGCACCATTATATCATTAGTTATTTTTCACGGCTACGATCTTAATGATGCACAAAATCATATCATAGGTGTAATTGTACGATTCTCCATAGGTTATTACTTATTGAAATTCCTGATAGAGGTTATTTACAATTTTCATCCTTGGGCATTTGTGAAGGCCAGAAAATGGGAAGCCATTTTAATGGGATTCCTTGTGTTGGATATCTTGGTCATTAACATTCAAGAGGTTGAATTACTTAGCTTCCTAGGAGATGCAATAGGCGTAAGCAGTTTTCAAAGCGGCTTTGTGCTTTTGTTACAGTTTTATGTAATGATTATTGTGTTTTTGGAATTTGGGAAAGTTGGAGAACGACTGCCCGATTTCAACCTGACACCACCGGCATTACTTTTAATCAGTTTCATACTGTTAATTGCCTTGGGTACTGGTTTGTTAATGCTACCGGAAATGAAGGCAGGTAGTGGGTCTTTAGATTTCGTCACTGCGTTATTTACAAGTATTAGTGCGAGCTGTGTGACGGGGTTGAGTTTAATAGATATTTCTACGGTTCTGAGCTTTAAAGGGCAAATGATTGTGATGATACTCATGCAATTGGGTGGACTAAACATCATTTCATTTGCTGCCTTATTCGCTATTCTTAGAGGCGGATTTGGAATGCGCCAGCAAAACTTCATGAGTGAAAACCTTGGCGAAAGCATGTTACAAAGCGGTAAGCTAGTAGGTTCAATTTTTCGTCTCACATTAACTATAGAATTAATTGGTGCAATCTTACTAGGTATCATCTGGTTTCCCAAGTTTGATTCTTTAGGGAACACTTTATTTTATAGCATATTCCACAGCATTAGTGCCTTTAATAATGCAGGGTTTTCTTTATTCTCTGATTCACTAGCCACTGAGGGTAATGCATTTTTACCGGCCGTCCATTGGGTAATCGCTTTATTAATCATCTTGGGTGGAATTGGGTTTGGAACACTTTCGGATGTGCTTTCACAACCGTGGCGAAACCAACCGTTAACCAGAAGTTGGAGAGGGTTGCGATTGGGTACTAAAATTGGTTTGACGGTCGCCGGAATTTTATTATTGACTGGAGGAGTGATTCTTTCACTCACACTGGGTTACAATGGTGATATGGGCACACATATATCAGCAAGTTTCTTTCAAAGTGTTACTGCAAGAACGGCGGGGTTTAATACCATAGACATAGGAGCTATGGCCATGCCAGCATTACTTTTTATGATGTTTTTAATGTTTGTTGGGGGTGGATCTGGATCAACAGCAGGAGGAATAAAGACCAGTACATTTGCTTTGGTATTTTTAAGTGCCTATGCTACGATTAGGGGTAAAAAGGATATCAACCTGTATAAAAATAAGATTCCTTGGGAGTTGATGAATAGAGCTTTTGCCGTTTTCCTCTTCGCGATAGTCTTTATTTTCCTGGGAATATTTGTTTTGACAATCTTGGAACCGGATATCGCGTTTTTAGACTTGGCTTTTGAGCAAGTAAGTGCATTTTGTACGGTAGGTCTGAGTACAGGAATTACCTCCGAGCTTAGCTTCGGTAGTCAAACGGTAATTATGCTTAGTATGTTAATCGGAAGGGTAGGTACGCTAACCTTAGCATTCGCTTTGAGTGGTAATCGACCAGAATCTAATTCCTTTTCCTATCCTAAAGGCTACATGCACGTAGGCTAAAATCTACTTGAAACGCTGGTCTTAATTTTTGTCTTGAAAGTCTAGGTTCTTCAATCCGATAAACTTCAATAATTTTTTCCCATTGATTTTTAGCGTCTCTTTGATGCCGGTTGCCAATTTCTTTGACGTTGCATCATCTGGTCTTGAGACAAATTTTGAATCTCTGTAAGAAACTCCTTCTTCTGGTTTGGTATAGAAGTATGTATAGAAGCTTTTTCTGCTTTCGTCCTCCGGAATATTGATTTTTCTATAGCCGTGCGGACTGTTGTCATCCGTATAAAAAATGACCGCAGTATTGAACGTGGGCGGGACTTTCACCATACATTCGGTCATCTCCTTGTTCCACAATTCTAAATCGCCACCGTATTCTGCTTTCCAATTTTTATTGAGATAAACTAGCAGGTTGATTCGGCGCCACAAACCTAATTTTGGGTTCATGTTAACGTCAATATGGATGTCTACGTAAGAGCCGTTTTTACCTTGATGCACACCAGATCCCAAAGCATCTGTGGTGGTATGCAGACCTTCTATTCCCGTAATCTTTTCTAACTGTTGGTACCATTGATTTGAGCTGACCGCTTCCCGTATCTTGGCAAAAGAAGGATGCCACCTCTCAAAATGATAATCTTCACTTTTATCCTCATTCAAGCTTTTACGCTTTACATTGAGATCTTTAATTGACGGGAAATTTTCAAACAAGTCATCGGCAATTTCTTCGGTAAAGAAATTCTCCATCACTAAATATTTGCACGGTTTGGCGTTGATATAAAGCTCGTTCAACTTAGCTGCGTGCTCTGAATTTAGGTATGCTTCGTTAATGATTCCTGTTGCCATTATAGTCTCAATTTGGATTCAAATATAAGTTTACGCGTTCTTCTTGCGAGTGACATTCGTCAGTTTTGAATAAACCAACGAAAATAAATTGGGAAAAAATCGTTTGAAGGGAATTGAAAATCTCTCGTAACCACCAATTACTATAAGCTTTGGTAATTTACCTCTCGTTGTTTTCTTTAAAAACTTACGAGCGAGTACTTCCGGCAGCATGCCTTTTTCTTGAGCACTGCTGTTCACTCCTATGGGCGCGCCATTGGGACCTAAACTTTTTACCGTTACAGACGTATTGATAAATCCAGGGCTCAAAATTCCGGCATGTACACCGGAATTTTGAAGTTCATATTGAAGACTTTCAAAGTATCCAATTACCGCAAATTTACTTGCTGCATAGGCCGCCAATTTTGGGCTGCCAAAAAAGCCTAAGATGCTTGAAACAGTCCAGATTTGTCCTGTATTACGGGACAACATATGCGGTAGAACAGCTTTTGTCAATGCGACAGCGGCCCAGAAATTCACTTCCATTACCTGTTTTTCAATCTGGAATTCCATTTCATCTACGGAACCTAAATGACCAATTCCGCCGTTATTGATCAAAATGTCTACATGTCCTTTGAAATCAAGCGCTTGCTTAGCCCATTGATGTGCTTGTTCATTATTTTGTAAATCAAGCGGAAGCACACAACAATCTTCTGGGTTGGGCAATTGATTTTGTAATTCTTTTAAAAGTTCTAAACGACGTGCAGAAATAATGAGGAAGGCACCTTTTTGTGAATACGCCTTTGCCAATGCCAGTCCAATCCCGCTACTTGCTCCAGTTATCCAAACTACCTTACCTTTCATTGCGTTCGTTATTTGCGCTTTCTTGGTGCGCCCTTAAATTTAGAACTTCCTTTTGATTTTGAATGAGAAGACCTGCGCTTACCTTTATTATCAATGTCTTCACCTATTCTTTTTCTTCTAGGACGGTCACCACGCGCTTCTAGTCGGTCACCAAAATCTCTTCCAAATCTACCTTGCTCACCGTCTTCCCTGCGAGTACGTGGTCTCTCTTCAAAATCACTTCGTCCGCCAGAGCGTTTGTCAAAATCTCTTTTATTTCTGCTATCAAACCCACTTCTTTGGTTTCTACCACCTCGCCTGTTTCTGTCTTCACGGCGACCGCCTACGTAGTTGCCGCGTGAGCTTCTATGTGGTTTTGCGTTTTCGCCTTCTTCAAAATAGGCATTGATGGTGTATGAACCTGTTTTGGCTCCTGCTAGACGGCTGGCAATTTCAACGGCGTATCGCTCCTCAACATCAATTCGTGAGAATGTTTTGTCCATGTCTATTTTACCAATGCGAATTTTTGTTCCTTCCATTACGTCGTTGATAACGCCCATTAATCGGGAAGGATTCACTTTCTGACGATAACCAAGATCAACCACAATGGTCTTAAAGCCTGCTTCTGCTCCTGATTTTGAATCGCGCTGTCCGCGTTCTTTTATTTTTTTAGCGGTTTCATTGATGTTTCTTGCACCGCGATACCTGCTTAATATGGCGCTTACTTCATGGCCTAAGAATCGTTCAATTAGATCTGCTTTGCTCAGATGTGCAAGCTTATCCATAGCTTCTTCCACCAGTGTAGGATCAAGTTCATACACGTGATCCATTTGTTCTAATTCATTTATAGCTTGGCGCATTTTAACCTCGCAGATGTCTTCACCAGAAGGAACCAATTTGGTTTCAAATGTCTTGCCAATTAATCGTTCGAGGCTTTTGACTTTACGCATGTTACGGCCATGAGTAATCACTATAGAAATTCCACTTGAACCGGCGCGACCCGTACGACCAGATCTGTGCACATACACTTCAGGATCATCAGGGATGTTGACATTAATGACATGAGTGAGGTCGTTAACATCTATACCACGAGCTGCGACGTCTGTGGCTACCATTACGTTTAATCCTCTATTTCTGAACCGTTTCATGACATCGTCCCGCTGTGCTTGGCTCAAATCTCCGTGTATAGCTTCTGCGCGGTAGCCGTCGTTCACTAATTGTTCGGCAATGCTCTGAGTTTCTCTTCTGGTTCTACAGAAAACTATACCGTACATATCTGGATTGAAATCCAGTATACGGCGCATGGCTTCATAAGTGTTCTTGGAACTGACTACATATAATTCATGTTCTACATTCGAAGCACTAATGTTTCGTTTACCCGCAGATATTTCTTTGGGGTCGCTTAGGTATTTTTTTGTTAAATGCTTCATGCCCTCGGGCATGGTTGCAGAGAAACAAAGCGTTTGTTTGTATTCAGGAGTATTTGCTAGAATAGCATCTAATTCATCTTGGAAGCCCATGCTTAGCATCTCATCTGCTTCATCTAGCACTAAAAACTGTACGTCTTCTATTCGAAGTTTCCGTCTTTCAATTAAATCAAGAGTTCTACCCGGTGTTCCCACAACTATTTGAGGCTTTGCTTGGAGGGACTTGATTTGCTTTGATATAGGAGAACCACCATAAACTGCGGTAACTCGGACATCCATGAATTTCGCATAAGATTCTATGTCTTTTGCGATTTGAAGACACAGCTCTCTTGTTGGTGCCAAAACGATGGCTTGAACATGTGGGACATCTTCTTCCAATTGATGTAAAATCGGCAAAGAGAATGCTGCAGTTTTACCTGTGCCTGTCTGTGCGAATGCTATTAAATCTGTAGATTCTTCGAGCAGATGTTCGATGCTCATTTTTTGAATAGGAGTCGGTTCCACGAATCCTAAAGCTTCTACACCACGAATAATATCCGGGTGAAGACCGCTGTCTTTGTACGTTTCCATAAAGGGGGTCAAAAGTGACCGTTAAAATTGCCCAGTTCCGCTGGGTGCGCCTACTTGAGTGTCAGCGCTTCCTTACAATTTTTAGCCTACATGGAAGATGGACACCCTTAAATCGGGTGCAAACATACAAATAATAATGCGGTGAATTATTTTGTGCCTTTAGCGCGTATGACCCATGATTCTCCGGAGTGATAGAGTCCCTCTTCAAGATTTATTTTTTCTTCCCAAACTTCAACGTGGTTGAAATTTTCAAATAGAGCCTTCACTTGACTTACGGTGAAGCACATACTTTCTGTTTGAGGGCCTCCACTTCCCATTCCGATGTTTTTTGTAGAAAACGCCTCAAAAATCAAATTTCCTTGCGGAGCCAAAAAGTTATTTAGACGAGCATAAACAGATTCAGCATTGGGAGAGGGGAGATGCAAATAGGTGTAGGCTAGAACGTCCACTAGGACGGGACATTGGAAGTTATTGGCGTCTGCAATGGTATAATCTAGTTCCACTCCGTTTTCTGCGGCTAAAGACAAGGCTTTCTCACGTCCCTTTTCACTTTGATCAAATGCAATAACATTCCATCCGTTTTTCAAAGCATGTACAGCATTTCGTCCTTCTCCTTCAGCTGGTAGCAGAATACCCGCCGTGCGGATTTTACTTAACTCCTGAGCAAAGAATGCGTTGGGTAACTTTCCGTAAGCATAAATTCTCTTACTGAACCTAGAGTCCCACATTCCTTGTGAGTTTGTTTCAATTGTGTCCATTGGTAATGGCTGGTTGGGTTACAAATCATTAAATTTCAATATAGACTTTTTATTTTCGAAGTTGAGTTTTGACTACTCCATTTTTATAGATTTCTATAAATATTTTTTTTCTCTCTAGAGTTGCAGAAAAGATTCTGAGAGTTATATTTGCACCCCCGAATAAGTGGGAAAATAGTTAGAGTTATGAAACGTACATTTCAACCTAGTAATAGAAAGCGTAGAAACAAGCACGGATTCCGTTTGAGAATGGAAAGCGCAGATGGCCGTAAAGTTTTGGCTTCTCGTCGTTCCAAGGGGCGTAAGAGATTAACTGTGAGTGATAAAGGAAATTATAAAGGTTAAGATGTTAAAAACCTTTTGATAATATATAAGGTGTTGCTAATCGCAACACCTTTTTTTTGGCCCTATGCCAACTAAATTTGTACAAATCTTAAGTTCATGCCGAAGAATTCATCCATTAAGCACGTTTTAATTATCGGATCAGGACCAATTGTAATTGGCCAAGCATGTGAGTTTGATTACTCAGGATCTCAAGCTTCACGCTCACTCAGAGAGGAAGGAATTACCGTTACTTTAATCAATTCAAATCCAGCAACCATTATGACGGACGAGGTGGTTGCGGATAATATTTACTTGAAGCCCCTCACCTTTGAGAGCATAGAAGAGATTCTCAATATACATCCAGATATAGATGTGGTACTTCCAACCATGGGTGGACAAACCGCTTTAAATCTATGTATTGAGGCAGATAAGCAGGGTATTTGGGAAGAGCATGATGTGAAAATTATTGGTGTAGATATTGACGCCATTAACATCACTGAGGATAGAGATGAGTTCCGCAAGTTGATGGAGCAAATAGATATCCCAATGGCACCTTCTAGAATAGCGAAGAGCTTTTTGCGTGGTAAAGAAACTGCTCAAGAATTTGGTTTCCCCCTTTGTGTTAGGGCCTCTTTTACTTTAGGTGGTGCCGGTGCAACTTTTGTGCATACTGAAGAAGAATTTGACACGGCATTGAGCAGAGGTTTAGAAATTAGTCCCATTCATGAAGTGATGATTGATAAGGCCTTGCTGGGTTGGAAGGAATACGAGCTGGAAATACTTCGTGATGAAAATGACAATATCATTATCATTTGTTCCATTGAGAATATGGACCCCATGGGAATTCATACAGGTGATTCTATTACTGTAGCTCCTGCGATGACATTGAGTGATACCACGTATCAGAAGATGCGTGATATGGCCATCAAAATGATGCGCAGCATTGGAACATTTGCCGGTGGTTGTAACGTTCAGTTTGCCGTTAGTCCAGACGAAAAAGAAGATATAGTAGCTATTGAGATTAACCCTAGAGTGAGCAGGTCTTCTGCTTTGGCTTCTAAAGCAACGGGTTACCCTATTGCTAAGATTGCCGCCAAGATGGCCATTGGATATACGCTTGATGAACTAATGAATCAAATTACTAAGACCACTACGGCTTATTTTGAGCCCACGTTGGACTATGTGATTGTTAAAATTCCACGCTGGAACTTTGAGAAATTTGAAGGTGCAGATACCCGATTGGGCATTCAAATGAAGGCAGTTGGAGAGGTTATGGGTATTGGCAGGAGTTTTCAAGAAGCTCTGCACAAGGCGGCTCAATCTTTGGAGATTAAACGAAACGGATTGGGCGCAGACGGCAAAGGTTTGAGTGACCAGGATGAAATTTTGCATAAGCTAGAATATGCCTCATCTGACCGATTATTTGTCATTTATGATGCCATTCAAATGGGTATTCCATTGCGGACGATTTATGATATCACTCGCATTGATATGTGGTTCTTGAAGGAAATAGAGGATTTATCAAAGGTTCAAAGTCGAATAGAAAAGCACTCCTTAGATTCGTTGCCTAAAGAACTGATTCAAGAAGCAAAAATGAAAGGTTTTGCGGATCGTCAAATTGCCCATATGGTTCGCGCTTTGGAAAGCGAGGTGCACCATAAGAGAACAGAATTAGGTATAAAACGAGTTTGGAAACTAGTAGATACCTGTGCGGCAGAATTCCCTGCGCAAACACCTTATTATTATTCCACTTTTGAGATGCCGTTTGTAAACTCAGATGGGGTTGAGGTAATTGAAAACGAAAGTGTGGTCAGTGAGAAAGAAAAAATCATGGTTTTGGGCTCAGGTCCAAATCGTATAGGTCAAGGAATTGAATTTGACTACAGTTGTGTACACGGCGTATTAAGTGCCAGGGAAGAAGGGTATGAAACGATTATGATTAATTGCAATCCTGAAACAGTTAGTACCGATTTTGATACAGCGGATAAATTGTACTTCGAGCCTGTTTTCTGGGAGCATATCTATGACATTATACTTCATGAAAAGCCAAAGGGTGTGATTGTCCAATTGGGTGGACAGACCGCGCTGAAATTGGCGGAAAAAATGAGCCGATACGGTATAGAGATTATTGGAACGTCCTACGAAGCACTAGATTTAGCTGAGGATCGAGGTTCATTTTCGACACTTTTAAAAGAAATTAATATTCCCTATCCCAAGTTTGACGTTGCTACCAATGCGGATGAGGCGCTAGACATAGCAGATCAACTAGGTTTCCCCATTTTGGTCCGACCTTCGTATGTATTGGGAGGCCAGGGTATGAAAATTGTCATAAATAAGGAGGAATTAGAACGTCATGTAATTAATCTTTTCAAGGAGTTTGAGGGGAATCGGGTTCTACTAGATCATTACCTTGACGGCGCTATTGAAGCTGAGGCCGATGCCATATGCGACGGTGAAGATGCCTACATCATTGGAATAATGGAGCACATTGAGCCTTGTGGCATTCACTCCGGAGACAGTTCAGCAGTTTTGCCGCCTTTTAATCTAGGTCCACTGGTAATGCAACAAATTAAGGAGCATACGGTCAATATTGCTAAGGCGCTGGATACAAAAGGATTAATAAATATCCAATTTGCAATCAAAGATGATATCGTGTACATCATTGAAGCCAACCCACGTGCTTCTAGAACAGTGCCTTTCATTTGTAAAGCATACGGTGAGCCATATGTGAATTATGCTACTAAGGTGATGCTAGGATCAAAAAAGGTGAAAGATTTTGATTTTAATCCTCAGATGGAAGGGTTTGCTATTAAAGTTCCAGTATTTTCTTTCAGTAAGTTTCCTAATGTCAATAAAAAGCTTGGACCGGAAATGAAATCCACCGGAGAGGAGATTCGATTCATCAAAGACTTAAAAGACCCCGTCTTCAAAAAATTATACAGCGAACGCAGTTTGTATTTGAGCCGTTAGTTGTTGACTACATTATTGAAATCCCGGAGTTCAGCACCCCGGGATTCTTTTTATCTTGAAAAAATTTTGATTCAGTGATTAGATTTATCGCATTCACTATTCTGGCTTATTTCATATTCAAATCTCTTGATAGATTTTTTCGTGTGAAGCCAACGCAACGTAGAAAGAAACCACCTGCTAAAGGGAATCCTGAAAAGCGCAGTAAGGTGAATAAGAACGTAGGAGAGTACATTAACTACGAAGAGGTGAAGGAAGACAAAAAGCCTTGAAACTAGGAATAATAACATATTATTGGCCACCAGCAGGTGGTCCTGGAGTTCAACGCTGGCTTAAGTTGAGCAAGTACCTTGCGCGTGAAGGGGTGGAGATTTTTGTTGTGACTATTGATGCAGAAAAGGCAACCTATCCATTGCGGGATGAAGGACTCTATACGGATGTGGACAATGGAATTACAGTAATACGTACAGGAACAAGCGAAAAGTTTGGTGCATATAAGAAAGTGACAGGTAAAAAGAAGGTTCCATTTAGTGGGTTTTCAGGAGAGGAAGCTCAAGTGGGATTAGTCCAAAAAATTGCCAGATTTGTTAGAGGGAATTTCTTTGTACCAGATGCTCGAAAAGGTTGGAACAACCATGCATATATTGCTGTAACTAAGATTATCAAGGAGCAAAACGTTCAGCACTGGATTACGACATCACCACCTCATAGTTCACAATTAATAGGTTTGCGAATCAAAAACAATTTCGGTGTGAATTGGACGGCTGATTTCCGTGATCCATGGACAGACATTTATTATTACCGAAAATTTTATCCAACCCTTTTAACACGGATTTATGAGCGTAATTTAGAGCGAAAGGTGTTTGCCTCTTGTGATCAGCTTATTAGTGTAAGTCCCGCATGGAGTAAATTATATGCAGCAAAGGGCGCCCAACCAGAATCTAAAATTCATACAATCACAAATGGATTTGATCAAGAAGATTTTTCTGGTCATCATGAAGTTCGCCCAGCGCAGTTCACCATCACCTATGCTGGAACACTTGCTGCCCAGTATCCGGTAGAAGATTTTATCAAGGCATTGAATCATCTTGACTTTAGTATTCATCTAAAGGTTATTGGTTCATGGGACGGATTGAGTAAGGAACGGTTAGAAAAGTCTAAAGCACATGTACAGCTAGAATTTATTGACTATGTGCCCAAGAAAGAGTTGAACTCCATTATGATGGCTAGTCATCTTTCATTGTTTTTGTTGCCAGAGGTCGATAGTGCAAAGGGTCATGTGCCAGGTAAATTGTTTGATTACATGGGTGCAGGTAATCCAATATTGGGTCTAGGTCCAATCCAAGGTGATGCGGCAAAAATTATTCGTTCAGTAAACGCGGGTGATGTATTTAGTTATGAAAACACCCAAGGAATTGTGGACTTTATCCAAGCTCATAAAGAAAGTTGTCCGCGCTTGGATTCAGCATTAACCCATAAATACGAACGGAGCCTTCAGGCTAAAGCAGTACTCCAAGCTATTTTTGAATAAAATTGGATCCAAGAAAAACCGCCAGCATTGAGCTGGCGGTTCTATTTAAAGTATTTCTTGTTTGGTTTACTGTTTTCTCTCTTTGTACGTCGTCCACCCAAAGTAGGCTAGTAAGAGTAAAAGAATGGCAGAGCCAGCCATATTTACCTTTTTTCCAGTATAGTAGGAGTCTGGCTTAAATTCAAAGACGATTTCGTGCTTGCCTGCGGGAACTTTGATTCCCCTGAGTGTGTAATTCACGCGAATATGATCTATTGGCGCGCCATCTAGGTAAGCTTGCCAATCGTTTCCTGATCCTTCATAGTAGATTTCAGAGAATACCACAAACGCATCACCACCTTCAAAACTGTACTCCATGTATTTTGGGTCGTAGCTGGTGAGCTTGAGTTTAGCCGGAGCAAAGGTGGTTTGGTTCCCAAGATAATCGCTGAAACGAGTATCCACAATTGCCGAAGTCTTAGGGTTGAAGCTAGAAAGTGCGGCCATCTCAGCATCTGCATTTGCAACAATATTTACAGTATTCACGGACCAAGCATTCCCGCATGCATTTGGATTGCGTTGTGCTTGGGGTTGTCCGTTTCCTCCTTGGGTAATAATGTATTTGGCATTGAGCATATTAAAGCATGCCATATTTTGCTTATTAAGCTGGTTGTCAATGAGGTCTTGATAGCGTTGTAATTTGGCACCGTGGTAACCGCCAATACTCTTATGGTGGTAACTCGTATAACTATCGTTGGTGAGACCCGCCAATGAATTCCACACACGGAAGTGTGGGTCAGCGTCTCTTAAAATGGTTTGGTTTGCAGCATTTGGCGCATATTGTGCTTCCCATTGACGCTTGGTTTGGAAGTCGTCTAATTCTAACTGATCGCGATTGAAAAGGAATAAATCGCCCAAGGTAATAGCTCCTAAAACTATCACTGCTGCCACTTCTTTTAATTTACCAATATGCCATACATATAAGGTTAGAGCAGTAAGGCCGCCAAATAGTAAAGAACGCATTGCAGAACTTGTAATAATTCCTCTGCGGTCGCCAATGAGCTGATCCAAAGAAAAACCTTGCTGTGTAAACCCAGCGTCTCTGGCACCTTCTAGATCCATCACAAAAGGTGCGATTAGTCCAAAAAGAAGTATAAAAGCCCCAAAAAGCCCCACACCCTTTTTAAAAGTTTCAAATCGTTTTTTCTTATCAAACTGCATCCATGCATTTAATCCATATAGTCCATAAAAAGGCACTAAAAAGAATAGAATAACCATGGCCATGGAAGGAACACGAAACTTGTTGTAAAGCGGGAGGTAATCAAACAATAACGCATTAAATGTCTCAAAATTGGAGCCCCAGCCCATGAAAAGGAAAAGTACGCTTGAAGCGATTACCCAATTTCGAATGGTTCCACCTACTGAAAAGAAGGCTAAACAAAAGAGCATAAAAACACCTGCTCCCACATAATAGGCGCCGTTGCCCATGCTTTCGCCGGTCCATTTCATAAAAGCTGCACCCATATATTGATTCGCTTGTGCTTCTGCTTTGCTCGCATTCATTCCCTGTTGACGGAAGGCCTTAAATAATTGATCGTAGGTTTCAGTTCCCATTTTGGAGTAATCTACCATCATGCCACCACCTGCGGCATTTGGGATAACCATGGCAACAGTTTCATAGATTCCACTTGACCAGGACATTGCATAATCAAATGAAAGGCCACCTTCTCCTTGGTTTTGGTTTCGTTCAGTCAATTCTGAGATACCTCCTCGCATACTCTCTTTAGTATATACTTTGGTACCCCACATATTCGCAAGATTCGGTCCTATACTCAGCGCGCCTGCCAGCAGCATGACTCCCGTGAACTTTGCAAATTCTGGTAATGCCTTTTCTTTGAAATACTTAACAAAGTAATTGACCCAAATTACTGCCATGAAGATTCCCGCATAGTAGGTGATTTGGAAGTGATTGCGATGAATACTGAGCCCAGCGAAAATGGCTAATAGTATCATTGCTTTCCAATTTTTCTTCTCAAAAATTAATAGCATAGCCATGATCATCATGGGGATAAATGCCGCAGTATTTACTTTGGCATTGTGACCGGCTGCATATCCAATGATAAAGAAGCCGCTGTAGCCGTAAGCAAATCCACCTATGGTACTGAGCCAATGGTTCACGCCTAAGCCGCGTAGACCTATGAATCCACCTATCATTAAGTAAAAAATAATGTAGGTAGATGAGGTTTTACCTCCGATAGTGCGTACTGCAGAGGTTATGTATTCAAAAATATTTCCGCCGTATTTGGTGGAGATTTGTGCAGCAGGCATTCCACTGAACATAGAGTTGGTCCAAAGCGGTTCTTCACCCGTTGCATCTCTGTAATCTCTAATTTCTTTGCTTTTCGCCCAACCCAGTTTGATATCGTCTTGGTCAAGAATATCGCCATTAAAGTATGCAGGGCTAAGGAAGGCTACATTTAATCCTAAAAGAATTGCCATGGGTAGAATCCATGTTCGCAATATGGGCATCCATTTCTTCATGATAATTATGCTCGTTATTTAGACCCTCAAGCTACCAAAACTTGTGGAATAATAAGGTGTGCTAATCTTGATAATCCCTTGATAAGGTGGTATTTTTCCGGCTCATTTGAACTCATTAGTATGGCCCGCAGAATTAGCAAGGCAGAAATAAGTGAAATTTTAGAGCAAGGTTGCGACGAAAGAGTGCACATTGTTGAAGGCACCAATCGAAACAAATACCATTTAAATCCTGTGCAATATGAAACCTTATTGCAACGAGGATCGTGTACCGCAAATCTATTGACGCGCCGTTCTCATGGCGTTGCTAAGGCCTTTTTAGGAAAGTATGATGAACTCAACTATGAGAATTTGTTAGAAAAGCAAAGCAATAGGCTAAGGGATTTAGTAGGAAGTGAGTTTAATGATCCATTTGATATTTACTTTGGCCCTTCAGGTTCAGATTTAGTGTATTACCCCTTGATGTTTCAGGGAATGCTCAACCCAAATAAAAAGTTGATCAATATTGTAAGTTGTCCGGAGGAACTGGGCTCAGGCTCAGGCTATGCTTCAGAGTCAAGGTTTTATGCCAATTACAATCAGTTCGGCGATAAAATTCCTAAAGGAGAATTCGTTGATCCTGAGCATATTAGTGAGGTTCACTACTTAGATGCAAGAGACAAAGAAGGAAATATTCTAGACCGAAGCAAATCAGTGAAAGAAATAATCGATGCGAATAAAGATGCAGCGGTTGTAGGCTCTCTAGTTTTTGGTTCTAAATCGGGGATTAAAGATGATCTTGATATTATTGATCCAGATGACGGCACCATGTGGGTGGTGGATCTGTGTCAATTCCGAGTAGACCCCAAACTTATCCATGAGTTATTAGAAAAGGGAGTTATGATCATGTTGACTGGCTCCAAGTTTTTTCAAGCACCTCCCTTTTGTGCGGCAATGTTAGTGCCAAGAAAATGGAGCGAAGAACTTAAACAGGTAGATGCCTCTATTATTGAGCCATACGGTAAGTTGTTTTCTGCCTATGACGTGCCATGGTTTATGCAAAATATGCGCGAATATTTGCCTGAAAAGGAAAATAAAGCACTCCGTTTGCGGTGGGAAATAGCATTGGATGAAATGGAGGCATACAGCTATTGGTCGGTTGCTCAGACGGACGACATTATCAATAGATGGGCAATGGGAGTAATGGCTCGTTTAGAAGATTCAACTTACTTTAAGCTCATGCCAGATCAGCTGAAGACGAATATGTCCATAATTAGTTTTCAGGTTTGGGTAAATGGAAATGCTTTGAATAATTCTGAACTTAAAGATCTCTTTAAGGCTATTACAACATCTACCCATGAAGGTTACAAGGACGGTATCAAAAAAGTGTTCTTTGGTCAGCCGGTACAGTATGGAGATCGAAGCTTTATTCGATTGGCAATAGGAGCCTATACAGTTCGTGCTTTTCTTGAGGAGGATGCTATAGATCTACACAATGATTATCGCACCATTGAGATTATTGAAGAATACGCACAAAAAATGTTTGGTTGATTTCAAAATCAGAAATATCAAAAATCATTGCTGACTTTGATGCTGTAGTGGATCAGAAGGATACCAGTGTGCTTGTTGCTCATCTGCCTTCCTTACATGAACGCTTGAAACATTTAAAGTCAAGTTTCCCTGCAAATTGTATTCATACCATTGCCATCAAGACGAATCCACATGCTCAAATGTTAAAAGCACTTGTGGATGCCGGCTTTGGTTTAGAGGCAGCTTCAATGGAAGAAGTTCATTATGCGTTAAATGCTGGATGTCCCATAGATAAAGTGGTGTTTGATTCTCCAGTAAAAACAAGGCGTGAGATTGATGAAGTGTCCCGTTTATTCGGAATGCTAGTCAATGTGAATTCTATTGAAGAATTAGAGAGATTTCCGCTCGACTCTACATGTCTCATTGGCATTCGAATTAATCCGCAGGTTCACACGGGTGGACCAGAAATATTTGATGTTAGCCGCAACGAAAGTAAGTTTGGTGTCGCAATAGAGAATAAAGATGCAATTATTCAAGCTGCAATGGAATATCCCGTGCATGCTTTACATATGCATAGCGGTTCTCAAATGAAAAACTTAGCGGTCCAACGTCAAGCCTTGGAAAATCTAAAATCCCTAGCTGATGAAATCAATGAAAGGCAGCCCGGAAAAATACATACCCTTGATATTGGGGGAGGACTGCCTTCGGAATCCATATCACCGGATAGTAAGATGAATGCTTATGGTTCTATGGTTGCTGAGGTTTTTGCGGATTCTTCCTATCAGCTCTTAACTGAATTTGGTCAATGGGTACACGCGGAAGCTGGTCTAGCAATTTCCAAAATAGAGTACGTATTGGAAAAGAGCCGAGTATTTATACATCTTGGAGCCGATTTTTTTATGCGAGATGCGTACGGTGTTACTCGATCTTTTCCAATGTACGTATGGAATGAGCATGGCCAGGAAGTTAAAGGCGTTATGCAACCGTTTGATATTGCAGGCCCTCTTTGTTTTGCCGGTGATTACCTGGCACACAGTGCACAGTTACCTCAGGCTACGGCAGAAGGGCATTGGTTAAGCATTTCAGCAACGGGTGCAAATACGTATGGTTTATGGTCGAGACATTGCTCGAGGAGCGTCCCAAAATATCTGTGCTGGGATGGGGAGAAATTACGTATTTGGAGTGAACGCCAAACAATCAATTATTAATCTTACTTTTGAAGAACAAGTCGAAATAAATGAAGAAATTATTTTCACTCTTAATGGTTGTTTTCAGTGTGTCCTCATTTGCACAAATAATGACTATTAACGTTGACGAAGACACTTGGGCCGTATGTCCAACAGACTTAGTAGACGTGAATGTTAGCAGAACGTCTCCTTCAAATAATTCAATCTCTTTGAACGGTACTTCTTCTTACTTTGAAATACCTTTTTCCGCGAATACCTCTTTTGGTAATGCAAACTTTACAGTAGAATTTTGGGTGAGGTCGAATCAATCGGCTCCGCTTACTGTTCTTGCATCTAGTCAAAGTGCACTAGGTGTGGGATGGGCTGTATTAATGGATTTGAATGGCAATGTGACTTTTGCTGCCTTGGACGCTACGGGAACCGCTAATTCTATGAGTGGTGCGCTTTCCTCTGTTAATGACGGTAATTGGCATCATGTTGCTGTTTCATGGAATAGAGGAACAACAGACGCAACTATGTTTATAGACGGTGGATTTGAGGTCTCTCAATCCTTTCCGTTAGGTGATATTACTTCAAATGCTTCTACTATACTAGGCTATGGAATTAATCCACTAAACGGAACGGCACTTTACACCAACGCTGAATTTGATGAATTCAGAATGTGGTCGGAAGCAAGAAGTATTGGAGATGTACAGTTAGTAATGTCCACGCATTTAAACCCTGGATCATTCCCAACTTTGGCGCAGAATTTTGATTTTAATGAATTGACTACAACTAGCGGTTGGTTAGATTGTGCAGCAGGCTTAGTTGCCCCATTTAGCGGAACTTCTCCAGCAATAAATGTGTCGGGCGGGCCATCTATGACATTCAATTTTGCGTTCACATGGAATGCGGTGAATACGGGTTTGACTCAGAATGGTCCAAATTTTCAGGAAACATTTGACAAGAATGAAATTATTGTTGTCAGCACAGGATATTGCAAGTATGAGACTTCGGATTCAGTTTTTGTTACTGCGCTTGATTGCGATACTTTACCTGATCCAAGGGACGTTGCTGCCGTATTCATGCCATCTGCGTTTACACCAAACGGGGATACAAAAAATGATTACTACATCGTAAAAGCAAATGCTATCAGCTACTTTGAGATGCAGATATATAACCGCTTAGGAAATATATTATTCTACAGTAAGGACATTAATACAGGTTGGGACGGCACGTTCGATGACAAAACCTGTTATGAAGGTGTCTACGTTGCCAAAATTATATACAGGGACCTAGAAGGTATCGAATTCATTAAGTACCAGCAGTTTTCTCTGATGAGGTAAAAGCCTAGGGTTTAACTTCTTTTCCTTGTTTTGCGCCGCTTACACTTGCGTTTAATTCAAAACCAATTATCAACCCAAAGGCATTTATGTAAATCCATAGGAGCATGATAAGCAGTGTTCCAATAGAACCGTAAAATTTATTGTACGTGGAGAAATTCTCAACGTAATATCCAAAGCCATTGGAGGAAAGAATAATGAGTACCGTGGCAAGTATACTGCCTGGGCTAATGAAGCGCCAATCTGTGCTGCGCACGGGCCCGTAATTATAAACGAGTGAAATAGCTATCAGAACGGTAAGTAATAGAATCAGTAGGCGTACCCAATAAATAATACTTGTGCTGTATTCTAAGATGTATCCTTGATCTGCAAGCCATCCAGTAAATCCTTGTGAGAATATTAGTGCCACTATTGCAATTAATACGAGCAGCGTTAAGCCAATAGTTAGTAAAAAGGCACTCAAATATTGCCACCAAATTTTCTTAGCATCGCTAATATTTGAGCTGATACCTAGATTGGAAACTAGGGAAAGCGTGCCGTTAGTGGCAAAAAGTGCAGCAGCAGCAAAGGTTACGGACAATAGACCGCCGCGTTTAATGGTTAGGATATCATCAATTGTAGCAAAAGCCATCTCATGCGTAGATGGGGGAAGAACATCACCCAATATGGAGTATAATTCTGTTTGAAAGGCGTCTATTGGCAAATAGGCAATTAAAGTGAAGATGAAGATGATTCCAGGAAATAGTGCCAAAAAGAAGCTAAAACTTACTGAACCAGCCCTAGTGGAAATGGCACCTTCATATATACCTCGAAAGAAAAAATAGAGCACATCCCAAATAGAGAGACCGTCAAAAAAAGGCGGTTTGATCCTACCTAAGGTCTTTCTAATTGTATCATATAAAGCGTTTAAAATGTTCCTCATAATTCTGCGCAAGCCTTCAAACTTAAGTCTAAACTAGCAATTTGATGAGTAAGTGCACCAACGCTTATAAAATCTACCCCACATTCTGCGTAGCTCACAATGGTTTCTTTTGTTATCCCACCACTACTTTCAATTTCCGCACGTCCCGCTATCAGTTCCACCGCTTCTTTGGTTTGTTGAACAGTGAAATTGTCAAGCATAATTCTATCGGCCTGTGCTTCTATGGCCTGTAAAACCTCACTTATATCTCTAGTTTCTACTTCTATTTGCAGTGACTTGTTGTTTTGTTCCAAATAGTTGCGAACCTTTTTTACCGCAGGAAGTATTCCTCCAGAGAAATCAATATGATTGTCCTTCAACATAATCATATCATAGAGTCCCATTCTGTGGTTTCCTCCACCTCCTAGTACCACAGCCCATTTTTCCAAAATGCGAAGTCCTGGAGTAGTTTTTCGGGTGTCTAAAATGGTACATGATGTATGAGCTACTAAAGCGGCGTATTTGGAAGTACTTGTTGCAATTCCAGAAAGACGTTGGATGTAATTTAAAACGAGTCTTTCGGCTTGGAGTAATTTTATTGAATTGCCTTCTACCTCCAGTACAATGTCTCCTGTATGGATCCGGGAACCGTCCTGAATGAATACGCTAACAACTGCAGTTGGATCAATGGTTGTAAAGAGGTATTTTGATAAGGCGACTCCGGCAATAATTCCGTTTTCTTTTGCAAGCAGCTTTACTTTACCTTTTTCATTTGAATTCAAACAGCTCAGTGCGCTGTGGTCTCCATCCCCAATATCTTCAGCTATTGCCAAATCAAAAGATGGTTGAAGAGCCTTAAAATCGGGAATCCATTTCTCTGAACTCATATTAATTACCGCCTACATTGGTGCTTCTCATTGCAAGTTAGCATCTTTGCCTTAGCTATGAAGATTGTATTTCTTGTTATTGGTAAAACTTCTGAACGATGGATGAAGGAGGGGATAGAAGTGTATTTGAATAGACTTCAACACTATCAAGACACGGCCTTAATTGCACTGCCAGATGTGAAAGGAGGGGGGAAGATGCGACCTGATATTCTAAAGGATGCGGAGGCCAAGAGCTTTCAAAAATTCATTGTTCCTTCTGATCTTGTGGTATTGTTAGATGAGAAAGGTCGTCAATACGATAGCAGAGGGTTTGCCAAACAAATTCAAAAATGGCGCAATTCGGGTCCTAAAAGGCTCATTTTCCTAGTAGGCGGAGCCTATGGTTTTTCTTCTTCCATAATTACGCGAGCAAATGCCGTTTTGAGTATGAGTGCAATGACGACGTCTCATCAGCTTATTCGAATTGTTTTCTTAGAACAACTTTACCGAGCAATGACGATATTGCAGGGCGAACCTTATCACAACGATTGATCTAGAAAATGGCAGCGAATTCCTTTGAGAGTATATTAAACGCATTAAAGAACGGAGATTACCAGCCTGTCTATTTTTTTGCCGGTGAAGAGTCGTTCTATGCGCAACAATTACTTGACTATTTGGAGCGCAATGCCTTGGACGATTCCGAAAGAAGTTTCAATCAGACGGTTTTATATGGCAAAGAGACCAATATGCTTCAAATATTGGAAGAGGCAAAGCGATTCCCTATGATGAGCGAAAAAATGGTAGTCATCGTTAAAGAGGCGCAACACCTCAAAGCCACAGATTGGGAATTACTAACGGGTTATTTGAACCAGCCTCAGCCATCAACTATCCTTGCCTTTGGCCACATGCACAAGAAATTGGATAAGCGATCAAAGGCAGGTAAAGCCATAAAAAGTAAAACCGTCTTTTTGGAGAGTGATCCTTTGAGAGATT
>Ga0181597_10002046_pt1 | contig 22213 bp, 22 predicted proteins | sample 041ome_5_FD_148647 | JGI IMG/M metagenome (GOLD analysis project Ga0181597, IMG submission 148647) | Coastal salt marsh microbial communities from the Groves Creek Marsh, Skidaway Island, Georgia - 041403US metaG (spades assembly) | ecosystem: Environmental > Aquatic > Marine > Intertidal zone...
TAGAACTGGATTATAGAGGTAATACGAAGTATAGCACAATGATTTCCAAACTGTGTGCGTTTGGACCACGGAGTGAATTTATCGTATCTTTGGTTCGCGATTTATTTACAGAATATCCTGAAAAGCAAGTTATGATTCTCGGACACAATCGTAATCTTCTTACATATTTATATGATTCGATTTCACATAAAGGGTTTGCAAGTTGTGGATATTATCTTGGAGGTATGAAACAGAAAGACTTACAGGTGTCTGAAACAAAACAAGTTGTGATTGCCACATATGCAATGGCGGCGGAAGCGCTGGATATTAAGACGCTTTCTACACTTGTAATGGTGACACCAAAAACGGATATTACACAGTCTATTGGACGTATATTGCGGGTTAAAGGTAATAATCCGATTGTAGTGGATATTGTAGACGCACATACAAATTTTGTGAATCAGTGGAACCAGCGTAAGAGATTTTATAAGAAAAATGGTTATCTTATCAATAGTATTAGTAGTGATAATTATATTGATATGGTTTCTAGCAAATGGAAATGCGTTTATGATCCCGAAAAAGATGAAAAAAACAAGAAATCGGACAAGGATGAGGAGGAAGGGGTGTATGGAGGGAAATGCTTGATACAGTGGTAGAACTATTAGATCGTTCACAGATACACTTAGGATTTAGAATGTGATTTTTTTATTCTTCTTGAGGTAGAATTCGGTAGCAAGGTAGTTCAACATCTTTGTTAGATGTATATCGTCTTTGGAATAATCGCCACCCATTGTTTCAGTCGCAACTTTTAAGTACCATTTGAAATTAGGTGAGTCCATATCTTCGGACTTGAACCTTTTTCCATCTTCCCAATCTTCCAAACGATAATAGCTTTTGTTGTCTATTGTGGATATGAGACGACGCATTTGTAGTTTTTCCTTGTCCTTTTCCCAAGTGCCGTCCTCTTTCTTGAAATACATGATTTGTCGTTTCACATCGGTGCAGTGAATTGGGCGTTCGTGGATTTCTAAACTTCCCAGAGACTTATCAATAATATTCATCATTCCATTCAGGTAACCATGGTTCCCGAAATAATATAAATCTTCTTCTTCAATCTTGATTTGTTTCAAAAACGTCTGAAAATCAATAGCATCCTTACACTCATTATTCAAGAAGAAGTTAAGATTGAACTTATTTGTCGTGTTATGATTAGTTACAATAGACATATTTGATATTTTTTCTGTGAGTTCGTCAATCTTCTTTTCTTGCTCGGTATGGTGTCGCTGTTGTTCGGTTAATAATAGTTGTAACTCGGTAGTTGCGTGTTCTTGCTTGTCTTTTATCAACGTGCACTGTTGTCTATGACGAGACAGTCCAGGTTGATACTTGTATGCCTTACCACATACGCACTCAAATAATGACGGCGAGTTTTTTATACCATTTTTTACCATTTTGTGTTTTGCAGTCATTTTGTGTTTATTAAAGTCGCTTAACTTAAAGCATTTGTAATCGCATTTCTCACAGTAAAATTTCTGTGGCGAGTTTTGGCGAGTTTTTATACCATTGTTCATCTAAAATGTCCTGAGATTTTAAAAATGTCCGAAAATTTTTTCCCAGCGCCCACAGAAAAAATATTTCCTCCCTCCGCTGCTTGGCTTACGATAAACCTGATTTTGGGTGCTTCTCAAAAAAACTTTTTTGCAAATTTCACTTTTGGACATTTTTAAAAATGTCCACTTTTGAAAATTTCGTTCCACTTTTTTTTCGAAGAAAAAATCCGAAAAACGTAAAATTTTGGTATTTACTGCATATCACTGCATAAGCCATTTTCAGCCACTCTGAATAAAATATTTTAGTTGAATTTATATAATTTTTATATGGGTATATGGTAAGGATGACAAATGCCGTTTGTGATAAATGTAATTCCTATTTACATGAAATCTGTATTTCTAGAAAAAGTAAAGAGCTATTTATAAAATTAATGAAGGAACGTTCTAGGAAGGTGGGAGGGATTATTTATAGCGTAGTGCCGGGAATAGCCCATTACGAAATAGCAAACAGTTCATACGTAACGTGCGACGGAACTATGCAAATGAAACTGTTTGATAAATACCCGAATAAGGAAGATGAAGAACTATTTAAGAAACGTGTATTTAGTAATGAAAACAACGAAGAATGCAACGATACGTATTGTTTAGAGTGGTTATTCAATATAACAAAGAATTGTGTTAGATGCTGTAAATAGGCAAAAATTGAATGGAACTTACTCGTGTTACGTAATACAACTACAACTAAATAACAAAAAATGTTTGTTTTGCTTCTTATTCTTATCGTCCAGGCATATTCGGAGCCTTTGGATACAATGTTATGGAGCTACACCAAAAATTCGTGCCAAGATAATTGCAACCAATATGGACGCGGAAATTGCGACCAACATCAAATTATTCAGGCAAATAGCCCTGAAAAAATACAACAGATTGTAAGAGATCGTATACTCTCATTATATGTATGTGTTGAATATGTAAAAGGGAACACCGTTGGGTATGTGAGAACAGGATGGTTTGAGTATAAATGCTATTATATAGATCCGGAATTAGATATTGAAGACACCGCCGAAACGTGTTCCAGTTTTTCAGAGATAAACAATCTATGTGCTTGTTCTCATCACGAACATACATATATGTCTCATGAACCAACTACTCAACCAACATCCAGTCCGACGCTTTCATTTCGTCCTACATCACAACCTACATCACAACCTACATTAACACCAAAAAAATCAGATACTAATAATGAATCAAATACATATGAATTGAACGAGGACACAATCATACTCATTGTTGTAATAATATTAGTAGTATTTGTGATCGTTTCACCCATCCTATATAACTGTTTCTGTATACGTAAAGAAACAAACATCGTAAGTGTAGAAGGAATTACACCTGTAGTAGTAACAGAACCAAAAATAAATGAAGTCCCAATAGCAGAAGCACATATTATAGAAACATATCCTCAACCCACAGCACCATCATTACATATAGTACCAACCACAGAAAAAATAGACATAGAAATGGGACTACAATATAACCAAAATCAAAAATAAAAATACTAATATATACTATATTATAACCAACACCAAGAAAAGTACATTTTTCTCATATGGGAGATAACTCATATTCGTATTATATTCGCACAAAACCTTGTTGTTCCAGTACACAATCAGTATCATTACAAGGTCCAACAGGTCCCCAAGGCCCACCTGGGGCAACATCACCGTCAAACAACACAATTTTGTATTTTTCTGATTTTGAATCACAAGATGCTTCATCAGCATATTTAGATATTGACTTTACACGTTCTCAAAATAATGGTATCATCAACTTTTTAGATGGTACAAACGCAACATCAAGTATTACATTTGAAAATGAAACACTATCTAACAGTTACATAGAAATATATGCACATTGTGATGCTGAAGCAGGCAGTGCCGGCCAAGACAATTGGGTGATTATGGAGTTAATTGGAAATGATTTAGAAACTACACCAATACAACCCAATTCTTTATCCACCGTTGATATTGACACACGTAGCGTCCAAAAGGGCGCAAAACTCCATTTATCATTCGGTCCATCGGCATACCGTGTAAATGATACAACAACAGCTGATAGTAATTTAACCATAAATAAATACAATAAATATCGTCTTCGTGTCCAAACTGGTCGTGCATATACATTAACCGAAATCAAGTTAGTGATTCATTTGCGCGATTCAATATAATCAGTCATTCATAATGTAAAAAAATATATTATGAATAAGGGTCAATATGCGTTAATATGTATTATTATAGTTATACACTAACTTCCCAATATGAATGATCCGATCACTTTGTTTGGCAATTCCGGTAGGACACCAACGCTTGAATTTATAATTAAACACAAATGTCATGAGTAGTTCTTTATTCACATCTACATATTTGAATGGATTCACGTCTTGAAAATCTTCTTCGTCGTCACTTTCTTCAATATAATCGATGTTGTTATTTTCCTTAATTTTCCGAAACAACGTATTCATCTTGCAACTAATATTGTAATTGGGAATGTAGGCAACATCATAGTATTCTTTGGTATTATTTTTACCAAATGCAAAGAGGTGATAAATATCGGATTGAATATCCGCCTTGACAACAAAGACACAAGGTTTTTTATAATAATGACTTTTAAGGTTTTTAATGTATTTACAATCATATTTGGACGCATAAGTGGAAATATTGTCTTTTGTTTTCTTGACTTGTTTCAACATCGACAACTGTTGGGTTTTTACATTCAAATAAGGTTCCATATTATAATTAGACCGGTATTGAATATGATGTATATTATATGAAATGGAACTCTCAATATCCTTAGGAATGATACCATTATAATCACAATGGGAAGGATGTTTCCAAATAATAGGACAGCAAATAAACAACCTATATGTTGACAACAACGTGCTACATTCACTACATATAGAACTTATTAGGTCCCATTTTTCAATCATATGAAAGTGGGGTAGTTGAACGCCGCAATAATAGAATATATCTTCAATAATGAAATATTTATTTTGGTTATTATCTTCTTGATATAAAGTGCCATATAACAACGTATTGTATCCAAGTTCGTAATTACCTTGATGTGTCATTTTAATACAACTTGAATATTCCTTACTTTTATTCATAGTCAAACAATAACAAACGTTATTTTGATTGTTTTCATTGTCGTATGAGAACCAACATAACATTTTTTTACCATATGGTATGGCTAATGCTGTATCATAATGAGAAACTTTCTTATGTGAAACAGTTTCATATGAAAGTTTAAATTCGGGAAGTCGTTTTAATAGTGTCTGGATTTCTCTATCGTCAAGTTCCATAATGCGTTGGTAATAATAGTTACACTAATTGTATATCAAAATCAATTTTTATATATATACATAAAATATATATAGTAGTTGAAAAATGAAAAACATTATGTCGTATTTACCCAAAGATCCTGCACAGTTTTACCTAGTGGGATTTATAGCAGTTTACATTCTATATAAGTTATTACAAATAATTGCAGTATTTGCAACTTCATTTGAAAAGGAAATAGAGGTTCGTGAAAAATACGTTAAGCCAGGAAAAAAAACGAAATTTAGTGTAATTGATAGTGAAGGAAACACATATCTAATTGTGGATAGAATTATATTGATGGAATTCAATAGTGGTGATGATTATGCGATGATGAAGGAAGGAGGTAAATATAAAGTAAAGGGATACTGGTTTCGTTTCCCCCTATTATCATGGTATCCCCAAATTTATGCTGTTGAAAAAGTCTAAAATATAAGGACATAAAGAAAAAATATTGTTTTAGTGTATAACAATATGTTTTTGTTTGTTTCTTCGTTACTTGTCCTTGTAAATCTATCAACCGCGTTTAATTCATCACATCCCTTATGGTCTGATTTCCAACAGTTCACTCACCGTTTTAACAAAATGTATTCCAGCGTAGAAGAATTCCGCGAACGTTTTAGCATTTTTGAAGATAATATGCTATTTGCACGTGAAAATGCAGGAAATAGTTATACATTAGGTATGACACGGTTTTCCGATATGACATTGGAAGAGTTCCGTCAATTCAACGGTTTTGGTCTTGGTGGTCCATTATTCAACAAATGTTCCAAATTTCAATCGTCCAACAGCGATGTTGCGGACGAACGCGATTGGCGCACGGAAGGTGCCGTTACACCCGTAAAGGACCAAGGTCAATGTGGTTCTTGTTGGTCGTTTAGTGCTACAGGTGCGATGGAAGGTGCATGGGAAATTTCTAAAGGTCAACTTGAAAGCTTATCCGAACAACAATTAGTAGAATGTTCCAAATCTTATGGAAACCACGGATGCTATGGTGGTTTGATGGATGAAGCATTCGAATACGCGATGGATAATGGTATGTGTTTGGAGGAAGAATATCCATACACCGCTACGTCCAATGAAGAATGCAAAAAATGTAATCCTGTCGTATCAGTATCTGGTTGTGTAGATGTAACACCCAATAATCAAGTCCACTTGAAAGAAGCAGTATACAACACACCCGTATCTATTGCGATTGAAGCAGATACACGTGTATTCCAAATGTATACTGGTGGTGTGTTGACAAGCGACGCTTGCGGTACAAACTTGGACCACGGTGTATTAATTGTAGGATACGGCGTAGAAAGCGGTATTCCTTACTGGTTAGTAAAGAACAGCTGGGGACCTTCTTGGGGAGAAGGAGGATATATCAAGATTGAAAGAAGTGATAGTACAAACGACCCTGGTATTTGCGGTATTGCTATGCAACCTTCATATCCTGTTGTATAAGCAACTAAATCACTCTTCTTTTAATTCATCATTTAATAAATCAGATAATTCATTATCCATTGACAAAATATTCTCTTGATGTGTAGTTTCAACTTCTTTTAAATGGTTCAAAATCTCGTCATATTTTTTATTTTTTGTTTGTTGATCGATGACAATACTTTGTGTATAATTATCTCTTATATACAAATAACCCATATGAAGTCCATAAATAAGTAATCCATAGAATACGATGTAAAATATAAATTCTAAAATAAAATACATGATTATAATGTATTCAAACAAACAAAGTTAAATATCCAAACCAATAAAATTGAAAGATTATTTTGAAATCATATAAATACAAACTAATTAATTCGTCCATACATAATGTCAGAAAGCGTGAAAATTCTTATTGTCGATAAGACAGGAACCATCAAGGAGTTGAAAGTAAAGAAATTCTCCGAAGATGATTTATATAAAAAGTGCGGTCTAACCCAAAAGAAGGATTTCAAGAAACAAACAATCTGGTGTGTAACCCTTCAAGATAAGACATACAACATTGCTCTTTATGCTAAAAAAGAAGGTCGTGCCGGCCAGGAAAATAAATATGATTATCCCCCTCCTGTTGATAAGGAGTTGTATTTCGGTTCAAATGCTCTTGTATCTATTGATGATGATGGCGTTCCACAAGACCTTACAAAGAAAATGTGGGATAAAATTTACGAACATCTATTTGGTGGATTTGAGGATTTGAATGATACAGAAGATGAAAGCGATGACGAAAACGATGAATATAATGAATTGGAAAAGACGAAATCAGGATATGCAAAGGACAACTTTGTTGTAGATGATGATGAAGATATGGATGATGATTATGAATGCGAGAGTGATCTTGATGAAGAAGAGTATATTTAAAAAATCATATGTGTATGGTTCTATGGGTCAATTGATGGTATCATACAATATTATATATAAAAATGTATATATAGATGTTTTTTCATACATGATAATATGGAAACCGGAATCCTTTATGAGTATGTCAAAGCAGCAGATCCTGAAATATCTAAAATTCAAATTGTTGAATATGACAGCACTTTGTATTCAAGTGGTGAAACACGTATAATACCATTAAATAATTCAAGTGAACTGAATACATCATATGAAGCAAGTAGTCCGAATATGCTTGTCAGATTTATACGTATCAATAAATACGATAAAATAAACATACCATCAAACGCAACGTCAAATGCTTTCTATGTGATTAACGGAGGTGGTGTAATTATCACAGATGAGTATACACAAGAATGGTCTGAAGGAGATGTATTTGTATTACCATATACCCAAAATATACAAATGACAGGGACCATAGATAGCGTACTATATTGGTTTAATGACGAACCATTAGTAAATTATTTGAAAACAATACCAATCTCTCCGCTTTTTTCTCCAACAATATATAAGTCGGAAAACATAAAAAAGGAAGTATTGGCAACAATAGAGTCTGGAGATGTAAAAAGTAAAAATAGAACGGGTGTTTTATTAACAAACAAAGTAACTGACTATATTAAGAATGGTGGATATGGTTCTCTTACGTTAACACCAACTTTATGGTGTTTATTGAATATATTGCCAGCACAAACAACGCAGAAACCTCACCGACATAATTCAATTGCGTTTGATTTATGCACGTATTCACCAGATGCGTCAAAAGTATATACACTTATTGGTGAAACATTAGATAATAGTGGAAATATTGTGAATCCACAAAAATGTTATTGGAAAACAGGGTGTGTTTTCATTACACCCCCTGGATTATGGCATTCGCATCATAATGAAACGACCGAAAATGCCTGGGTCTTACCCGTCCAAGATGCTGGTATTTATACATATCAACGAACGTTGGATATCCGTTTTTCAAGATGATAAAATTGAATCCCAAAAGCAAATAATAATAAACATATATAAATTATTAGTATTAATATACACATATGAATAGTCTCAGTATCAAATCCCCAACACAATTTCGCAGGAATATAGTAACTAAACTCAACGCGATAATAGAGGATGAAACCAAATGTATAAATCTTGAAAAGGGTATTTATAATTCGTGTATCAAAGAAGGTAAATCCAGAAAAATTATTAACAAATGGGAAAATAAACAGTTTGAAACACTATATGTGAGTAAATTATGGACGGTGATGACAAATTTGAAGAATCCTGAACTGGTCCAGCAAATCAAAAATAATGAGATATTACCTCAGAATATTGCTTTTATGACACATCAAGAAATGCAACCATCACAGTGGAAAGATATGATTGAGCGCAAAATCCGAAGAGATGAAAGCAAATACTCTACAAATCTGGAAGCATCTACCGATATGTTTACGTGTAGGAAATGTAAATCGAAGAAATGTACGTATTATGAATTACAGACGCGTAGTGCGGATGAGCCTGCAACAATCTTCGTAAGTTGTTTGAATTGTGGTAAAAACTGGAAAATGAATTAAACGCAAGTATATGAATATTGCGATTGTGTTGTATTTCAAATAAAAAACATATTCTTTTTTATTTGGAGAATTGTATTGTATGTATTAAATTACATAATTTCTAAATCCTTGAGTTTCCAATATTCGCAGCTTCCATTAGGAAGAGGACGCTTGATGATAAATGGAATCGCTTTTTGTAAATATTCTTTTTCGGCAATCAAATAACTATCAATCTCGTTCTGTTCGACGGTTATAAATGGTTTTGAACCATATTCAAGTTGTTTTGCGCGTTCTCCAATAATACGCGCTCGTTCATATTTTGTTAAGAAAGGCACAGTTTTATGTAGAGGGTCAATAATCGCACCGTTTTCATCACGCACAACTACTGACATTTTATCAATTTCGTCAATATTATGTTGGATGTGTTCCGGATAATAATTCATAATAGTTTCTTTTGATGTTTCTTTTGTAAATTTTTCAACGTAATCTTCGTCGTTATCACTGTCAGACTCATAAAAGTTATCATCATCCAATAGATATAAGTTATTATTATTACTAAATGGTTTTTCATTTTCTTTTTTATCATCATTCATCGCAACCTCATCAGTAACATCATCGTCATCGTCATCATCGTCATCATCATTATCATCGCCGTCGTCGTCATTATTCACATCATTATCATCGTCATTATCATCGTCAATGACATCATCTTCTCCCTTATCTACTACCTTTTTTGTATCTATTTCTTCATCGTCGGATTCATTGAAGATATCGGGTTCATCGTCAAATGCGCTCATATTTTATTATATTACCTGTATATAAAAAAATATTTCCAAATCAATTTTTATAGTAATATTAATTACTCATTTTTCCACGTATGGTCGCAATAAGTGCATAGATAAACATATTTCATATTATTATTATCGTATCGGATGTAAATAACATCATTTTTGTTGTTAGGTTTATGTGATTCACATTTATCATTCGGACAAACTGTATTTTCAAGATGAGGCAAAGTAGGATCAAGTTTTGTGAATTCGTTGACAACAATATTATTATTGTCATTAATATAGTCTGTAGACGTGTTAATAATACAAGAACTGTTTTGACTTGCACTTTCATCTACATTACCACAATACCGACAATAATGTGTAATATCATTGGGATTACTTTTATTGATACCCAAATAGAACATGTTATCGCATTTGTTACAGAATTTCATTGTAATATAAATACTAATGATATTAATTTTTATATATTAATCGTTCAATTTTCTGTTGGATCAAAATAAATACATAGACCTAAAAATTGAATCAAATAAAATCTACTATTGATGTATATACCCCCATAAATATTATTGAAAAATGTCCATTAACGGGCGATTGAAACAGTTCCTAATTGCTAACAGTGTGAAAAAAGGAGATACAAGTGTTAGTGTGACAAATACACAAATCCCGTCAAAAGAAGAAAACATTTTAGGAGGACGTTATAGTATTGAGGGTGATAAATACAAAGAATTTTTGAAACTTTATTGCAGCGATATTTTGAATAAAGGTAAAAACGCATATTTGACAGAAGCTCAATATAAGGAAGGAGGTCCTATTGCGATTGATTTGGATCTTCATTATGAGTCGAATGTTCGAACGCGTCAATGCAACTGCAATCATATATCATCATTTATATCTGTTGTATTAGAAGAGTTGAAAACGATGTATCAGTTTGACGAAGACAATCCATTCTCCGTGTATGTAATGTTGAAAGACGGCGTCACCATTATGGAGGAAAAGAACCTAACAAAGGATGGCGTCCATATATTGATAGGTATTAAATCCGATAAAGTGGTAGAAATGTTATTACGCGACCGTGTTCTTCCAAAAATGAACGATATATTTGGAAAGTTGCCGTTGGTGAATAGTATGGAAGACGTATATGATAAGAGCGTTAGTTCCGGTAATGCGCCTTGGCAATTATATGGTTGTAAGAAACCGAATTCAATTGGTCCATATTTGTTGAAGAATGTATATGAAGTGACTTACGATGAAGACGATGGTGAAATGGCGATGGAGGAATGTGATATTAATCGTTTTAATATTACTGAAAACATTCATAATCTATCCGTGCGTAATACGAATAACCCCGAGTTCTTTAAAAAACACGAATTTTGCGACGAATATAATAATTATAAGCAAATGCTTCAGGGCGGACGCAATCCCAACATCAATAACTCAACGATTGTTGTTAATCCATTTATGGAACAAATACGCGGCGATGAACAAAACGCGTTGAGTAAAATTTCAACAGCAGATGAGTTGAATATGGTGGTGAATACATTTTTAGAAACAACGTGTCGTAATGAACCATCGCTGAATGAAGCATACATTTATACTATGGCTTTGTCGGAAAGCTATTATGGAAACGGTTCATATGAAAAATGGATCCGTGTGTGCTGGGCGTTGAAAAATACCGACCCTCGTTTATTGATTGTCTGGATAGCATTCAGCGCAAAAGCATCTGGATTTTCGTATTCATCTATACCCGAATTGATAGAACGATGGAATAATGCGTCAACCGGGCAAGGACTTACTATTCGTTCTATTATATATTGGTTGAAAACAGAGAATCCACAGCTACATCACGATTTGCTTCACAACGAAGTCATATCTCCACTATTGAAAATTATTATATTTGGTCGCAATAATGCATTAGAGGAAAAAAGCAATATCCCTGATGATGTATTAGGTCAAATTATGTATATTCTTTACAAGGGTGAATTTGTATGTGCTGGTCTTAAATCGAATCAATGGTTTCGCTTCAGGAATAATCGTTGGGTCGAAGACGAAGAAGGTGTATCACTGAGAAGAAAAATTAAAGAACTCGGCACACATATAGAAAAGTATAAAAATAATGTTGTCATAGATAATTCGGTCGAACGTCGTATTGAAATTCCCGAAGAAGATAAAAATAAACTATCAAACGCAAACAAAGATATTACTCGTCGTGTAGCTCACGTGGTTAATAAACTAGGCGACACCATTACAAAGAAAAACATTATGACAGAGGCAAAGGAATTCTTCTACGATCCGGATTTTATCAACAATCTAGATACAAATAAACATTTGATTGCGTTTAATAATGGTGTATATGATTTCAAAGAAAAACAATTCAGACAAGGATTACCTACTGATTACATCTCTTTGTCTACAAATATTGATTATGTTCCTATTGACAAGAAAATACATCAACCGATTGTTAACGAAATACACGATTTTATGAGTAAAGTGTATCCAGAAGATATATTGCGAAAATATATGTGGGAACACCTTGCGTGTTGTATGACCGGGTGGAACGATCAACAAACAGCAAACTTTTACTTGGGTATTGGTGCGAATGGTAAATCAGCTGTTCTATCACTGATGTCACAAGTGCTTGGAGAATATAAATATGATTGTGAATCGTCTGTAATTACAGGTGGTCGTGCTCGTGTGGGAGGAGTTGCTCCTGAAATTGTAGGAATGAAGGGAAAGCGTCTGGTGGTAATGAATGAGCTTTCAAAGACAGATATTTTGAATGAAGGTGTATTCAAGCAATTGACGGCTGGTAATGATAACGTTCAAGGTCGTGGATTGTATCAAACAAGGGCAGTCATCTTCCAGCCACAACTGAAATTAGCAATTACTACAAATAATCTTCCAAAGGTCAACGCAACAGACAATGGTACGTGGCGTCGTATTCGTATTGTGCCACACGACGCGTTGTTTGTAGATAAAGGACAACTCTATAAACAATTCCCAAGAGAAGATGTCCCACATCAGTTTGAAAAGGTAGATGAAAAAGACTTAAACGCAAGTTTTGGACGTTGGAAAGAAGTAATGGCTTCCCTTCTCATCGATATTGCGGTTGAAACACAAGGGAAGGTAAATGACTGCGATGTTGTGCTATCTGCCAGTAATAACTACAAGGAAAGTATGGATCATATTGCTGAATTCATTCGCGATAAGATTAAGCGCAACCCGTCATCAAGTGTAACAAAACAAGATGTGTCAACCGAATTCAACTTCTGGTATCAATCCACATATGGACGCAATGGACCATCAGCGATGGATGTATACGACTATTTGGATAAACGATTTGGGCGCAATATTAAGGGCCGTTGGCGAGGGATTGAATTACTACACGGTAACTCAATGAGCGAGTCTGAGGATGACTACGATTATGATACAGATGATTCATCTGTTATTAATGAAGAAGAATTATGAGTAGATTAGAATTTGTTTGGTAATATCATAATTTTGAAAAATATGATATTTTTTAATGCATCGGTTCTCCAACAAAATTTGAGTATATGAAATTCCATATTTTATATATGCCTAGTTCAAATGAATAAATATAGAAAGGATATATAATTATTGCTAGCGTGAATAACACAATCAAATAACGGGGAATGTCACTTATTTTGAATATGATTAAATATATGGCAAATAGCGCAACACCCGCATAAATATAAATTAGAAATTGTTGATTAATATATGTTAATAATGTGTTATGATCGCTCTTGAATTCAGATTTTCGTTCATATGTCATGTTACTATTTACGTGTTTTTTCATTTCATTGTCTAAGAATTTGTTTTGATTTTCAATATCTAATATTTCTTGATGTTTCATCTTCAAATAACCTTTATAACGTTCTCTGTCTGTCATATTTTCAACAACATCTTCCTCTTCTGGAAACTCATCACTCGTATCGTTGTCATTTGTATTTCCGGATTTATTCATCGTTTCCTGTAGTTTCAAAAAGTTGTTTTTCATTTCAGTATTCAAATCGTTCTTCTTCTTTTCCAAGTCGCGTATTTTATTAATATTTGCTTTATAGTCACGTTTGCTTTTTTCAATATTTTCATTCAACTCTAATGCCTTGTCATATAACCCCATACCTTCGTATAGCATATATTGCTTACCGTCGTTGTAATTTTCAAAATTCTCTATATCTAACATTTCCTCTTCTTCTATATTATCTTCTATTATATTTTCTTCTCCCATTACTCCTTCATTATCATCTTCAAACGGATAATCCACATATAACAAATCATTCAATTCTGAATTCTTTTTTGTTAAAGTGTTGTATTCATTATCTAGGTTTGCACTTTTATTAGTAATAGAACTTATTCTATCTTCTTCTTTATCTATCGTTTTGTTGTATGCTTTTATCTTCTTCCGTAGTTTTTTATATCGGGTTGGTGTATATTCTTTACCATCACATAATGGATTCAAATTTTGCCAACGTCCTATGCGTTTCCAGTGATTTTGACCTTCATTCACTTTAAAAATTCCCCCTACTTCTTTTTCAATATCCGGATAACGGCGCATATAACATACAGCTTCGTCTTTTGTAATACTACCACTTTCTATGCGATTGTTGATTTTTTTTTGAAGATCACTTACGTTTTCTACTTCACTGCGTTTTGATATAATTTCAGGAATGAATAGTTCATTATTGAATGACATTGGCATATTTTTCTTTTTATACCTTACTGAACCTAGACGGTCATCATATTCTCCAAACTTCAGATATGATAGTTTATATCTATTCTTTAATGCAATCTTATTTTCATCATTGCCTCTTATGATGGAAAAGTGTGTTTTTTTTTCGCCTCTGGCATCTTTCGCACAAAATACTTTAAAATCTTTATTTACATACAAAGAACAATTGTGTTTCTTATTGTATAATGTAGTATATCCATCATTTGATGAACCAACAATAAAGTGTGTATTCTCTCCTTTTGTCTTATCTTTGATGTATTGTTTTCTGTCTGGATTGTAAGAAATATAATATTCTGGACTGGTGTTTATCTTCAATGCAATAGTATCACCTATTTCCACGTCTGTTCTCATTTCTTCATTAGTATTCACACTTGTCATTATAATCTAATATATAATGACAAAAAATTATGTTTTATTGTAAATATTGAAATTGAAATAATCATATATCTTATATAATAAATTGTATCCGAATGTTTGGATCATACCAATGACAAATGGATATATTGCTAAAATAGAAATGAAAATAATTGTATTAACCTTGTTATCTTGGTTTATTTTCGACATAAATATAAACGAAGTTGAAATCACTAAGATGAAATATATCCAAAATAAGTAGTATTGATTAAAATCCTTCAAAGATGTAGTATCGTGTTGTAAATAACCCCCCTTTGTGTAGTTCATAGCTGCGTTATTCTTTGTATTTTCAATAATGATTTTATCTATGTCGTCATTCTGTTTTTCAACTTCGCGCATTTTATTTACTGTTTCATTTGAAGATGTTTTTTTGATATTTTGTAGTGTTAGATTTGTATTCTCAGCATCTTTATTTACTTCTTCTAACAACGAAAGGCTATTCTCGATTTCTGTGATCTGATTGTTTTGATCTAATATTGCTTTATTTGCTTTGTTTGATACTTTTTTCAAACCATTTGCATATTCATTCATACCAATTGCGCCTTCAATAATGTAATTACTAAATCCTTCGTTTTCTGAAAAAAGTTTTGATATATCAAATTCAGGAACACTATATTGTTTGTCATATATCTTGTAATTTAAATCATCTATACTATTTTCCATATCTATCATTCGTGCCTTTTTATCTCTGTAAGCTTTTTCAGCAAGATTTCGGTCAGATATGATATCTTCTTTTTCTTTCTTTTTCGCATCATGTTTGGCTTGTCGTTCTTCAAATTCGTCTTTTGGTATTAAATACGGACAACTTTTATCTAAATTTTTATATTTTCCCTTTGTATACCAATGTTCTTTTCCACCATACAAATTATATCTACCTACTTTTTTCGCAATATGTGGATAACGTCCCAAATAACAAAATGCTTCGTCATTTGTAAGTGATTTATTAATTTTCTTTTTTCTTAATTTCAAAAAATATCTATTGTTTCGTCCATAAAAATTTTCAAGCATTATTTATATTATGTGGAGAACATTTTATCGCCACAATTAGACCATGATTATATTATGAAATATAGTCATGATAAATTAGACATATTCGTAGTTGTCAATAGTATTAAATGATTTGTATTGCTTTGAGTTCACATTTTCGTTTTTCATTTTGATGGGTGTATAACTATGATCGTATTGCATTTTGAAGCCATCAGTAGGAGGCATATCATCAGCAGGCATATCATCAGTAGGAGGAATAACACATTTTCCTGTTGCGACATCCCAAGTTGTTGGACTAGTGTCATCATCCGGATTACAGCAATCCGAACCTACGCAAAATTTCGGCATCATATCAACACCTCCGTAATTGGAGTCCCGTTGTTTTTCCAACTCATCCGCAGATAATTTTTTTGGTGGGTTTACATTAATCTTGGAAAAGTCCATATGGTCGCGACGAGCAATATCTAACATAGTGAAGTAAATGAAAAAACCAACCACAGATATTGATGCAATATACAATAAATCGTATATTATTGATGGAATGAAAGTAATAGTCTTGCTTACTTCCCCAATAACAATGAAGCTGACAAATAGTGATATAACCGCTACAATGATGTAAATATAATAATTGTATTTTTGACGATAGCTTTCGTTAAGAGATTGAGCGCGTTTTTGTTCGAAAATAGATGTATCTACCAACTCTTTCTTTTCTTCTAAACGGTCTTGTTCGGTATTTATAATATTTGAAAGTGTGTTTTGATTTTGGAGAACAACATCATATGTAGTACCAATATTAGTATATGACATTACAACTTTGTTATAATTTTTGATTAATTCATTTATATTTCCATCGGCGACATTACCAATATTTGTATAAATAGTATCATTAATAGTTATATTTCCATTAGAATCGCCATTTCCTTGTGTAAGTTCTAAATCAACACCAGAAGCTTGAAGTAATATATAACCTCCATTAGTAGCATCAGTCAGATTCAACTTATTATTATTATATTGTAAATTGTTTTCAAGTTGTGTCTTGTATTCACCAATTAATACATTCAAATTATTTTTCATAACATCTTTGTTTGCGCCCATTATCAAATATTTATATATTATGTAAATATTTATTTTCGTGATAGCACATATAAACCAACGCCTAAAACACACGTGGTAATTAAACCTAACATTCCGATTTGTTTATTTTGCTGAATTAATAATTCAGTATCGTCGTTCAGAGCTTTTGATACATTATATCGGTCATCTTTGATTGGATGTTCGTTTCCTGGAAATAAGTAGTTGCGTTCTAATTTTTTGGTGTAAAAATTCAAAGTTATAGCTACATCTTTGTTTTCATCCAGAACCATGTCTTTTACATATAACACATCATTCTCAATATAGACGTGACTATATGAACCTTCAAGATATATTGGACTGGATATTTCAACACTGTGATTTTTGGGATTATAGGTTGGTTCAACAACTACTAAATTAATTGAACCGTCATATAATTGTGTATTTGTATCTTGAAAAGTAGATGAACCTGTTGTTTCGTTACCTTGTGTAGTAGAAAAGGTTACATCAGGGGTTGACGTTGGTGTGTCGTCAACTTCATTCATTTCTCTACGCAAATCCTTATATTCGTGAATATTTTGGCTAACATCATTTGTAATTTGTATTAACTTTGTTTGTTGTGTGTCGAAGTATGAACCAACTTCTTTAAGTGCATCTTGATATTGGTTAGTATTTCCTTCAATTATTTTATATTGGTTTAGTTTTGATTTCATCATTATTTCGATGTATATATAAAAATAATGATATTATTTTCTCAACGATAACACACTAATAAATAGTAATGTGATAACTCCAGGAACGATGAATTCGCTAATAGTAGTTGTTTTATTTGTGAAATGTTCGAAATGCTGTTTTTTATCTCTATTTAAACTGGTGCTGTTATTAAAAGTAAACGAACTAAATTGTGGGTTAAAGTTACTTAGTGTGATATTATCTGTACTAACGGTAGTTATCAATAATTTATAATAATTGAATGGTTTTGCATATCCGTTCTTGGTTGGATTATTTTTGTTTGTGATTGTATCATCTAATGTGATAGTTTCGGTTCCATTACCATCTTCAACAGTTCCATTGTGTATTATTTCATTAAAATAATCAGAACTATCACTTCCGTAAATAACATATGTAAATTTCGGAGTAATAGTATTTCCATTATCGTCGGTGTTATTACTTGTATAATCAAAAGATAATTTATCAAGATAGGAAAGCTGACTTGGTTTCATTATAACATAAGCACTTCCATTACCCAAATATGTATTCATAGTGCCATCATTCGGTTTCGGACAATCAATTAATGGTATTTCATTATCAAATGTAAATGTCCTTGTTTTATCTTTTACCCATCGTCTATCATTTGGAACAATATGTGAAATGTTAGTATTACAAGCGCTAATATCAAATTTATATATATCTATACCATCATCTTTACCGACGTCTATTTTAATTTTGTTTGCTTTTTTCCCATTATATGACTCTCCGAAATTAAATGGAAGAATTGTTTTCATGCTTTTTTCAAATTTTATATCCTTTGTATTCATTTTTCCCAATCCGTTATCATTTTCATCTAGTATTTGAATAGTTTTTACTCCTTTTGAACTACTATTTTTATCTTTTGTAGTAGTTACTGATAGTTCTCCAGAAAACATTGTATAATCTGTATCGAACTCTGTAAAATAGGTTGAAACAAATGTAATTGTATTATTATTAGTTATATCAGAACCATCTGAACTTATTAAATTAAATGTTATTGGTGACATATATATTTTATATATATATGATTTTTACATATCCGTAAACATATAGTATACTAATGAAGACGCTAAAATTGTGGTGACAATACCTCCAAACATTGTGCGGTCATAACGACGCTGGTTTTCCATATAAATACTATTTTTGTCTTTTTTGAGTTCGGCAATATTTTTATCTAATTCTGCTTGTTGTACTATAATATTGTTATGAATTTGTTTAAGTTCATCCGAGTTTGCAGTATTAATAACACTTCCGTCAAAACCTTCCATAACACTATAATTGGAATAATTAAGTTTGTTTGAAAATGATTCGATATTCGTGCCTTGTAATATATTTTTCAAATCATTATTCATATTCTGTTTTCCGAATCCGTATACAGTAAAGCTCTCAGCACCTGATAATTGTTTATCTGTTACGCTGAATTTCAACGTAATATTGTTGTAATCGGTTTCTTGGGCGCTAGGGATTGTGATTGATTTGCCTATATCAAATGTATGACTTCCGTTTTTTATCCATTTATTTGTAACTGTTTTATTAAAAGAAGCATATTCACTACCATCGTCATTTTTGAATGAACCTTGTATTCGGACTAAACCAATACCATTTTTTTTACCTACTTTGACTTTGATTTTTCTAAATGTCTTACCTACATTCATATTTTCAAAGAATAAAGTCACCTTTTTATCTACACCTTTCTCAAATGTTATTCCATTTGTTGATGTGGTTGAATATTCGTTGTTATTATCGTCTATAATAGTGATTTTTTCGATTTGATTAGTTGCGTCATATTTATTCGTTCCAGCAGTAATAGTTATGTCAGCAGTCATATTGCGTTTTGCCATATCTTTTACTCCAAATTCCACAACAGGATTATTAATAATATGCATCGCGGCTTCGTTGATATCATTACGGAATATATGTAATTCGTATTTATTTACAGGCACTGAACCACTGTTCGAAATAGAAAACTGTAATGTTGGAATATGGACTCCATTTACTGTGCTTCCTTCTATTGTATTTGACACAATTTCATATACAAATGGACGGTTGTTATCATTGCTTTCAAATCGCGGCATGGTTACATTTTCTATGATTTGGTTGTTAAGGTCCAATAATTTGAGTGTTATTTCGATATTCGTTTTATCAAGAATTGGTGTAGCTATATTGGTACTTGGGTCTACATTGAATAATTTCAATTCAAATTTGGGTAAAAAATAATTGTAATCTTCACATTCAGGAGGACGACTATCTATATTCATTGCATTACATTTATTATATAAGTCTATAGGTGTGAGTAGTTTAAAATCAGCATTTATGGTTACTGATGTCATCTTAATATATAGAATATGATAAGATGTTATTTTACTAAAAATAATGTTTAATTATTATTCCAGACAAAAATACAATACCTACAGATAAGTTGATTGTATTCATAATTTCTTCACTATATTCGTTGTTTGTATCGCTGTATTTTTGGAGGGATGTATTATTGTTTTCTTTGATGTATCTAAACTCTTCTGCTTTATCACGATTTTGACATAATCGTAAATTATAGCAAGATTGTATGTCGTTGGTTGGTATAGTGAGTAGATTACAAGAAGTATCTAACTTTGCATTATCGTATAATTCTTGACAACCGCCATCAAGATTATTTAATCTATCTTGTTTGTCAATATAGAAAAAATGAAAAGGATCGTAATTTTTTACACTACTCATATTTGTATTATCATTAGATTTTTATACACATAAACGATAATATTTGGATTCAATAGATGTAGGGCTTTTGCGAATATATTCGCATACTTGTCCGGGTCGCAAGCACATCGCAAGTGATTGAGGGTCAAATCGTGATACTTCCGGTAATTGTTTAAGAGTTTTCAGATTATATTTGATTTTTAGGTTGTCTACTTCTTCGTCAGACAATACTCTGGATTTGGGAACCATAGAATGTTCTAAAATATTGAATAATAGCCGCTTAATATTATGGATGATAATATACACCCCTTCGTTGTCAAACTTATATTTGATATGATTGAGTGTATTTTCATTGGGTTCATCCTTATATACCAATATAATATCATCCTTTTTGGTAATTATGTTTTCTACATCAATCAGATTTTCAATATAGTCATCTATCACCTTTGATTTTAGTTGTGTTTTTTTTTCGGTAATGTATATGATAGATGCTTTTTTGCCATCGTCACGTTCTAATAGCATATCTAATTGATTGTTTCCAATCATAGCCTCAACATTGTTTACACTAAAATTTTCATAATTTTTTGTATTATATCCTTGTGTCTTCATCAAGTCAAGCAAAACAAGGCGAGAACGGTAAATTCGTCGAATATCTTCACTTGAAACATTCATTATAAATGGTGTATATATTATTACTATGAAATAATGATAATATATTTAAATCAATTTTTTGTCTTAAACATTTATTACTTAAACCTTTTTGATAATAATGTTATTCATTCCATTCCCTCCAATCTTAGATAGGTCTGTTGTATCTAACGGTTTTTCTTCGTTGTGTTCTTCATTCACTATATCACTTCCTCCTTGCATAAGTCCTACTGGTATTTTACTTATTGTCTCCTTTACTTCATTTGTTTGTGCTTCTGTTTGAGAACCACCAAGATTGAATACAGGTGCGAATTGAATAGTGGGCGCAGGAGTTGACTGTTGTTCGGAACCTCCTGTCATTTGTTCCAATCCAGAAATAGGCGTTTGCGATTCACTGTATGGTAATTCTTTTACTTTATAAATATCGTTAGGGGTCACAACTTTCACATAATCGTTTTCATTCAGCCCGGAAAAGTCTTCTGTTTCTAATGTTATGAATTTATTACCTACATTTTTAATCGTCCATATGCGATTTTGTTTAAAATCACTTCTAAAATGGACTTTATCGCCATTAGAGTAGTCAATTGATAAATCGTTTTCGTCGGGGGCCCAAGCAGGACTTTCTCCGGGAGTGGCAGATGGAGCCCAAGCAGGACTTTCTCCGGGAGTGGATGATGGAGCCCAAGCAGGACTTTCTCCGGGAGTGGATGATGGAGCCCAAGCAGGACTTTCTCCGGGAGTGGATGATGGAGCCCAAGCAGGACTTTCTTCTGGTGTATCTGACGGCGGTGTATCTGTTGGTGTCATTGGTTCAAAATGTGTGGTATCTAAAATTTTACCAGTATCTAAAAATATTTTATAAGCATTCCTAATGACTTGATTATTTGAAGTGGGATATTTCTTTTTGTAAATATTTATGAATTGTTCATCTACATCTATTAATGAATCAGGACTGGGTGGTGTTTCAGGACTAAGTGGTGTCTGAGGACTAGGAGGTGTTTCAGGAATAGGATATTGTTTTTGTTTAACGTGTGATAATTTATTGCTAATTTGCTTTGTTAACTCATTAATATGATCTTTCATTTCATCACCATTGCTATTCAATAGATTCTTGATATTTAATGAGTAATTCAAGTTATCTTGCTGATGTATATTGTCATCAGTAATCAATCTCATTTGGACGTTCATCGTTTGTAGTTCTTGTAATAATAGTTTGAATGAATATGGAACTTCAATAACACTAAAATCACGGCCATTTTGCGTGACCTTTTCAACCCGCATATCATTATTTGAT
>Ga0181597_10002047_pt1 | contig 22203 bp, 32 predicted proteins | sample 041ome_5_FD_148647 | JGI IMG/M metagenome (GOLD analysis project Ga0181597, IMG submission 148647) | Coastal salt marsh microbial communities from the Groves Creek Marsh, Skidaway Island, Georgia - 041403US metaG (spades assembly) | ecosystem: Environmental > Aquatic > Marine > Intertidal zone...
TAACAACAGAAATCAAGCCTGTATTAAGTCAAGCAAACGGCACACTTATTGGTTTAATTGATCGTATTCGCATGTTGGATAACGATTTAATTAGATTAAATCAAAAATTAACAGTAACACTACAACTGCGTGAACAGGAGTTAGAAGAACTACGTGCTAAAAATAAAAAATTAGCACAAAAATTAGAAAACCAAACAGGAAACGATGATGAAAACCAAAAATAGATTTGGGCATAAAGCATCCGACGAATGGATTGCTAATCAGGCTATATGGCACGACCGAGATATGATATTCAGTGCAATTGCTGGTGGAGTTCTCGGCTTATTAATAGGACTAATTTTTTAATGTTACTGATGTTTCTTTTTACAATTAAACACTGCATTGCAGATATTTTTTTGCAAACTTATCACAAACACGTAGACAAATCAAAATATTTTGGCACTGGTCACAGGCACTATGCAGAACATGGTGCTTGTACCTTTATACTATTATTGTTTTTTACTAATCCAATTATGGCATTGGCACTTGGATTTTTAGATTATGTAATACACTGGCACATTGACTGGGCAAAGACTACATTTTGCAAGAACTTTGAAATACAACGTAATACTCCAACTTTCTGGAGAATACATACGTTAGACCAAATAGCACACTTTTCAACTTATTTTTATATTACTTGCTTGTTGCAATAAACACACCGTTCCAGTTATCTGGTAACTTTTGTGTTTTCATATATTCACAACGTTCAATCCACATGTCGTAATACTTGTCCATTTGACCGTCAAAGCATCCTTTTAATATTTTACATTTGTTGATTGCCGCATTAAACTGTTTTTCTTTGTACATTTGATGCATTAAATTGTGTATTTCCTGATGTTGTCGATACTCTGGCATACATATACCATGTTTATCCAATACTGTGTAAATGCTGAGTCCTACACTTTTACCTTTAACTTGCAAATCATCTATTTTAAGATAAAAGAAATCATCTTTTGTTTCAGCGTATGTTGCTTCACCCACCAACAATAAACATCCATATTCTTTACATTTACTTTCTACTCTTGCGGCGGTGCTGACAGCGTCTCCAAGAACATCATATGAATGTCTTTTTGTACTTCCCATCTCACCCACGTAACCAAGGCCAGTATTAATACCAGCACCCATACCAACCGGCGGGCGACCTTCTGGAATGATAACTTCTTCATTAAACTTCTCCACTGCTTTGAGCATGTCTAAACCACACTGTACGGCTGTACGTGCATGATTCTCATCATCAATTGGAGCATTATGTATGTGCATACTGGCATCTCCAATATATTTGATTATCATACCATTACTGTCTAGAACTGGCTGTGTAATTGCATCCATATAACCATTCATTATACGTGTTAGTCCTGCTACATCATCACCAAAACTTTCACCCAGTGGGGTAAATCCACGCAAATCACTAAACACAATACTAACTTCACGTTTGCTGCCTTTTTTAATTAGGTCTCTATTTGTTTGTAAAATTTTAACCACTGTTGGACTGGCATATCCTTCAAATTGTTTTTTAATTTCCTGCTTTTGTAGGAACTCATCTACAAACTTAATAATGTATCTGACTAAACCAACTATTACTAAAAATACTGCTGGTATGAATCCGTCTACTAACAAATTTTGTGTTTGAAATAGATAATAACTTACATAAACAAATGAACCAGTTACTGATACAAAAAACGCCAATCCAAAAAATGTCCATCGTGCCAGTACAATCGTTGCAATACCTGCAACGATTAGTGCAACGATTTCTCCCCAGGCTTCAGCATCTGGATGTCTACTAATATTACTTTCGTTAAACACTGTGCCCAACATAACTGCCTGCATTTCATGTGGAAACACACTACCGAATGCTGTTGCAATAGGTTGTGTTGTTCCTGCGGCTGTTGGTCCTACAAACACAATACCACCTGCAAAATCTTCTGGTAAATCCAATACACTGTGGCTTGTATAACGCTGACTCCAGTCTAACCAAATTTGTCCCAGACTGTCCGTTTGTAAAAAACCATATTGTGGGATACGTAACTTGTCGATGCCCAGTGGATTTAATTTTATTTGGAAACTAGGGTCACCTGCTAGTACACGTAGAATCTCCATTGTCACGTTAGGATAGAGCGTGTCGTTGTTGTTTAGCACCAGTGGCACCCTGCGTGTTACGCCGTCTATTTCTGGAAAACTATTGATAATTCCACTACCAACAGCATTGTTTTCAATAACAGGAATATTTGCAATTATTCCTGGTACACTGGGTATTAGATAACTAAAGTCTGGATTAATAACTGCTGCTCCAGGATTAATTGGCTCGTTTTTACCTTTTTCAGCACCCAACATTGTTACAATAACAGGATAGTTTTGCATTGTAGCGGCTAGTTCTAAATCCTGTCCACTGCGATCCTTTTCACTCATGAGTACATTAAAAACAACAAGCCCGGCGTTACGTGCATATAAATCCTCAATTAGTTTTGCATAATCGCCACGTGGAAATGGCCATTGTCCATATTGATTAATAGTTGCTTCATCTATGTTTACAGTATAAATGGTATTGAGTACAGGCTCTTGATTAACTATAAGTTGGTCAAAATATCTTAGTCTAATGCTTTCTACAAAACTAAAATTACTGTAGTAAGTCCAACTTAATAGTATGAGTATCAATACACTCCAGACTGGAGTTAATAAAAAACGTTTCATTGCACGGTTCCTTGTGGCCATCTTCTTACACTGATAGCACGGCGTGGATTATATAAACTGTATTTAACACTTTTATCTTGGTTACCTCCCAGTATCATCCAATAACCTTCCTGTGTAGTCATAACGTAAAAGCCCACATGACCTTGCCAGCCTTGTGTTCCTCTGGGGAATACAACTATATCTCCACGTTGTATATCTTCTTTAGCAACAGGCAGCCCCCATTGTAGGAACCCCCTTGCTGTAAGTGGATGTGGATGATTGATATCATTTAAACTTGGTATGTTATCAATTTCCAATATAGCATTTACAAATGCTGCACACCACTCAGTACGAACAGGATCTACGCCGACAAGTTCACGAATCTCACTCCTGTGTTGTCGTTCTTGTAATCCTAAATATTCTGATGCTGTTGATGTGCTGTCTGTTGCTGTTACTGTACATGCACTCATAGTAAGTGCGAATCCTATAGTTAATAGTCTCAATAGGTTCTCCTCTGTCTAAGTCAATAGTATTTACACCACATAACAAAAAAAGGGCACCTAGATGCCCTTTTATTTTATAGTATACGCAATATATTTCTTAGAAGTTAATTACTAAACCTGCACTTACCGCAGTTGTATTGCCTAGATCAGTCATACTGCGTGATCCTTCAACTCTCCAAGTAACTGAACCAGTGTCTTTTTCTAGGCCTAGTGAAATATCGTTAACACCATCTGTGTGATGCATAACTGTAAAGTCAACCAGTCCTAAGTCTCCACGTAGTCCTACAGTACCATAACTATACATTTCGCTTGAGTCTGCTACTGTTCTTGCACTCTGGATTGAACCTGCTTCAGTATAACCGTCTACACTGCGCTTGCCACGTGTGTAACCAAATACAGGATTTACTTTACCTGTTTCTGGTGAGTACATAACTCTAGCACTTGTGTCTGTACCAGAAGTTTCGCTACTGTTAGCAAAGTCACCAATTGTACGTGATACTGTATAGTCTGTCATTGCATGACGTAGCTCTACACTAACATTGTTCTTAGTTACTTTACCTGCAACAACATCAGTATCTGCTTTTACACTGTCGTCATTGCCTGTTAGTTCAGTACCCAGTCTTGTAAATCCACCTGAAATGGTTAAACCATCGTCATTTGTTTTACTTCCACTTATAACAGCACCACTAGTACTACCACTCATGCCGTTTTTCATTTTGCTTGACATTCTAATACCCTCGACAGCATCAAAATTCAAGTTTCTAACTGTGCTTGATACAACGTCTTGTGCAGTTGCAATTTGATCTACACGCCCTGTAAAACTGCCTGGATCAGTTACGGTAGACACTGCGTTATTGCGTGTTTCGGTGTCAGTACCAGTACCAGTTGTACGTGTTACTGTACTACCGTCACTATATGTATCAACCACTGTAGTTGTAGTTGTTCTGCTACGCTCTTGTGGTGTTGTAACAATAGTTGTAGTTTCTCTATCAATAGTTTGTACAGTTGCAGTTTCACTAGCATCATGTGTTGTTTGTGATTGTGTAAGAATTGGTAAATCTGTATCGTGTGACCAATCTCCCCAAGCACCATAACTAGTTGTTGGTGCGCTTGTGCTTGTTACAGTTGGTGTAGATGAACCACTAGCTGCATCTGTTGCACTACCAACGTCAGTAACACCAGCACCGCCAGTTACGTCAGCACCACCACCAGCACCACCGTCAACAGCATCACTTGCCGCATCAAATGCACTTGGTCCAAAGATATATGCATAACTTGCTGTCAGGATATCACCTGCACTAACACTTGTCCAGTGCCAACTTAAACCAATAGTGTTGTCACCTGTGTTAGTTAAACTGCCATCGCCATCTACGCTGTTTTCAGTATAGCTGTCTGCTTCTGTTGTCCACATTGTAATACCTGCATCAACATTACTATCTGTTGAATAAAGTCCCAGTGCATATCTTGAACTTAATGCTTCTGAAAACGCAACATTTGAATCTGGAATACTACCGTAACCCAGTACGTTGTCTGTGCTTGAACTATCGCCATCCGCTGCTCTAGCATCTGGATCAATAAAGCGTCCAAAATAAACATCAGTTGCATCTACACCCATTGTAATTGCACTTGTAATGTCTACAAATGGCGATGTTGCGCCTAGGCTGTATGTGTTTGTAATATCAAATACGCTACTAACTCCACCAGTCCAACTGAGTGTATCAGTACCGTCAGTTAAACCATTGCCGTCTCCAGCAATAGCAGTACCGCCACCGTTATTGTTTGTGTAGTTTGTTCCGTCAATTTTAACAGCAAACCCATCAAACGGTGAACCTGGTGTTAAATAATCATAACTTGTGTTAAATGTTCCTGTACCTGTACTATCAAATAATAGTCCTGGGCTCGTGTTTCCACCGCTACCAAATGTTCCTGTTGTTCCATTAACGCCGGCTGTTACATAGTCGTTAGCTAATACACCCATACCAGTGGTAGTTGTACTCATGCTAGACGTATCAGCTAAAGCAGTAGTGGATAACAACGCTGCCATTAAAGCAGTCGCAATTATCTTACGTTTCATTATATTTTCCTCTCACTCCAAATGCGGATCTCACCCCGCGGTCTCCATAGTATATTTACTCAGAGTTGAGAGTCTATTAAAAGTATGTTTATTTTTTACCCATTAGCTTTGCTTTGAGAGCATTCATTTCTAAATCTCTCTTTTGCTCAACAGGATTTATTTGTGGCTTGGGGTTTTTAATACGATGGTTAGCATTTTCATTCCAGCCTTGACTGCGTTTAACTTCAGCAATTCTTCGTTTAATATCAGCAACTCGATCAGGGATCCAATCTGCTGTATTATCTTTTACTTCGGGGTGTCCATTAAAAAAGGTTCGTAACCTATTGACAAACTTTGTAACCATTCTATTCTTTCTCCCCATCCATTAAGCAACAATCCGTAATATACTATAACACATAGTATTAATAATACTATATATCTTATATTTACGGATTCATTACCCAGCATTAAAAACCTTCTTCCACTTCCATTCAGGAACTTCATCCCAAAATGCTGTTGGTGATACAAATGTGGTTTCCCAAGTACCTTTTACTACTCTGTATTCAAAATACAGATAAGTTACATATGTTAAACACATAGCAACTAGTATCCCACAAAATAAAAAGTATGCTTTTTCTTTTTTATTAAAAATATGATCTTGATTAAAATCAGCACTCATAACTATCCTCCTACTTGTCGTTTAGATCTAAAAAATAAGGTTTAGCACAAACAGTAATCTTCATACCTGCTTGATCATTCCATACTTTTGAACAATCGTATTCACTATATAGATTGTGGCGCCATCTTGGCCCAGCTAACCATGGTTTTTCTTCTTTTGCTTTTCTTATTTTTGCTACGTTTTTTAAATATTCTTCATGTCGAAATCCTGCTACACAACTAGCGCCTTTATTAAAATCAAACTGGTCTAACCGCTTTTGCGGATCAGGTTCGTTACGATTATAACCATTTACGTCTAAACATGTTTTAATCATTTCGTTAGCACTAATATTTTTTTCTGCATATACAGGCGATGTCACTCCTATAGCCAAAACTATGAATGTTATAATAAATTTCATTCTTTGCCCTCCAAAAATATATTTTTTAGTTGTTGCGATTAACTATAACCGAACAACCTCCTGCTGTTGCGCAGGATCCTGTAATGCTAAACGAGTCAGCACTCGTTGTAACATTTTGTGTGAGAGTGAAGTCGTATGCTCCACCCGAGTTTGTTAAATCTATTGCGGCACTTGCACTGTTGCTTCCACGCTGATCAACATCTACACTATGCCCATCACCGTCAAGAACAATGTCTGCCCACTTCTGTCCGCCGTTGCCTCTTTGGTATAAATCTACTGTGTTTGAGTCACCTTGTATTTCTACAAAGCCGTCGTGTCCTGCTTTACCTTTTTGCGTATGTTCTACAGTATTGTAGTCACCATTTATTATATTTGCTAGATGATGTGGTGCTCCGCCTCCACCGCCTCTATTTTCATCTGTTTGATAACTGCCTAAATCATTGTTGTTGCCTGTAATAGTCCAGTATGCTTCATGTCCACCAGTTTCATCCCCGTCAATGGTTCCATCAGGATGCATACCTTGATAGACTTTAACTGTATTGTCATCACCCGTTTCATTGTAACTGATGTAGTTGTCCTGGCTACGCTGTTGCATTTCAAGGTCCAACCTATCTCCACTCTGAGTGATGTATATTTCATTAGCCCAACTAGTTTGACTGAATAACATCAATAACATTGTTGTTCGTATTACCAACCCTATAGTCATAGATTACAAAATCTCCTTGTTGCACATTTAATGAATAACCATATTGGTCACTCATTCTTACACTTGTTGTATTATTAGATCCATCTTCACGAAAAAAATGATAACCACCATTAATTTTATCTAAACGTATACCAGTTTCTGGATCATATCCATATTGGTTTGATTCTTCTTTTAAAAGTATTTCATTCTGACGTTGTAGTTCATCTTTAAATATAGCCATTAATGCGGCGTTGAGTTGATCTAACATATCATATAATAATTCACCTAATAGGTGATCTGTTTCATCTAATGCTGTTACCCATATGTCATCTACATTTAATAAATCTTCATTAATACCATCAAATTCTAAAAAGTCTAATCCCAAAAAATCGTACATTTCTCTGTGACGCTTTTTAATGACTAGTTCTTCTTCTTCGTACGGTGTACGTTTGCGTAATATAATTAATTGATTGAGTAGTTTTTCATCAATATCCAATAACAAAGGTGGAGATGGTGGCTCCCAACGAGTAGATGTCATTGTGGATTGAAAGGCTTGATTCATAATAACCATGCCAACATCAGTTTCGACTTCAATTTCACCAGTGTAACAATTACCATTAATATCACAACTGGGTAACAAAGTGATCATTGAACCTCCCATCTCGTCTACTACCATAACGAAATCGGTTCCCCTGACTCCGATAGTAGCAGATGGTGTACTAATTTTGACATTTTGCCTATTACGTTTTGCTATTTGTCCACTGGCATAACGTATGCCTCCAAGACTTGCTTTGATTGAAAGACTACCAACATTGGTATTTGGGTCATAAACAAACTCATCAATTACCAGTCGTGAATGTTCAGTAATATCAACACGGGTGTCGTCAATGAAATCAATTTGCATTCTGCCACGAGCAGTTACCGCAGTGTCCATGGTCTGAACACTAACCCCTGTGTTTCCTTGAATGACATCCTTTCCTCTCTCTAATACACCACTTCCTTTAATACTGCCGATATCACCAGCTGGTGTATTGGCGTATACAGATGTATTAATGAGAACAAAACATGTCAGAGTGATTAATAAAAACTTCATTGTCAATCACTCTGATTTATATTAACGTCTTGATCATCACCACTAAATGTACCATCAATTGTGTTATCATTGATTCCACTTTGATTAATTGTGTAAGCACTACCACCGCCTGTTATATCTAAGTTAACTGTATGACCGTTTGTATCACCGTTCCCAGTAATGTCAATATCAAATGCATTACCACCACTACCAGCAGTTGAACTACCAGCTGTTGGTGTACCTGAGCTTAATGATGAACTATTGTTTACTGTAACTGTTAATGCTACACTTTCACCATCAATTGTGGTATTTGACACATTGTTATCACCTGTCACCGTAAACGCTATTGTACTACTGTCAGCGTCCGCTGTTCCACCAATATTAAATTCAAAATCATTGGTATCACCTGTTACAGTAATATTCAAAGTTACAGTTTCACAATTTACACCTGAACTATCACAAGTTAAATCTACTGTGTTGTAGTCACCTGTAAATGCCCAAGTACCTGTGTAATTGTTACCATTGATAACAGCTGCGATATCGTTATTATTACCAGTTTGCGTAATACTAAATGTCATGTCATCACCAGTCAAACTAACATCGGTAGTACTATCACCAAATTGGTTATCAGTACCATCTTGTGTAATATCTAAGTCTAAACTATCCCCTACTTGCTGAATGTATATTTCGTTAGCAGTAACAAAACTAACACTCAATAAGATCAGGACTGATGCAAATATTAAACGCATATTTTCCCCTACTTCCTGAACTTCCAAAGTTCTTTTCTCTCACCTTCGTAAACTAATTCAATTACGCCTGCTTCGATTGCCGCCCTCACAGCATAGTTAACTGGTTCGTTAACTGAATAACCTGCCTCAGTTTCCACCAGTTTTGTACCTAAATCAAAGAATTTAAATACATCTGCTCCAGATCTATAACTTGCTATTGTTTTTTCTGTAGCAATACTCATAAGCACTCGTCCTGTGCTTACTGATACGAGTCGCATAACAACTGTGACTGTATCTACACGGTATTCAGTCTGAACACCGATGCCTAAATACCTTGCGCCAGCACCACCAACTGCGGTGTTACTGTCATAACCTACAACCCCACCTTCAAGTATTAGCCCGGCAAATAGCATGGGTTTTAGTGGTGTAGGTCCATTGGGTATTTCTTTTTCATATACTTCTCGTGTATTACGGATTAACTGACGTTCTTTAATCAAATTATCCATACCGACACGTTCTACAACTTCAAACCAACTTTCATTTCCTACTTCTTGTAGTGCTTTGATAACCCAAACTTCAGCACCTTGTGTAACAGCAGAGCTCAAGTTTGCGATTTTGTCAGCTGGTTTTCTCTGACCAGTTTTATCACTAAAACTGTATACAGCAATTGTAATTTTAGGTCCAGCAATCGGTGGCACTGCACTCATACGTTCTGGTATCGGCGATGTCTGCAACGATGGTGGATTATCTAATGTAGGGCGAGGAGGAAGCATACCGGAGCATCCGGTGAGGAATGTTACAAATAGTAATAAGGTTAAATATTTCATTAGAAATTAAACTCCCCTGATCCTGGAATAGTAATTGTTGTTGTACTACCATCTTCAGCTACAATTTCAAGAGTTATACTACCAGTTGTAGTATCCTTGGTCCAGGTAATAGTTGAGCCTTCGATTTCAGCAGTACCCGTAGATGCACAACTATCAGAACATTCAGCAAACATTGCGTCCACCATTTGCTTTGAAAGTGTTGCATAGATACGTGATTCTACGTTCTTTAAAAATTTATTGAGAGTTGAATTTTCTAGTTCACGTTCCAATCGAGAAGCTTCAGCCTCAGCTTCTTTGCGTAGGTCTTGTCTTCGATTGTGTTGTAGTTGTTCTACTGATAATACGTGTGTACTATAGCCATTTCCATAATGAAATGCAGGGTTCTTAAATCCCCAAGTTAATTCAGCATTCGCATGTGTACTAGTGACCGCTAGCCAGACTAGCAGCACGTATGCTAATTGTTTCATCACTCTTCTCCACTCAGTAGTATTTAGCGAGAAAAATGAAAAAACCACGCATATAATGCGTGGTCTTTAAAAATGGTGCTCCCGGTAGGATTCGAACCTACAGTCGACCCGTTATGAGCGGGGGGCTTTAACCGTTAAGCTACAGGAGCGGAATTTTTGTCATTGGTGCGCCCGAGAAGATTCGAACTCCTGACCTTTTGGTTCGTAGCCAAATGCTCTATCCAGCTGAGCTACGGGCGCATATATTATGGGGAGGTTAACATATCCTCTTCAACACGAACACATATGGCTTGTGAATTTATAGGATTATTTAAATAGTCTAATTCAAACTCAGTTTCAATAAAATATTCTCTAGCATAAAAACATTCATACATGTCATCAAAAACACCTGCATTAAATGTATATGGTTCATATCCTACAAACGATATAACCACTAAAACCCATTTCATATAAAACCCCTAGTTGTGAATTGCCGGGCTAACCGTGGCCCGGCACGTGCTTATTACGTAGCAACCCATCTTGTTTTAATCTTTCTTATATTACTAATATAGCACAAACAAATTATTTGTCAAGTAAAAAGTTACTAAAGTCTCCAGCACTTTGTCTAAGTGCTCTATCCCAACTTACAATTGTATCTTGCCTACCATAAAAGTAATCTAATTTTGGTTCTGTAACTGCCCAGTTACTTCCTTCAAATGGTGCTATTCCACTTATTTCTGCTTCCAGTTGTCCTGGTGCCCATGCACTGTGACCTAATATAATCATAAATTCTTTAGGGCCTTCGCCTTTTTGAATATCTTTAATAATATGTGCGCCTGGTGTAAAATGTATTCCTGGTATCAGCGTTGCAGTTTTTTCATTGTGATAATCTTCACTGTGCAATACAAATCCAGTTTGTTGTTCAACTGGACCTCCAAAAAAGATTTTTTTATAGTCAGTTATTTTTAATTGATTGGCAATAAACTGCGCTCTAGAGCTGGGATATTTTTTATTGATAATAAATCCTATTGCGCCGTCATCATCTTTGCCGTGCATAAACACAACACTTTTATGAAATATACCTGTTTTAATATTTGGCATTGCTACCAATAACTTATTTGAAAACTGATTCAACCTACAAAAGCCTTTTCATAAACATAGCAACCACGCTCACTGGCATTACCACATTTACCGCCAAGTTCTTCAAAATACTCAATAAACTCGGCATTCATTTCTGTACTACCACAAATCATAGCTGTATCACTATTTACATCAAAAGCTGGTAAATCGCACTCTTCTGCAAGTCTACCATTTTTTAGCAATGTACTACAACGTCCATGCATTGCAAATCCACTCTGGTCTATTTCTCTGGTAACAGTGGGAACATATATAAATTTGTCTTGTGTAATTTCTCCCAGTATGTCATGCTTGGTTAAACTGCTGAGTTCATCTCTATAAGCATGTTCTGACAGTGTACGCACTGTGTGTACTAGAATTACCTTTTCATATTGTTCATATGTTTCTGGATCAAAAGCCACACTCATAAAAGGAGCAAGTCCAGTGCCAGTTGCAAACAAGTAAAGATTACGTCCTGGTTGTAATGCATCTATTACCAGTGTGCCTACTGGCTTACGATTCATCACAACAGTATCGCCTTCCTTTAAGTGTTGCAGTCTGCTGGTAAGCGGACCATCAGGAACCTTAATACTTAAAAAGTCCAAATAATCAGCCCAATTGGGACTTGCAATACTATATGCTCGTAAAATTGTACCATCTTCAGGAGTATCCAAACCAATCATTACAAATTCTCCATTACGGAATTTAAACGATTGCGGACGCTCAATCCTGAAACTAAAAGTCTTATCAGTCCAGTGGTGTACCCACTGAACTTTACATTCATGTAATGCCATTAACGTCTCTTGTTTAATTTAATAATAAAAGAACCCTGATTAGGGTCCTGCCGCCGGCAAGCACGAATCTTATCGTGATTGCTTGCCCAAGTATTTAGTTCACTCTGAATTTGTCCATAACCTGTAATCACTTTACAAGTTTTATGTCCTGCATAATATGCTTCAGTAACTCTAGAGTTAAATACCCTCCAAGCTGCATGTACTGTAAGTCCGTGTAAATCTATAATCATAATAAAAAATTGGCCTGCCCGGAGGGATTCGAACCCCCGACCACATGCTTAGAAGGCACGTGCTCTATCCAGCTGAGCTACGGGCAGATTATTTTTTCCATGAATCCATATCTGTTTTAATATCAGTTATAGGTTCATTTGCAATACCACTTGCCATTGATTGAACTTGTTCCAATAAATGTTTACAAGTTTGATAATCGTATTCTTTATAACTTATTTCACTAAACTCGTTTCTAATCCGATGCGCTTGAATACACAAATCTTTCATTGCATTTATACGCTCAATCCATTGCTCTATAGAGTGTTGCATAACTGTCCTTATCTCATTAACTATACACTTATATTTACCAAAAGTCAATAAATAGTTGTGGGAGAAGTGAGATGAATAATGATATAATGACAGCGGCTAGCGTTGGCACAAACGTTGGCGAATTATTAACTCCATTTATTATAGCGTTAATCAGCTTGGTGGTAACTCTTTGGTTTAAAGATTATGCTGCCAAGATTGCAAAAGGCATGGCCTTTCAAATGAATAAAAGTTTTTCAGAGGGTGACAAAGTTATCCTTGACGGTGAAAAGGCCCTCATTGTAAAGATAGGCTTAACTGAAACAGTTTTTGGTATTACTAAAGATAATGGTGATTATCATTGGAGATTTGTTCCTAATGAAAGAATTCCACTTCTTAAGTTGGAGAAAGTAATATTTGATAATACTCCAAATAAAAACGGTCACAAAACAGACCTTAATAAAGAGCTGATTTTGGAAAACAAAGCAATGATTGAAGCTATTCTCAAAAAGGAGAAATAAATGGATTTAAATGATTGGTATTTTAACGATACAAATTTTAATTATGGCAAAGCATTTTGGCTAGCTAAACTGGCAGGTATTGCATACGCACAACCGCTAACAGCAAGAAAAATATTTAAAGCTGCAGGTATAACAACAAACAAATACTTCGATAAAGACGGAGCTCAGGCATATGGCATAGAAAAGAACGGCATAGTGTTCCTGGCTTTCCGTGGAACAGAGCCAACACAGGCTTCAGATTTAATAGCCGATGCTAAAGCATGGCACAAAAAATCACAATATGGCGGTAGTGTACACGCAGGATTTAGAGGCGAAATTGACAAAATTTGGCCTGAAATTGAAGAATGGATGAAGCAACACACAGGCAAACAAATTTATGTAACTGGACATAGTTTAGGAGCGGCTATGAGTACTCTTGCTACTAGTCGTTTACCAGCAGGCACAATATGTTATAATTATGGCTCACCAAGAGTAGGCTCACCTGGCTTTAGTAAAGAATTTGATAAAAAATATGAATTACACCGCTTTGTTAATAATAACGATGCAGTATGTAGAGTACCACTTTGGGCAATGATGTTTAGACACGTAGGCAAATTACACTATATCAACACTTACGGAAATATTAGAAATGCTACGCCTTGGCAACGCTTTAAAGATAGATTTAGAGGATACAGACAGGCCTGGAAGAAAGGTGAAGTGTTTGATAGTTTATATGATCACAGTCAATCAAATTATATAGAACGTATAGGCAACTTTAAAGGCTAATATGAAGAACCCGGTAACTAAGTTACCGGGTCTTCTTTTAATGTGCTTTGTTATATATATCTAGTAACGGCGTTCTAATCTGCCTTCTCTACTTTATTATATACTCTATTATTTTTGGTTTACAAATGCGTAGAACTTTTCAGCAGCTTCTAGCACTGCATCTGCACCAGGTACTTCTGGTAATTCTACTTTTACTACTACTTCGTCATTTTCTTTGTTAACCGAAGTTTCCCAAGCACCATACTTAGCATGGTAATCATTCCATACATTGTTTTGTGCCATTTCCAAGATCTTTGTACGGATCTCGTAACCATTTTTGTTATACTTTACTTTTGGTAGTTCTGCTGGTACCATTTTCTGGAAACCTTCAAAGAACTTCTGTGGGTCCATACCTGTTTTAGTGTATAGTTCGGCCATCTTTTCAGCCATTTCAGTCATTTGTTTTGCGTCAAACATAATGTTTCTCCTTGTGTATGTCTGTGTGTACTATATCATATAGTTCTACTAATATAGTGTATTATTTAGCGATTGTCAACCCCTTTTACTATAAATACTTGTAATTAATGGAGAAAATTATGGGTGCTAATGGAATTGGTGATAGATCAACACAAACAAAACAACAGAGTCAAGTAGCTAAACTAACTATTGCTCAAGCAAAAAGAGAAGGGCGTGTAGTTGCTGTTGACGGTACTGTAACAGGCAGTATAGATGCAACTAAACCTTACTTTAGAGCAAAAAATGTGTATGATTTAACACAATTACCTGACACATACAATGCCAACGAACCTGGTCCAGATGATAACCCCAATACTGGCGGATTAATTACAGGGCGTCCATGGACCATGGGCGGTGTATTACCCGCACCTGCCACTCCAACAGTTAACATTGATAACACATTTGAGATTGATGGATCCATAACAGGTACATATGACAGTTCAAACAGTACAAGTTTTACAGTTACGATAGACAGTGTTACATATACACTGGGCACAAGTCCAGAACTAACTGCGGTTGGTGATAACTGGACATTAGATTTAAGTGCTGGCGCACAAACATTAGATTATGAAACAACATACAGTGTAGTTGCAACCAGCAATGGTACTGTAACTGATACAAGTTCAAACGAAATTACCACAGTAAGTGAAATTGCCAACATTGTTGCTGATGCTGATACAAGTTTGCAGATTTGGTATGATGGTAGTGACATTACACAATTCCAACCAACTAATCCAGCAGACGGTGATGGTATTACACAGTGGAACGACAAATCCAACTTTGCGCACAATGCTAACCCAATTGGTACAGGACCAGCGGCTCGTGCAACATACGAAACCAATGAACTAAACACATACAGTGTAGTACGTTTTGACGGTGATGCAGGATTAAGTATTAACCCGTTTGCAAGTTTAGCGAATACAAATGCACAAACTGTATTTGTTGTTGCCAAGGCTACTAGTTTAGGTGCTGGCACACAATACTTAACAAGTACAAACAACGGCGGATTAAGTATCTTCCATGATGGCGCAGTGTGGAAAACCAATACTAGTGGCGGCACAGGCGCTACCTCAAATGCTGGTGATTCAAATTGGCATATTTTCACACTACTATATAATGGTAATGGTGCAACAGATGTAGACAAACTAAAACTACGTATTGATAAAAACCAGGAATTACTGGACTTTACTGCTGACCCGGGCGTTGGATCAACATTGTTGGGCACTACAAAGCAATACAACTTTGCATGTAGAGCTGATGGTGTAGATCATTTTATTGGTGACATTGCAGAGGTACTGATGTTTAACAAAGTATTGTCAGCACAAGAACTTGCTGATGTTGAAGAATATCTCAATATACACTGGGCACTAGGCTTATAATGAAAAAGCAGGACCTTAGCCCTGCTTTTTTCTTACTTTTTGCCGTTAATAACGTCTAATTCTTCATCTGTGTAAGGCCACATTAAAGTACTCCACCGTAGTGTAAGCCGTTTAGCAACATGAAGGCGCTTAAAATAGAAAACAAAACAAAAAATCCGCCAATGGCTTTTAGAATGTCTTTAAACTTATAAGTCATATTTTTTCTCCTCAAGCATTAGAGATTTTGCTTCTTCATAAAGTCCCATGTGTGCAAGTTCACGTGCTGCTCTAGCACGGCCTGCACTTTCGCCAAATGCGATTATACCAACAAATACTGTTACTAGTACTTTGCGAATAACATCACAAACTTTGCATGTAATGTTATAAAAACTTGTTTGAGTGATTGCAGCCATTATACCCATCCTTTCAAGTTTTTATTTGTATCAGCGGAACGCTTATACGATGGATCTTCATGTGCAATATTCCAGATATCACCACGAGCAATACCAATGTCATTTAGTTCACGATCATTTAATTTTGATAGTTCTTTGATTGTTTTGTTTACGTTTGCTCTATGAGCTAAAGTTGCCTGTAGTCTTTTGAACCAACCGGCAAGTGATGGTAGGCCAATTTTGTCAGCCGTAATTATTAGTGCAGTCATTCTGCTATCTCCTATGTGTATATGTGTGTGGATTTTTAGGAATCTACTAAACCCCAGGTCTCTTCCTGGCGTCACCACGGTGCCTGCCATTGCACCACTTGTAAGGCATGGGATATGCCCAAGTCTTTCCTTGCGTCACTCATTTTTTCTGAGCTGAGGTCGCTCTCTTTTACACTTTTATTTAGTCATGATATGTAAGTATCACTGTACTAATTCTGTAATAACTGTCATGCGTAAAACGCATTAGTGTAATATTATTAGGCGGAAGATGCGCTATAATAGCGCACCTTCATATTTTAAAACTTCAGTGGAAGTTTATTCATTAAACAATAGTATGCATAATGTGGGTCATTGGGATATTCTACCTGTGCCCATCTTAGAAGCTGTGCTTCTCTTTGTGATCTAGTCGGTAATGAGACCGCAGTCATCATTACACGACCAAGTGCTTTTGCTATCTTAGTCATTTCGTTCTCCATGTAATGATGTTATGAGGGGACAACCCAGTTGTGTTACCAACTACTCAGGTCGAGAACTAGTCTTGCCAGGTATATTTAGCCAATACCCTGTGCGCTCATACTAATTTGAGCAAACTGTTCACGTGGGCCGGCTTTTGTAGGGATCATACTGATACCAAATCCAGTAATTTGTCCAGCTTCACGCAGTGCAACAATATCTTCACCAGTACGTCCCATACCGGTTTTTTGTCTAGTAAAACTGATTAACAAATATGCATCAAAGTTATCACGGTTTTTATACCATTCAAAGTTTTGCTTTACATACTCTGCAATTACAACATTGGGATCTGTTTGTCCAAATGTTTCTGCAATACTATTTGCATAACTACCAAAGTTAGGCTTTAGTAGTTCTAATGCAATTTTTTGACGTAACTGACGGTTTTCACTATCAGTTGGATCTAGTTCAGCATTTAAACTTTTTACAAATTCACTTACACCAATTGAACCGCCTTTGCTGGCACGAATACGTTCAAGAGTTACAGGAATGTTTTCAGCATACTTTTCCAGTGTAGCCATTTGTTGTTGTTGACTTGCGCCACCATGTCCAAGACGTCCGCCAGCACCACTGCTACCAACAGCCGCCTTAACTTCTACTTTACCAATACCTTCGATTTCAGTATCACCTTCGCCTTCTGCAAGACGAATTTGGTTACTAAGCATAGCAAGTGCAAACTCACCTGGACCTTTTTGTGCTTGTCCAACACCGTATTGTCTTAGTGCATCAAATGCTTTGATAGCAACAGCATCACCACCAAATACTGCATTAAAACTGTTTACAGGCTTTTTAAGTTGTTCAATATTAATTACACCACCAGATTCCAGTTTCTTTAAGAATTGGTTCATACTAGCATAATCGCTGTCTAACTGGCTGAGGATTTTTGTTAGTTCAATGCGGTGAGCTTCTTTAGTTTTTTCTGGCATCAATTCATCAGCCATTGGTGTTTTAAATGCTGATGTAATGCTGTTGCCTACCTGTTCACTGTTTAACAGTTTCCAGATACGATCAAGCAGTTTTGCTTGTTGTTCATCAGTTGCTTCTAATCCGCTGATGGTAGAAATAATCTTTTCTTTTTCAACGTTTAGGTCTTCATACTCACGTAATTCACGAAATCTCATTGGTGTAATCCTCAGTTATTACACTTATTTATCGGTCTATTTACCAATTGTGGTATTTTCATAAGTGCGATTAAACTGCTGATTGGTACGAATAAATGTTGTACACTTACTCAGATGTTTCAATTTTATTGCGCCAGCGTAAGTACAAGTAGAACGCACCCCACCCAAGATATCTTGAATAGTACGAGCCACTGCTCCTCTGTAAGGCACAAGAACTTCTCTTCCTTCACTACTTCTATACTCCTTTAGTCCACCAAAATGCTTATCGTTTGCCGCCTGTGAACTCATACCGTAGAACTGTACAAAGTGTTTTTGTTCTGTTACACGACTAATACGGTTGGGGTGTAGTTCATTAGTTTCGTAAATCTTAGTAATAACTTCGCCACCACCTTCATCGTGTCCGGCAAGCATACCACCTAGCATTACAAAATCGGCACCAGCTGCGAATGCTTTAGCAATGTCGCCAGGACAAGTGCAGCCACCATCAGCGATAATATGGCCACCCAAGCCGTGTGCAGCATCCGCACATTCGATAACGGCGGACAATTGAGGATAACCAACACCAGTCTGGATACGAGTAGTGCATACACTACCAGGCCCAATACCCACTTTAACAATATCAGCACCAGCAAGAATCAATTCCTCCGTCATTTCTCCGGTAACCACGTTACCTGCTATAATTACAATATTTGGATACAATGTTCTAAATTGTGCGACAAAGTCGCGGAATCTGTTGCTGTATCCATTAGCAACATCAATGCAAACATATTTTAGTTTGTCGCCAACTTGTTCATATACGTCACGAAATTTATTGTGGTCACGCTCAGTAATACCAATACTCATGGCAACATTTTGTGTACGTTCCTGAGCTGCATTTTCTTCACTGTCAAAATAACCAACAAGTTCTTGTACACTGTATGTTTTTACTAGACAAGTAAAAATTTGAGCTTCAGCTAATTTGTCAGCCATCGCAAATGTGCCTACACCATCCATATTAGCCGCCATAACAGGAATACCGTTATAATGTGGATTGCTTTCCGGTCGTAAAATTTCCATACTCATTTCAGTAGGCGTATAATTACGAAATGTGTAACGTCTTGTCAACTGCACTTCTTTACGACTGCCCAGCGTACTACGCTTGGGACGAATCAAGACGTCACTATAATCCAGTTTAAGGTCTTCTTCAATTCTCATGGGTTTACTCTTTTTCTAAATCTACAGTTAAATCATGACCCTTGCTTCTACTATCAGCTAGGGTTTCGGCAACTTTTTGTTCTGCAATTTCATAGGGGTATATTCCGGCAGTGCCGCGGCCTGAGTTGTGTATAGTTAATGTAATATCTTTTGCAGCTTCAAACTCATGACCAAAAATAATCATCAAAACTTCTATTACATAGTCCATAGGTGTTGTATCATCATTCAATAACACAACCTTCCATTTTTCAGGAGGTGCTATCTTGATAGTCGTACTGGTTCTTTTTTCAATTGCTATGTCTACGCTCATTATCTCAACTCTTGGAAAAGGGCAGGAGCAAGTCCTGCCCTTGTGTTACTTACTTATCTTCAATTGCTTCGCCAACATAACCGCTGGTGTCAGTAATTGTGATTCGTTTAGGTTGTAGTTCTTCTGGAACCTCACGTACCAAATGAACATTCAACATACCTAGTTCAAGTGTAGCATTTTCTACATTAACATGTTCTGCTAGTGTAAAACTACGCTTGAAGTTACGTGTACCAATACCTTTGTGTAGGTAGTTAGCCTGATCACTACCAACTGGCTGTTTGCCTTCAATTACAAGCTCATTGCCGTCTTGTGTAACGTCGAGGTTATCCATACCAAAGCCTGCAACTGCAATGCTAATCATGTACTCGTTTTCATCAATTTGTACAATGTTGTATGGAGGGTAATTGCCTGTACCTGAGCTGTTGGCAAATGTTCTTTCCATCTCGTTGAATAGTCGATCAAAACCGATAGTCGCACGGTGGAAATTAGGTAGGTCTAGTGTTGTCAATCTTGTCATTTTGTTTCTCCTTCTAAAAGCAAGAATTGTAAATGGAGCCCTTCACGGCACTCCGGGTGTGTAACAAATTTCTGTTTTGCTGCACACATTATATTTATGTACTCAGACATAAAAAGTCAATACCTTTTTAATGAAAAAATTTAATTTTGTTTACCTGGCAAACCTGGCAAATCTTCCTTTGCCGCTTTTTTAAGCCAACGTTTACGTGCGGCAGCTTTTGCCTTTTTACGTTTTAGACTTGGCTTTTCATAATGTTCACGTTCACGTACCTCTTTGAGGATACCTTCGTTGTTTACTTTTTTCTTTAGTTTACGCAGGGCTTTGTTGATATCGTTATTGTATACGTTAACAACCATACCACGTTCTGGATCTCTTTTATGGGCGTTACTCATTTTTCACTCTTTATAATTGCAATTAATCTATTACCGTTTAATTGAGGTTTACTCTCGAATTCAAGCCCTGAAATTTCTTCCATCAAACGATTTATCATATCAAAACCAACCTTAGTGTTGGCCATTTCACGTCCTCTAAAGCGTACCATAAGTTTTACATGATTACCTTTACTGATAAACTTACGTATATGATTGCATTTAGTTTCAAAATCATGTTTATCAATACCGGGTCGGAACTGAATTTCCTTTAATTCAATTCTACTTTCACGTTGCTTTTTGGCCTGCTCTTTAGCCTGACGCTTTTTTTCGAATAGAAACTTATTAAGATCTGTAATCTTACACACAGGTACTTCTGCTTTATCAGTAACAAGAACAAGATCTAATTCATGTTCTCTTGCTGCTTGTAGGGCTTGATTAGTGGGCATTACGCCTAAACTATCTCCATCAGGTCCTGTGACTCTTACTTGCGGAAATCTTATTCTATCGTTAGCAATGATGATTTCCTGCTGTCTATTATTAAATCTATGGGGTTTAACCATAATAAGTTTTACTATCCTTTTCTATTTGATGTTTCAATGTAACATATATATTACATGTTGTCAACAAATTAATGTTCGTGTTCTAACTCAGCAGTTAATACTGCGTCTAATTCGTCAAAACAAGTATAAATTTTCTCTTTATCTCTTAGTAATAATTTACACAGAGATTTATTTTTTCTTTCTGCCGACACCCAAAATACCATTGGGTTATTGTCATTATGACTTTGGCTAATAGAAGTACAAAGATATGTTTCTGTAATGTTTATATTATCTGCATTTACAATTATAAAGTCAACTGTTTTACTTGTAGACAATGCCCATGCAACAGTATTGTCACTTATAGGTTTAGTATCATAATAATAAGCAATACTGTTTTGTGGGAAAAATTTATCAAATACACGACTTACTTGTTGTACTTCGCTGTCATCAAAACCCAATAACATGATACTGGGTCCGTTTTCATTTAAAAATAAACTTGGGGGAGTTACGCTATAAACGCTGTTATCAAAATCCATACTAGCTACTTAACCAACTATTATCAGGGTCATCTTTTTTGACTCTTTTCTTTAGTGTTACGTTTTTAATTGTTTTTACTTCGCTTGCTTTTTCAGCAATACTCTTGGGTGCTTTTACTGCTGGCTTTGCTTGTTGTGTTCTAGTGTTGCTTGAATTATCTTGTTGCGGGTCTGTGTTGCTTTCTTGTTTTTCTTCAACGCCCACTATCGCAACATCTTCCTGCGCAACTTTTGCATCTTCTTTAGGTGCTTCTGTTTGTTTGGTTTCTTCATCTATTTTATTTTCCTGCTCCGGCTCCTGGTGTTCTTCCTCATTGGGTTCAACTTCAGGTAGTGGCTTTTTTACATTAGGGTTTGGTGGCTCAGGTCTACCAAACTTATGTATAGTCATTACACCAGCTAGTACAAGTACAATAGCAAGTGGGTCAAACACTGCAACTAGAAGCAAGATTACCCAACGTACTGCTTCTTCCAGTAAGCTCTTGTTTGCCTGCTCTCCATATATCATCTCTGCAATATATTTTACAGGACCAACTTCTGCTTCCAATTTTCTGTTTTCAGCTTCTAAACTATACTTTTCTTCTGTAAGTTTGTCAATAGAATTATTTGCTTCTTTTATTCTTAATTGTTGTTCATCAATGATTGCATCAATGTCAGCACCGTTATCTATCTGAATTTTTTCTCTTAATTCTGCAATTAATTTGTTACTTGCAACAATTTGTTCATCTACACTTCTACGTATACGTGCAATTTCTTCTCTAGCAGTCTTGACGACTGGACTTT
>Ga0181597_10002055_pt1 | contig 22113 bp, 21 predicted proteins | sample 041ome_5_FD_148647 | JGI IMG/M metagenome (GOLD analysis project Ga0181597, IMG submission 148647) | Coastal salt marsh microbial communities from the Groves Creek Marsh, Skidaway Island, Georgia - 041403US metaG (spades assembly) | ecosystem: Environmental > Aquatic > Marine > Intertidal zone...
TTGTATAAGACCCACCCTAGTTTATGGAAAAAATGATCCTCATAATGGATATGGTCCAAATAAATTTTTAAGAGATGCAAAAAAAAGAGGGGAAATTAAAATTTTTGGAAATGGTGAAGAAATAAGAGATCATATTAATGTTAAAGATGTTGCTAAATTATTTGTAATGATAATTAAAAAAAAAAAATTTGAAGATTTTAACTTTGTAACAAGTAAGGAGAAAACCTTTTTAAATATTGCAAATGAAATAAAGAAAAAATTTAAAGATATTAAGATTATTAGAATCAAAAGAACTGTTCCAATGCCTCATAATGGTTATAGAGTATTTGACAATAAAAAGTTAAAAAGACTAAATGTTAAAATTTCAGAATTAAAAAAATATGTAAAAAACTATGAATAAAATAAACTTATTAAAATCATTACCGACATCCAAAAGAAAGGTTGAAAAAAGATCTAGTTCAAAAACTGAAGAAAATATCAGAATATCTAGATTATATGATATCGACTATTTTGATGGTTCTAGAGATTATGGTTATGGAGGATATAGTTATGATGGTAGATGGGTTCCAGTTTCAAAAGATATTGTAAATTTTTTTGATTTAAAAAAAGGATCCAAAATTTTAGATGTTGGTTGTGCTAAAGGTTTTTTAATTTATGATCTAAAAAATCTTGGTATGGATGTTTATGGTTTAGATGTATCAGAATATGCAAAAAAAAATTCTGTTGAAGGCATTTCAGACCATATCACAATTGGAGATGCAAAAAAACTTCCTTATAAAAATGATTATTTTGATTTAGTTTTATCAATTAATACAATTCATAACTTAGAAAAAAAAGAATGTGAAGAAGCTATAAAAGAATTATCAAGGGTTGTTAAAAATAAAAAAAATGTATTTATACAAGTAGACTCCTATGAAACAAAAGAAGAGAAGGAACTCTTTGAAAGTTGGGTGTTGACAGCAAAATACCATGATTATACATATGAATGGGAAAAATTGTTTAATGAATGTAATTATAAGGGATATTACTTTTGGACCATTATAAAATAACAAAAAATTTTAACTTTATTAGTTCACAATATAGATGCTTTGGATATAGAAAATCTATACTAGATATATCTCAAACTGTACCAGCTTTACATTCAGGCGGCGCATTGTCATGTGTTGAGATTTTAGATCTTATTTACTTTGGACTTATGCAAGTGAGATCAAAAGTTTTTTTTGATAAATTTATCATGTCAAAAGGTCATAGCTGCATCATGCAATATATATTACTCAATAAATTAGGAGTAATTTCTGATAAAATGTTAAAAGGCTACTGCAAAAAAAATGGTGTTTTAGGGTGTCATCCTGATTATGGAAACCCAGGTATTAATGCATCTACTGGTTCATTAGGTCACGGAATGGGACTAGCAGCAGGAATTGCACAAGCATACAAGATTAAAAATACTAAAAGAAAAATATACGTTGTTATCAGCGATGGAGAACTACAGGAAGGTTCAACATGGGAGTCAATGATGATGGCTGCAAATTTGAACTTGGATAATTTAATATGTTTTTTAGACCATAATGGATCACAATCTTTTGGTTCAACAAAAATTACACATCCAAAATTTTATCCAATAATTAACAAAGTAAAGGCTTTTAATTGGAGTGTTGCTAGTGCTAATGGTCACAATGTTAAGGATATGAAAGAAAAACTTAAAAAGATTAGTAATACTAAAAAACCTAAATTTTTAATTTGTAATACCATCAAAGGCAAAGGTGTAGAATTTATGGAAAATAAACCAATTTGGCATTATAGAGCACCTTCAATAGAAGAGTATAAATTTGCCATAAAAAATTTAAAACATATTAAGAATTAAATGAGAAATAATTTCGCAGATGTAATTTACGAAGAAGGTTTAAAAGATGATAGAATCTGTGTTGTTGTTGCAGATATTTCTCCAGCAGGATCGATTGAGAAATTTAGAAAAAAATTTCCAAAAAGATTTATTAATTGTGGTGTTGCAGAACAATCTATGATTGGAATTGCTGCTGGACTAGCGTTAGAGGGCTATAGACCATTTTGCTACACTATTGCAACATTTGCATTGTATAGACCTTTTGAAATGATTAGAGTAGATTTAGCCTATCAAAATTTACCTGTAACAGTCGTTGGCATGGGTGCAGGGATAATTTATTCTACATTAGGTAGCACTCATCATTCAATGGAAGATATATCTGTAGCCTCAGCAATTCCAAATATGAGGGTACTTTGTCCAAGCGACCCTTTAGAAATGAAAAAAGCTACCAGGTGGTGTGCCACAAAAAGCAAAGGCCCTGTATATATGAGACTTGGTAAAGTAGGAGAACCAATATTAACAAAAAATTCTCAGGATAATTTCACAATTGATAAAATAAGATGTGTTGAAAAAGGAAAAGGAAATAGTTATGCAATATTAACATACGGAACAAGTCTTAAATTGGCACTTGAACTTAGCAGTAAGATGAAAAAAGATAAAAATTATTTTCCTCATGTTTATACTAGTAATTCAATAAAACCATTTGATAATAATGGCATTGAAAAAATTTTAAAAAAATTTAAGAAAGTGATAATTATTGAAGAAAATGTCCCGCATGGTGGTTTAACTTCAAGGGTAAAATGTATAAATTCAGACACAAAAAATAACAGTCAAATATTGGCATTCACACTCAAAGATAAATTTATCCATTCCTATGGGACATATAATGATATTTTGAATGCTCATGGGTTAAGTGTAGATAAAATTTTTAAAAAAATTTAAATTAATTAATGACAAGATTCAAGGAGAGAAAAGTAGTCTTCTCAGACTTAGCAACTATTAATAGATGGATTAAAGATTATGATTTTATTTATCAAAGAAATTTAATTTCAAAAAAAAATATTAGTGATCTTAAACTAATAATATCAGACAATATTAGAATTGGTCTTAAATATAGAAACTTTTATTTTTTTTCACCGTTTGCTCTTTTTAAAAAAAAATATTTTTTATATCAAGATATATCTAAACATCTTAAAAATAGAATTCATTTGAAAAATAGTTTTTTTTACAAAAATTTTAATAAATCAAAATATTTATTTAAAGATTTAAAACTAAAGAATAAAACTGAAAAAATTAATATAACTAATAAAATTCTTTTACTCGGACCAAAAAAAAGAAATTTGAATATTTTAGAAAAATTAAAAAAATCATATAAAATTAAAAATATTAATAATAGAGTTGATCTAAGTTATATTAAGCAAAATAAAATAAATTTCATAATTTCAAGTGGGTATCCATATAAAATAAATGATATGATTGTAAGTCATTTAAAGAATAAAATAATAAACTTGCATGCAACTTTTTTACCTTGGGGTAAAGGAATAGGAACTACTTTTTTTTCAATTTTGTTGAGACAACCAACGGGTATCTCTATTCATTTTATTGATAAAAAATTTGATACTGGATCAATTATCTTAAGAAAAGAAATTAAATTTTCAAATAATGACACCACAAGAACTTTTTATTCTAAACTTCTAAGAGAATTAGACTTAGTATTTTTAAATAATTATACTAATATTTTAAATAGTAAAATTGAAGGATACGTTCAAAAAAGTTTTTCTACGAATACACCATATTTAAGTAGAGATAATTTTGAGAAAATTATTGAAATCTTGCCTAATGGTTATGATACTAAGATGTTAGACTTGTTAAAATTGTCAAATATATTTCAAAACAATATTATATTTTTAAAAAAATTTTCTTAATGAAGAATATTTTGCTTACAGGTGCATCTGGATTTATTGGGAGCTGTATCTTAAAAAAAATTTTAAAATTAAATTATTCGGTTTATGCAATTGGTAATACAAAAGTTAAATTTAGACATAAAAACTTTAAATTTATTAAACAAAATCTTAAAAAGAAAATTGTTTTAAATAAGAGAGTAAATTTTGACTATATTATTCATACAGCAGCAATATCTCCTGCAAAAAATATTTCTGATGAAACAATTATGAGTTATAATTTAAAATCAACTGAAAACATTATTAATTTTGCAAAAGATAATAAAATTAAAAATTTAATTTTTTTATCTAGCATATCAATTTATGGGAAAATTAATGAAAAATTGCTTAAAGTTTCAACTACAATTAGATCTCCAGATATATATGGCAAGAGCAAATTATTTAACGAAAAATTAATACATGCAAGTGGTTTGAAAGCTGTATCAATAAGATTACCAGGTGTGGTTGGAAAATCTTCAAAAAGAAACTTACTAACAAGAATTGTCAGTTCAAAGAAGAAAACAATATATGCTTACAATAAATTTTCAAAATTTAATAATACTATTAATGTTGAAAATTTATCTGATTTCATAATTAGTCTTTGCAAAAAAAAATTTAAAAAAGGTCATTATCCAATTTTAGTTTCTTCAAAAGAGCCTATTAAAATACATAAAGCATTAAGTATTATTGCTCCTGATAAAAAAATTGTATATAGACCTTCAAATATAAATAGTTTTATTATAGACAATAGTGTGGCTATAAAAAAATATAATTTTAATCCATGGACTGTAACCTATACTCTCCAAAAATTTAAAAAGGAATATTGTTAATGAAAAAAGTACTAATAATTGGGGGAGGTTTTGCAGGTTGTTCTGCAGCTCATCAATTTGAGCTGTTAGGTGGTTGGGATGTCACAGTAGTTGAGGCAGCACCTTTTTTGGGCGCAGGTGTAAGAACCAATTGGTATGGAGGACACCCATATACTTTTGGGCCTAGACATTTTTTAACACCTTATAATGAGGTATATGATTATTTAAACGCCATTATTCCATTAAGAAAATGTTCTGAACATGAATTTCTTACTTATGTTGAGAGAGATAATGATTTTTATGCTTATCCTATAAATATGACAGATGTAAGAGGGATGAAAGATTATCCTAAAATTGAAAAAGAGATGGAAGAAAAAAAAAGGGAAGAATTCATTGGTGCAATTAAAGCTAAAAATTTAGAAGAGTATTGGATAGGCTCGGTAGGAAAAACTTTATTTGATAAATTTATAGATGAATATAATAAAAAGATGTGGCTTGTAGATAATTGTAAAGAAATAGACACATTTAATTGGTCACCAAAAGGAGTTGCATTAAAGGAAGGACCTAGGGCGGCTTGGGACTCTGCGATTTCAGCTTATCCCTACGCAGCAAATGGTTATAATGATTATTTTGATTTTTCAACAAAAGCAGCAAAAGTGTTATTATCAACTTTTATCACTAATTTTAACTTAGAAAAAAAAGAGGTGACTATGAACAATCAAAAATTTTCATACGACATTATAGTCAACACAATTTCCCCTGATTGTATTTTGGAAGAACGTTATGGAAAACTTAATTTTCTGGGTAGAGAATTTCACAAAATTGTTTTTCCAACTGAAAATGTTTTCCCTAAAAATGTTTATTTTTTATATTACGCAAATGATGAAAAATTTACTAGACTGGTGGAATATAAAAAATTCACACACCATAAATCTAAAAACTCATTAGTAGGAATGGAAATACCCACGTTAGAAGGAGGAAAACATTATCCACTACCTTTTAAAAAAGATCAGGTTTTAGCTCAAAAATATCTTAATGATTTCCCTAAAGGAGTTTTTTCAATTGGTAGAGCTGGAAGTTATCTCTATGGAATTGATATTGATGATTGTATTAGACAATCAATGTTAATGATAGAAATGATTAAACAAGGTGGGCAAGATGATAGCCCAGTTCCTGGAATTGAATATAGATTTCCAGAATTAAATTAGTTATAATCAATTTACTCCGAGAGAATAAAATTAAGATATAATATGACTATAATTTCTAATAAATTAGGACTTTTTGGTGGAAAGAAAATCAGAAATAGTCCAATGCCCTCAAGAATTGCCTTTGGTGTAAAAGAAGAAGTTGAATTATATAAAATGCTCAAATTTTATAAATCCAAAAATGAAGATCCAAAATATTCTGGTGAGTGGGAAAGAAAGTTTTGTGAGTTATTCTCTAATTATATGGGTGGAGGATACACCGATGCTGTAGCAACTGGAACTGGTGCTATATATATTGCCATGAAAGCTTTAGAGTTACCTAAAAATTCTGATGTTCTAATTTGTCCTGTAACATGTTCTGGAAATTTATCGTGTATAACAGAGCAAAATCACACACCGGTATTAATCGATTCAAAAAAATTTAATTACAATACTTCATTAGATGAAATAAAAAAAAGAGTAACAAAAAAAACTAAATTAATTCAGTTAACACATGCAGCTGGAGAGCCTGTAAAAGATGTGAAGAAAATTGCAATTTTTGCAAAAAAAAATAACATTTTTCTTCTTGAGGATTGCAGCCAATCCATAGGAGCAACTGTTGATGGAAAAAAAGTTGGAACATTTGGAGATATTGCGGCCTTTTCAACAATGTATAGAAAAAATCTTGCTGCAAATTCATCAAGTGGATTAGTTTTTACAAAAAACAAAAAATTATTTCATAAAGCTTTAGCATATGCAGATAGAGGTAAAATTTTATGGAAAAAAAATCTTGATATGAGAGATCCAAAACATTCTTTATTTCCAGCCTTAAATTGGAACACAGATGAGATTTCTTGTGCAATTGGTCTAGCCAATTTAAAAAGATTAGATAAAACAAATCTAGATAGAAAAAAATTTGTAGAAATGTTGATTACTCAATTTTTGAAATCCAAAATAAAATCTTGTAATATATTTAATTTTAATTCAGGCTTCGCTCCTTTTTATTTACCTATATATTATAATGAAAATGTATTGGGCGTATCTAAAAAAAAATTTACTGATATGTTAATTGCAGAAGGTATTCCATTAGGTTGGCATTATGGTTGTTTGGTATACGATTGGAAGTGGGCAAGGAAATATTTAAAAGATAACTTTAAATCTATAAATGCCTTAAAGTATAGAGATAATTGTTTTCATCTTTACTTAAATGAAAACTATGGTTTTAAAGAAGCAAAAGATGTGACAAACTCTATAAAAAAAATTGAAAAAATAATTCATGGTTAATAAAGTATCTATTTATAAATTAGTATTATATCTAGACAATTTAAAATAATATATTATGAATTTATTTTTAGCTTTATCTCAATCAAACTAATATTAAATGAAAAAAAATTTTAATAGCTATAAGATATAATTATAATGTTAAAAAAATATTCAATTCATAGTAATAAGTTTAAACATATTAATTTTTTGATTAATATGATTAATAAAGAGATAATAAATAAATATAAGAAGTATAATAATAATTTATCTGAGCTTCATCAATTTATTGATAAAAAAAATATCAATGAATTAAGAATAAAATGTTTTGAAAAAATTAACAAATTAGATTGGAAAAATATAATTAAAAAAATTGCACTTCAAGAATTAGTGAAAATTCTTGGCCCTGATATTCAAATACAGACTAAAATTAATCTTTCTATTCAAATGCCAGGTGATAAAAGTTCAATTTTACCAACTCATTCTGATAGTTGGTCATCAGACACTCCATTTCAAATTAATCTATGGCTTCCTTTAACAGATGCTTTTGAAACAAATTCAATGTTTGTACTTGGAGAGACGGTCTCATTAAAGGCATTTAAGTTAATTTCTAAGAATAAACAAAAGAAACTTGAGAAACCGAATAAAGAAGATTTTATTAAAGCAAAATATGGTAACTTTGTTATATTTAATCCCTCTTTATTGCATGGCAATGTTCTAAACAAAACAAAAAAAACAAGAGTATCTCTCAACGTAAGGTTAAAATCTACTTTTTCACCACAGCCAGATGAATATCATCAAGATCGTAAATATGGAACATACTATCAAGATTTTATTAGATCGGATAATACAAATTTTGCAATAAAAGTATTAAAAACAGGAATTCTTAAATGAAAAAATTATATACTTACACATTGCCAAGACCATTTAGTGGATACAACATACCAATCGCAATTCAAAGTTTATATCTTAGAAGCTATGCACAAAAAAACTTATTTTTGTTTAGTTTACCGGTAACTGAGATAATGAAAAAAGATTGTTATAATATGTTTATAGAAAATTTTTCAAAAAAAAAAATTGATTTAGCAATGACTTCAATTTTTATGCTTCCAATATCAAATGTATCATTATTAAATAAACTTTTACAAAATCTGCATATAAAAACAGAGATTCATTTTGTATTAGAAAATCTTGTTTTAGATAGAAAAAAAATAAAAAATTGGAGAGATAAATTTCTTGAAGTTGCAAATATTCCGGATGATTACCACAAGACTATATCAGATGAAATAAATTTTTAATTTTAAAAGTATTTTTTAAGCTAAAGCTTTTGAAAATAATTGATAATTTTTTTATGAAATATATTATAAAAACTATTTTAGGCTACCTATTAATCCCGATATGCAAGGTATTGAATAAAATTATTAAATTTAGATTTTATCACATGTATAGTTCAAGAATAGGTCATCTCACAATGCAATTTGATACAGTTTATAAATTAGTAGAAAGAGATACTTTTATTTTGGTTTCTACCGAAAAAAAAGTTGCTAATAATTTTATTTTAAATTTATACAAGAGGCAGGAAAGAGTCTTGATATCTCAAATATTTAGATATTGTTTTAGCTTAATACGGCATGTAAACCCAAAATCTGAATTTATTATTACTCTTGATGAGTATGACCCACCATTTTCTTTTAATTTACATAAAAATAGTTTGATTAAGTTTCCAAATTACTCAGAAGCAAAATTAGAAAAAATTTTTTCAAACTATAATTTAAACAGAAATTTTGTTGGTCTACATGCTAGGAACGATCTATATTTAAAAAATGAAAGTCTATTAAATCAAGATAAAAATAGCCATGTTTCAAGAAACATGGATTTTAAAGATTATCTCTTAGCCATAAAATATCTTAAAAAAAAATACTCTATTGTAAAACTTGGAAAAACTTACGATGAGGAGACTCCGAAAACTTTTGAGGATAAATTTGGTAGTAAAATTTTTACATCTCAAGATTTTAATAATAATCAAGAGATTGACTATTTATTGAATGTTTATTCAAAATATAATATAATGACTGCTTCTGGACTTGATAAACTTTCAGCTATTATAAAAAAAAACATTGTTTATGTAAATTTTATTCCATTTAATTTGGGCAATTTAAGTTATTCCTCCCCAAATTCCATAGTTATTCCAAAAAAAATATTTGATAAAAATAAAGGTAGACTGTTAAGTTTTAGAGAAAATTTAAGTATTAACTTTTCTATACACACATCAGAATGTCCATATAAAAAAAATAATTTAGAAGTTATTAATAATACTCCTGAAGAAATATTAAATATAGTTATAGAAATGGAAGAAAAATTAGCTGGAAATAATCAAGATGATCAAAAAAAAATAAATGAAATTTTTTGGAAAAATATAACAGATGAAAATAACTATGATAAAATAAATTACTTAAAAGATAAACTTAAACTCTCTGTTTCTTCATCTTTTTTAAAAAATAATCAAAATTTATTTTAAATTATCTTGTAAGATTTTCATTAAATAATAAATCATATTTAAGTATTAATAAATTTTATATTTCTTTTTTTCTGATAATTTAAATTTATGAAAACAAAATTTTATTTAGTTTTTAATTTTTTATTTATTTTATCTTTATTATTGCCTGCTCACTTTAATGGACTTTATGGATTTGATTGGACAGATACAACATTTGATTTCCAACAAGCATTAAATATTTTAAATAATCAAGATATAGGGAAAGATTTTTTTACTCATATACCTGGATTTAGTTACATTTCAGAGGCTTTTTTTTTAAATTTTTTTGGAGTATCTTTTGAAAATCACAGAAATCTTGGATTAATTTTTCCAATAATCGAGTACCTATGTTGTTATCTAATAATTTTCAAAATTTTAGCTCTCAATAATCAAAAAAACTATCATTTTTGGTCAATTATTTTTTCAAGTCTAATTATCGTAAGTTACTGGGGTACTCAATTATTTTGGAGCAATTTTCGTTTAGCTATAACTTATTCATTTCTTATATTTACTCTTATTTTTTTTTCATATCATAAAGTTAATAAAATTCTAAATATAACTTTTGTTTTCCTAATAACGTTAATATTGATATTGCAAATCTTAACAAAACAATCGCATGGTATTAATTTAATTTTAACTTTTATTTCTTTATTATCGGTTTTGCTCTTAAAGAGAAAAAGTATTTATTTTATTTTGCAGATAATCTCATTATTTTTTATATTTTTATTATTTAATATATTGGTATTAACTTATTTAACTGGGCTAGATTTTCCTATTACTTTATCAGAAACCACTGGCTCTTTGGATTTAAAGGGACTTTCTGTTAAAAGACCTTTGGAGATTATTTTTACTATTATAGGTATTAGTACTTTTAAAAGTATATTCTATTCAATATTTATAATATTGAGTGTTATTATTTTTTTATTTTTATTTCAAAAAAGTAGTTTAAGATTTTTCATATTAATACCTTTGTCAATTTCATCTATTACTGCATATTATTTTCCAATAATTTGGGTTATACTGCACTACGTTTTAGTTGGATTTTTAATTTATCAATTTTTCTATTTTTGTAAAAATATTTTAAATATTAAAAAATTGAATGAAAAAGTTTTAAATAGTACTGCACTATTTGCTTCCTCATTTCCTTTAATTGGTTCTTTTGTCGCTGAACAACTTAGTTGGCCAGGTCCAAATTACATTCAACCAAATCTTTACATGTTTTTACTCATTATTATGACTGTTACTTATTTTCTTAACAATAATAATGATTTTTTAATAAATAAAAAATATTTTTTTATTTACTTAATTATTATTTTTATTTTATCTGCATTTTTCATTGAAACAAAACCAAGACGTTATGATCATAAAAATGAAGGACTAGTTAAAATTAAAAATCCAGCAACCTTTAGAGACTGGAAAGTATCAAAAAAAACATTTGAAGTTATAAAAAAACTTATAGATATTTCAGATAATTGTGGTGGTAATTCATTATTTCAACTTTCTTGGATGCCTATATCCTATGAGATTACTTCTAGAAAAAATATAACTGGTTATTATTTACCTTATGCTGATACTATTGGATTAGAAGAAGGCATTAAGATCGTTAAATCACTTAACAATAATCCACCAGATCTATTAATTTTACAGCCTAAATACTATAATTATGATGGGCCTTTTCCAGCAAAAGGATTAAAGTATATATATAAAAATTTAGATTTAACCTTAGAAAAATATGATTTTAGAGAGAAGCTTAATGATAACCATAATAATTTTATGGTATATTGTAAGAAAAATTAATCTTAACTGTAAATTTATAAAAACATTTAAATTTAATTAATGAATCTTGTAGTTTCATATAAGTTTTTTATCGATATATTTTTTAATGAAGTGAATACTAGTTAAATGTATAATTCATTATAAATAAGACTGTTAGTTTTTATTAAAATTTACTGTATAAAATTATCTTATTAAATGAAAAATTTTTTTTGTCCTATAAGCTATTCTAAAAAATTTAAAAAAATTTTTTCTATAAAAAAGTTTCCAATTTTTATGGGTGTTTCGAATAAGCCTTTTAAATATGAATTTGAAAATCTTAATTGGTGGATAAACAAAAATAGTGGAAATATTCAAATTTATCCAAAAGTTTCTCTAAATAAGTTATATTTTAAATCTCATGGATCAGGAACAGTAGGAAAAACATGGAATGATCATCATGAATTATTTTATAAAATTGTCTCAAAATTTCTTAAAGGAAATATTTGTGAAATAGGAGGTGGTCAAAATTCAGTTCTAAATAGAATAAATAATTTTTCAAATATTAAAAATTTTTATTGTTTTGATAAAAATTTTCAATCAAAAAAAAAAAATAATAAAGTTAAAATAATAAAAAAATTCTTTGATAAAGGATATTTTATAAATAAGAGTGAAATTTCAATAGATTTAATTATTCACTCTCATACATTTGAACATCTTTACGATCCAAATCAATTTTTAAAAGATGTAAAATCAATTTTATCAAAAAATGGAAAACATATTTTTACAATGCCAAATATGAAACCAATGATTAAAGGTTATTATGCTAATGCGATGAACTTTGAACATCCTTTTTATTATGATGAAAAATTAATTGATAGTTTACTAATTAAAAATAATTTTAAAATTATAAAGAAAAAACTTTTTAAGAAGGATCATTCAATAATGTATTTAACCAAGTTAGATCATTCTTTAAAAAATATTAATAATGAATCTACAATTAAACATTATTCAGAATATAAAGAGAATCTTAAAATTTTTAATAAGATGTTTAATTTTTGGAAAAGAGACATAGTAAAAATCAATAAATTAAAAAAAAAATATCAAAATGTGTTTATTTTTGGAGCACACATATTTTCTCAAATGATGTTATTTAATGGGTTAGATAAAGGAAATATTGTAGGTATTTTGGATAATGATAAATTAAAAATTAATAAATTCCTGTATGGTACAAAATTAAAGATTTTTAACCCCATAAAACTAAAAGAAATTAATAAACCTTGTGTTATATTGAGAGCCGGAAGCTATAACAAAGAAATACAAAGCCAATTATTACAAATTAATAAAAAAATAATTATTATTTAACAATTAATTATTTGAAAATTTTATTCAAAATTTTTAAAAAAAGCATTTTTGGGGAGGGATTTTCACTAAAATTTAAATTAATTAATTTAAATAACAGTTTTTCAAAAAGTGATAAATTTTTTCTAGATTTAATTGCATTATTTACATCCTCTGATTTAGCACCAAAAATTATTACACTTGAATTGCCTTTATCAAATGATGTTAAGAAATTACAATCATTTTTTATCCAAATTGGATTTTTGTTATTTTTTTGTAATAGCTCGAAAAAGTCTTTATTACTAATTCCTCCTAGTGGTTTTGAATGAGAGTCAAAATTTACTATGAAATATCCATAATCAGCTTTGTATACAATTTGACTCAAATATAGATTCAGTAAATCACCATGCATTTCACTTAAAGCTCCATTGCTAATTACTAATTTTTTACAATCTTTCTTAATTTCAGAATTTTTACAATTAATAAGAGATTTATAATTAACAGAATATTCAAATTTGTTTAAAAAATTGGTTATAAGTTGTGTGGAAGATTTAAGATCATAAATATCATATAAAATTAATTTCTTTTTTTTATTTAGCTCAGGCTCTAAATCAAAAAATACTTTTGCCTCTCCACCATAACCACCACCTATCTCTGAAATTTCTAAACTTGGAAAATCATTTTTAAGATTGAAACAATCAATAATATTGGACCAATTTTTTGCATATCTTAGTGTTGTAGGGTTTAATTCTAACAATTTATCATTTAGATAAAATGTTAAAAGTCTCAAAGGGTTACCAACTTTATCTGATGAACTTATCTTTGCTAAAAATTTTGTAACGACATGTGAAGAATTATTTCTGAAAAAATTAATATTTTCAAAAGAAGATAAATAATTTGTACCCTCTATAACCCTGAGCATTACAGGGTGTCTTCTAAAATTTTCAAATATATTAGAGTCCAGTCCGGCAAGTGTCGTAAATTCTACCCAGTCCTCGCTCGACCCCGATACGCTCTCTGACATATTGATTTTAGATTCTAATTTAGACATTAATTTTAAAATAACATATACACTTCATACTTAAACTACAAATTATCAATTTTACTTTGTACTATTTTATATTAAAATAAATTTAGAAATATTATGAAAAAGATAAAAAAACCATGGGGATATGAGCTTTTAGTTGAAAAAAATAAAAAGTACATGTTTAAAAAGCTTTTTATGAAAAAAGGTCATAGATGTAGTCTTCAGTTTCATGAAAAAAAAATTGAGACAATTTTTATAGTAAGTGGAAAATTGAAGATTTTCTCTGGTAAAAACAAAAATAATCTTAATCACAAAATTTTTAAATTACATGAAACTATAACAATAAAACCAAATACAATTCATAGAATGCAAGCAATAACAGATTGTATATATTTAGAGTCAAGCTCTCCTGAAATAAATGATGTTGTTAGATTAAGTGATGATTATAAAAGAAAAGTTATTTAGTTAAAGTATTTTAATAAATTATACTCTATTGATTTATTTAAATTATTTTGAAAGTTAGTTTTCTTATTAATTTTTTTGAGTAAATTTTTATAAATTTTTGCTCCAAAATGATAATGACCAGCAGATAAAAATTTAATTAAATCATTTTCATTATTATATATCCATTTTTTCCATTTGCCCTTTGATAGAACAAATTTTTTAAATTCTTTAATCTCTTTATCTAGTCCTAAGTTCTTGGAAATATTGTAAGTTAAATTAGATTGTAAAACACCAAATTCAGGTGCAATATTAATTGCGTTAATTCCATATTGGCGTCTTAATTGAATTTGCTCTTGATTTAAGTAGTCACAATTATGTTCTTTTAAAAGGAGACCATTTTCTTGTGCAATTTTTTTCATAATTCTAACAGAGTCAATATCAAATTGACCTACTTGAAATACAGATTTAACCAAAGAACCTGTCTGACAAACTATAAATTGCTTATTAGAGTATTTGCTAAAAAACTTAGCATCTTTACTAAATTTTTTAAAATTTGTTAAAACACCATGGTCTTCTGCTCCAAATTCAAAAAAAATTTTTTTATTATATTTTTTAGCCGCTTCTTCACAGAATGTAATCAACTCGTGTGCAATTTCATACTTTGCGTGTCCACATTTTGAAGTATCAATATGTAAAATTTTAAAATCATTTATTATATCATCCAATAGAGAGATTTTACAATTATCAACTTCATTTTTTAAGTTTGTTTTTTTTTTACTATCTCTTTTATAAGGACCACAATGATCTCGACTCATTAGTAATAATGTATTTTTCTTCTTCTTAATAAAATTTGCAAATTCATTAGTAGAAAAATTGTTAACGTATCCGCCACCTAATTTATCAGACTCAATTTGATTCCTTGAGCATATTAACATTATTTTTTTATTATATTTTTTTGAAAAAAAATTTAGAGAATTAATTACTTCTAAACTCATTGGACCTAATCCTAAAAACGTATTTTTAATCATTTAAAAATTGAATAAACTATTAGTTTTATATATACAACATAAATTAAAATGTTAGTTGTAATACCTACCGCAGGAATAGGGTCAAGATTAGACCTTCATACAAAAAATTTCAATAAATCAATGATACAATTAGGAGACACACCTGTCATTTCAAAAATTATTGATTCATACCCTTTAAAAGCAAATTTTATAGTAATCACCGGTTACAAAGGACATCACATAGAACAATTTTTAAACTTAATGTACCCTCAAAAAAATATTAAAATTGTAAAAGTGAAGTTATTTAAAGGTCCTGGTAGTGGATTAAGTTATTCATTATCTTGTGCATTAAAATTCATAAATGAACCCTTTTTTTTTCATGCAAATGATACAATTTTTACTGATAGAAATTTTCATTCAAAAATAAATACCGATACTCTTTTTTTACATAAACAAAACTGTGATACAATGAAGTATGCTACTGTTGAATTAAATAAAAATTATAAAAAAATTCATAATAAACTTAATTATTTAAGAAAGGATTATTTTAACTATACAGGTGTTGGATTTGTAAAAAATTTTAAAAAGTTCAAAAAAATTATAAAAAATTTTAAAGTTAATGAAGGTGAACTTTCTTATTTTAAATCACTAAATCCCAATAATATAAATTATAAATTTATCAAAGGTTGGCACGACATAGGCAGTAAAGAAACTAAAGAAAAAGCAGAATTTTTTTTTTCAAACTCAAAAAGCATATTGCCAAAATACGATCAGGGAATATTTTTTAAAAGAAGTAAAGTATATAAATTTTTTACAAACAAAAAAATTGTTAAAAAAAGATATGATAGGTCTAAACTATTACAACCACATGTTCCCAAAATAATTAATAAAACAAAAAATTTTTATGAGTATAATTTCCAAAGTGGAATAGTTTTTTCTAGATTAAAAAATAAAAAAAAGGAATTTCCAAAACTATTAAATTGGTTAAAAACGAATTTTTGGAAACGAAAGCTTCTAAGCAAAGACAAATTAAAGATATTTGAGCAGAAGTGTAATAGTTTTTATTATGAAAAAAGCCCTAAGTCGAATAAATTATTTGTATGAAAAAAATAATATTAAGGACGAAATAGAATTTATAAACAATATTCGAACTCCAAGGATTTCTTCAATGTTTAACACGATTAACTGGATAGAGCTTAACACTGGTATTCCTGTAAATTTTCATGGTGATTTACATTTTGAGAATATTATTAAAAGTAAAAATAAAATTACTTTATTAGATTGGAGAGAAGATTTTTCAGGTATTAAAAATTATGGTGATATTTATTATGATTTAGCAAAAATCAATCATGGCCTGATAATTGACCATAATATAATAAAAAAATCTAAATTTGATATAATAATTGATAAAAAAAATATTAAGATTAATTTTGTTCAATCAAAAGATAATAAAATTTGTCAAAAAATATTCTTTGAATTTTTAAAAAAAAATAATTTTTCTGTATTAAAAGTTAAAATTTTGACTTCATTAATTTTTTTGAATATTGCAGGTTTGCATCATTATCCTTATTCTTTTTTTTTATATTATCTAGGAAAAAGTTTTCTTTATAAAACACTTACAGAAAAATAAAAAATCAGTAAATTATTTAAATGAAAAAAAAAACAAAAATAGCATTTTTAGATAGAGATGGAGTTATTAATTCCAATAAAATAAATGGTGGTTATGTTGGAAAAATAAATCACTTTAGATGGATGCCAGGTGCAAAAAAAACTATATTATTTTTAAAAAAGAAAAATTTTAAAGTAGTAATTGTTACTAATCAATCAGGAATAGCTAGAGGTTATTTTTCTATAAAGGATGTATATAAGCTGCATAGATATTTAAAGAATGAATTAATAAAATTTGGAACGAATGTTGATAAAATTTATTTTTGTCCATATCATGTAGACGGTATTATTGAGAAATATAAAAAAAAATCTAATCTTAGGAAGCCTGGAATTGGAATGTTTATTAAAGCTAGTAAAATATGGAAAATTGATAAAAAGCAATCCTTCATGATTGGTGATCAAGCTACTGATATGGCATTCGCAGAAAATGCAAAAATTAAAGGGTATTTGTTTAAAGGTAAAAATTTATATAAATTCGTTACTAAAATTAATAAGTAAAAGTTTTATAAATAAAAAATTTATGTCTCCAAGTTTATGCGTATTTGCAAACTTTTTCATTGATAACAATGAAAGATTGCAAAGAATGAAAGACTCCTTCCATTCTTTCAAAAATATAAATCCAGATCAATGGATAATTAATATAAGAGGTAGTTTAAAATTAAAAGCTAGTCAATTTTTGAAAAAAGAATTGGGAAATAAAATTAAGTTATATCATTTTCATTCAAGACAAGGATGGTTTTTTGATACTAAAAAAATGATAGCTAATATTAAATCAAAATATGTTTTTATATGGGTTGAAGACCACATTTTAATAAATAACCTTGCTACTTTCAAAAATTGTATTTTAGAGATGGAAAAATATAAAGTTGATCAATTATGGTATAGCTTTTTTACTAAAGAGATTAAAAAAAGATTTTCAATTGTACCTCCATATAAAAAAGGTAAATTTATAACAATTTCAAAAATTGATGATAATGCAAGTTTTCAAATATACAAAAGGTTGAAAACCTACTTTTATACTATTTCAATGATAAGCATTATGAGAAGAGATTATTTTATAGATGTCATTCATTCATCTAAGCCATATTTAAAAAGATGGCCAAGACACTTGCCATTTGACTTTGAAAAAAGATCTACTGATAAAGTTTTCCCAATAATTTGGCATGCTCTTCCAAAAAAAGAACTTTTTGCCTCAATTGATGATGATCGTGGAGAAAAAAATTATTCTTTAATTTCACGAGGAATTTATAAAAGTTCAATTTCAAGACAAAATTTAAAGGAAATGGAATTTTCAAGTTTAAAATTAAAGAATAGAATAAAATCTATTATTCCAAAAATTATAATAATTTTACTTTCATCATCAATGATTTACTTACGTAGATTAGTATATACTATCAATGTTTTTTATAACAAATAATCAAATTGAAAACTTTTAAAACTAAAATAACCAATCAATTAAATGTACCGGTCCTATTACTAATCTTTAATAGGCCAAATACTACAATAAAAGTTTTTCAAAAAATTGTTCAAGCAAAACCCTCAAAACTTTATATTGCTGGTGATGGTCCACGAGAAGGCTTAGCGGGAGAAATAGAAAAAGTTAAAAAAGCTCGCGAAATAGTCAATAAAATTAATTGGCCTTGTGAGATAAAAACACTATTTAGTGAAAAAAACTTAGGTTGTAAAAAAGGTGTTAGTACTGCAATTACATGGTTTTTTGAACAGGAAGAAAGAGGTATCATTTTAGAGGATGATTGTGTTCCTCATTTAGATTTTTTTAATTATTGTGAAAATTTATTAGATTACTATTCTGAAGATCATAGAATATCAGTGATTACTGGAAATAATTTTCAAAACGGTAAATTGAGAGGAGATGCGTCTTATTATTTTTCAAAATACAATCATTGTTGGGGTTGGGCAAGTTGGCGAAGAGCATGGGACTATTATCAGGGAGATATAAATTTCTGGCCAGAATGGAGTAATTCAAAAGCTTGGTTTGATCATATTCCAGATAAAGTTGAGCGAAAATACTGGCAAAAAATTTTTAACTTAGTGTATAAAAAAAAAATTGATAGTTGGGCTTATCCTTGGCTAGCAAGTATTTGGTATAAAAATGGGCTAACAGTAACTCCAAATGTTAATTTAGTAAGTAATATTGGGTTTGGGTTAGATGCAACACATACTCATAATGAAAATGATAAAAACTCTAATATGAAAACCAAAAGTCTTAAGATTTTAAAACACCCAAAAGTTGTTAAAAAAGATTTAGAAGCTGATATTTGGACTTTTAATCATCATTATGGGGGTAAAAACTTTAGGTTCCCTTATAAATGGATTGTTTTTCCCATACGAATACTAAATTTTATTTATAAAAAAATAAAATTTTATTTTAAAAATTGATAGATAAAAATTTGATTTCAATAATTATAAATAATAAAACTTTTAATAATATTATTAAATGAAATTTATTCCTATATCAAAACCATCAATAACGAAAAAAGAAGTTGATTATGTTTCTAAGGCTGTCTCGTCTGGATGGGTATCATCTTTGGGAAAATACATAGAAAAATTTGAAAATCAATTTGCTAAGTATTGTAAAGTTAAAAGAGCAGTGAGTGTTTCTAGTGGTACGACAGGTCTTCACCTGGCAATGGAGGCTATTGGCGTTGGACCAGGTGATGAAGTCATTATTCCAGATTTAACTTTTATAGCAACAGCTAATGCGGTTACATATACAGGAGCAAAAGTTGTTACAGTTGATATTGAAAAGGATACTCTTTGTATTTGTCCAAATTCAATAAAAAAAGCTATTACAAGAAAAACCAAGGCAATAATTGCTGTACATCTAAATGGTTATCCGGCAAATATGAAATTAATAAATCAAATAGCTCGGCAATATAAATTATATGTTATAGAGGACGCTGCTGAGGCACATGGAGCAAAACTTTTTGATAAAAAAGTTGGAGGTTTGGGACACTTGGGAGTTTTTAGCTTTTATGGAAATAAAATTATAACTACCGGAGAAGGTGGCATGATAACAACTAATGATGTTGGATTGTCAGAAAGAATAAAATTTTTAAGAGATCATGCTATGTCGAAATCAAAAAAATATTGGCATAGTGAAATTGGGTATAACTATAGATTAACAAATATACAAGCTGCATTAGGACTTGCACAGCTAGAAAGAATTAATAAACTAATTAGTAAAAGAGTTTCAATTTATAAACGGTATTATAAAAATTTATCAAAAATAAATAAATTTCAACTTAACAGAACCAACAGTTCTGTTGAAGTTTCCTTTTGGTTAATTTCTCTTGAGATAAAAGATTATAATGAAAACAAAAGAAATGAATTAATAAAAAAACTTCGTAAACATAATATCGATACAAGACCGTATTTTTATCCTATATCAGATATGCCAATGTTTAAAATTTCCAATACTGAAATAGCACATGAAATTCATCAGAAGGGAATATTTTTGCCAATTTTTTATGACTTAAAAAATAGTGAAATAGATTACATTTGTGAAACTATTATAAAATTAACAAAATAATTTTAAAAAATATTTTATTAAAATTTAATTGATTACCAAAATAAAAATAAAGAATATGATTAAATACTTTAAGTTATTAATATAGCAAGGATAGAAGTAATGAATAAAGTTGGAATAGTCATATCAGGAAAAGAGCAAGCTGGAGGAGTAATTCAATATATTTGTTCACTTATAGATGGATTGAAGAAAGACAAATTTAATAAATATATTATTTTCTGTGAAAAAGAAAATGAGATTATTAAAAATTCAAGTTTTGAAGTTAGAATTATTAAAAATAAATATAATTTATTCAATAAAATGATAGATTTGTTCTTATATTTATTCATTATAAGATCTAAAATTAATATTCCAAAAAAAGATTTAGTACTATTTGCAGATATTGACTACTTTATTGCTCCAACTTCATCTATTTATCCTCATTTTTTTTTAAAAAAACCATTTATTGTTACATTGCATGATTTACAGGAGAGGTATTTTCCTGAAAATTTTACAAGATATGAGAGGTTTTTAAGATGGATAACAAATCGAGCATTATCAAGTACAGCATCAAAGATTTTATGCGAGTCTATATTTGTTAAATCTGATATTATTAAATTTTTAAACATTAATAGCAATAAGATAGCCGTTATTGCTGCACCACCACCAGCATTATTATTAAATCATGAGATCAATACATCAAAAATAGATATAATAAAAAAAAAATATAATATTAAAAAAAAATTTATTTTCTATCCTGCGCAAACGTGGATACATAAGAATCATATCCGTCTTATCGATGCATTTAAAATTGTCTCTGATAAATTTATTGATGTTGACCTTATTCTAACTGGAGCACCTAAATCAAACCATTCTAATGTGATAAACAAAATTAAAAATAATAATTTATCAAACAGAGTTAGATATTTGGGTTATATTGATTATTTAGATTTACCTTATTTATATAAACTATCAGAGTTTCTGATAATGCCATCGCTTTTTGAAAGTGTTAGTATTCCAATTTATGAATCATTTGCATTAAAAGTGCCAGTTGCATGTTCGAATGTCGTTGCTTTACCAGAGCAGGTTGGAGACTCTGCGCTTATTTTTGATCCGTTAGATATTACAGATATGTCTAATAAAATGATTATGTATTTAGATAATCAAGAGTTAGGAAAAAAAATGGGACACAAAGGTTATGAAAGAATTAAAGGCCACAATCATGATGAATATTGTAAAAAATTATTAGGAATTTTAAGTTTAAAAAAAAATATAGAAATTTGACTTATTGATGAAAATTATTGCAATTTCAAATCTAATTCCTGCTGAAAATCAAGATGGAACCCGTTTAATAGCTTATCATCGTCTACTTCATATGGCTAAATTAGGTCATTCAATAGATTTGGTTTGTTTTCAAAGTAAGAATAAAAAAAATGATTATAGTTTAAAAAGAATTTTAGAAAAAAAAGGTATAAGTGTACATTTTATAAAATGGAATATTTTCGAAGCAATCTATAACTTATTACTGGGTTTACTGAGTGGCCTTCCTTTACAATGTTCATTATTTAAATCGAAACAATTTTCCAAAAAAATAAAAAAGATATTTGAAGCTGGTAAAATAGATGCAATTTATTGCGTTATGATTAGAGTTGCATTGAATATTAATTGGTATGATGGAAAAATATTTGTTGATATGGTTGACTCTATGGGTCTTAATTTTTTCAGGCGATATAAATATTCAAAAGGATTAAAAAAATGGATTTTAAAGATAGA
>Ga0181597_10002056_pt1 | contig 22112 bp, 24 predicted proteins | sample 041ome_5_FD_148647 | JGI IMG/M metagenome (GOLD analysis project Ga0181597, IMG submission 148647) | Coastal salt marsh microbial communities from the Groves Creek Marsh, Skidaway Island, Georgia - 041403US metaG (spades assembly) | ecosystem: Environmental > Aquatic > Marine > Intertidal zone...
GTGAAGCTCATCATCTCTTCAGCGACGTCGACGTCGCGGATACGTGACTCAGCAGCCGACAGGTTCTCAGCGGTCACCGACAGGTTCCGAACAGTCGACTCCAAACGGTTCTGAGTCGCACCCAACGAACCCCGAGTGTCCGACACACTCGAAATAGCATCATCAAGTGTTGTCAGGAGATCCTGGTCAGCCGTTGAAGCTGAAGCGTCGTTGTCATGGTCGAACACTGCATCCGATTCAACGGCGCGCCCCACGAGACCAAGGCCCGGGTCACCTGCGGTAGCAGGGGTAGCGGCGGTCAGGCCACCAACAGTCACGCTGATCTGGTCGCCTGACCCGTTACCGACCTGGAAGTCGACAGCGTCTTCCGAGAACACTGATTTGCCAGCGAACTCGGTGGAGCTACCGATGCGGGTAATCTCCGTCGCAAGCGCGTTGTATTCTGCTTGGATAGCTGCGATCGAGTCAGTGTCCTGGGTGCCGTTACGGGCCTGAACAACGAGGTCGCGCATCCGGTTGAGCATGCCGCCAACTTCGTCAAGGGCGCCTTCGGCGGTTTGCACGAAGCTGATGCCGTCTTGGGCGTTGCGGACGCTTTGCTTGAGACCAGAGGACTCTGCGCGAAGCTTCTGTGAGATGACGAGACCGGCGGCGTCGTCGCCGGCACGGTTGATACGGAGACCGGACGACAGGCGTTCGATCGACTTGCCGAGACCGACACCGGTCTTTGACAGGTTGCGGTGTGCCGACATTGCGGCGACGTTGGTGTTGATACGCATTGAGGATTCCTTTTCTCAAAATGTGACCAGTCCGTCCTGGACTGGTTGCCCGCGGTGTTGCGAACATCACCCACAATCGGCACCCGCCACACAACCGGCACAGACGTTTTGTTTGTTCTTCGCTGTACAGAGGTACCGGTCGTATCGCGCAGAGATCAACAGGTAGACGGCAACATCTCCGGGAACAACACAACAATTTCCGTTCGACGGTTCTCGGCCCGGCCGGCGTCGGTCGCGTTATCGCCCCGCGGGATCGTGTCTGCGCGCCCCACAGCAGCGAAACGTGACGCATCCAGATCCGGGTTCTCCAACAACTCACGCAATACGTTCGTCGCGCGAGCCGTTGACAATTCCCAGTTCGTCGGGAACGTCGCAGCATTTGTTGGACGATTATCGGTATGGCCTTCGACCTCGATGTCGTTGTCTGCCTGGCCGGTTAACACATCGGCGACAACCCCCAGCACGGAACGAGCATCATCGTCCAGGCTTGCCGCACCAGAATCGAAGAGTGCGTTGTCGGCTAGGCGAACTACGACGCCTCGTTGTTCAAGATCCACCGAATATTCCGACGTATCCAATTGCGACGACAGCGCCGCATCAAGTTCGGCGACAAGCGCCTCAGCAGCGGCTCGTGTCACACGGAACAACTCATCTTCTAATGACACCGACGACCCGTCGCCTGTGGCACACGGATCAACATCGTCAGCGGCCTCCTCCGCAGCTGCATCCGGTGCCGATTCAGTTACCGGCATGAGTTCCACATCGTCATCAGGTGTCTCGTCATCATCTACCACCGCGATCGGGCTAGGAGCTGGCGGTGGAATGAACTCGGCCGCCGTCCCCTCAAACTCACCTGTTGCCGCATTCTCCATGGGGCCATTAAGACCCTCGAAGAACGCCTCATATTTCTTCACATCCAGATTCGACATCGCAAACAGCAGCACAAAGAACGCCAACAGCAACGTCATCGCATCCGCATACGAATCAAGCCAGGCTTTCGAGGGCCCCTCAGGGGCAGGTTGTTCACGACGACGGCTAGGCACTTTGCTTCAGTTCCTGTTCCCCCGCACCTTCACGCTTTGATGGCGGTAGGAACACAGTGAGCTTTTCGTTGAGACTTCGTGGGTTCATGCCACGCTGGATCGACAAAATCCCTTCCACTTGAAGTTCTCGTAGAGACCGTTCAATCGCTGCGTTCCTCTCCATTTTGAACGCGATCGGCTGGAACAGAAAGTTCGCAAGGAACACTCCCCACAATGTCGTGATGAACGCCACAGCCAACGCCGGGCCGAGACCCGATGGGTCCGACAGATTGTTCAACATGTCAATCAGGCCAATCACTGTGCCAAACACACCGAACGCAGGAGCGAAACCCGCAGCCTTCGTCCAAAATGCTGTCGAGGTCGCCACCTGGGCTGCTTGGGCGTCGATATCCAACTCCAAAATGTCTTTCGTGTCGGCCGGGTCGGTGCCATCCACCACAAGTTGGATACCCCGGGCCAGGAACTCGTCCTCAATCTCGGGAATCACCTTGTCCAAAGCAAGGACCCCCTCCTTGCGAGCCTTGTCGGCAAACTCGACAACCATCTCGATGGACGCAGTCAGATCAGACTTCGGCGATTTGATCATCGTGGAAATCCCTGCCTTGAGACCACCGATCGAGTCCGACAACGCCATCGACGCGAATGTCGCAGCCAAAGTGCCCACCACCACCAAGCCGGCGGATGGGGGGCTGCCGAAAAAGATGAATACCGGATCCATCCCCCCGGCGAACATGACGCCGAATGCCACCACAATGGCGACGACAATGCCGACCACAGTCGTTGGCATCAGGCCACTCCCTCGACAGGACTGGCCGACAGCGCAGCCGCGACAACTGCAGCCCGATACTCGCGTATCGCAGCAACAATGTCGTTCACCGTTTCCTTCACGATGTACGTCTCGCCGCTGACCAGATGAACAACCGTGTCAGGGTGCGCTTCTAGGCGTTCCAGAAGATCCGGATTCAAGACGAACGATGCCCCATTGAGCCGAGTGATTTTGATCATGTGCACCTACCTCACGGCACAGGATCGGCAGTCACTGGTGCCTTTGGGACGTGACATTTGTGCCCTATCGGGCAGAAATCAGCTTGTTCAGCGGAGGAAGTCCATCACCGACGAGTTCAACACTCGTCCCGCAACGCCGATACTTGCCTGGTAGGAGACCTCAGTGGCCTTCAGATCGAGAAGTTCACGTGTGATATCCACGTCGACAGCTTCTGACCGGTTTGCTTCTACTGTCACACGAGTGTCGGCAATTCGTTCCTCATGGCCGTCAACGGCTCGCTGCCGTGACCCGATCGTCGCCTGAGCAGAATGAACAGACTGTTGCAACACATCCATCCGATCCAAGTGGGTGGACGCCGGTAAACCACTGTCCAAATCAGATGCTGCTGCGTACAACACTTGCATGATGTTGCCGTCTGCCGGATCTGCTGCATTGAATGTGCCAGCTACGTCGTCGCCTGCGATGTTCACTTGAAGACGTACCGTGTCCGACACTGACCGCAGCACCGCATTCCCGTTTCCGCTAAAGGTTCCGTTGGCAGCGAACGGTGCATCAGTTGATGATGTGCCACCAAAAATCGGATGCCCGGCACGGGTGATGTTCAACGCGTCAGATACCTCTGCGGCAATGCCGCGAAGTTCTTCCGCGATGGCTGAACGTGGATCCTGGCCGAGCACACCTGAGTCGGCTTGCAACATCAGGTTCCGTGCGCGTGTCATCCGGTCGTTAATTGTTTGGGTGGCCTGATCGGCCAGATTCAGCCACGTCTTCGCATCATCGAGGTTCCTCGAGTACTGGTCCAGATGACGCAACTGGCGGTTGAACTTGAAGGCCTGTGCCGCTGCCGCAGGATCGTCACTCATCGAGCGAACACGTGTGCCTGTGGCGATGTTCGTTTGGTGCGTCGCAATCCGGCTCTGCAACGAACCGATTGTGCGCTTCATCTGGCTTGTCTGTGATTGATTAGAAATTCTCATCGTTCGTTACCGTCCAACTGTGCCAAGCCGGTTCACCAGCGTGTCCAACATCTGATCGATGGCACTCACAACACGTGCTGACGCCTCGTAGGCCCGCTGTGTCGCTACAAGATCAACCATCTCTTCATCCAGTGAGACTGATCGCGCCGCAAGACGGGACTCGTCGATTTTCGCTGCAGTCGCGGATTGTGCAGCAGAACGCCGCTCAACTGATGACGTTGACATGCCGAGCATTACCGAAAATGACTCGTACAGGCTGTCGGCTCCCGTTGACGAATTCCGCAGGTCGGCAATTGTCATTGCTGTTGATCCGTCGCGTGTCCCCGCGCCCGCGGCTGCTGCAGCAATCGTCGATGGGTCGTCAACTATGTCGGTGTGCACCGCGATCGTGGCCGCAGTTGACCCAGTAAAGAAATCGCTACCAGGGTCAGCATTCAGATCTTCGCCGGCCCTGTGAGCCGCGTTGACTGTGCTCGCGAGCGTGGCGGCAACACCATCGAGTGACGACAGCGCCGACGGCGCAGTCGAGTTCGCTGATGTCAACACGCCGGCGAGCTCCCCGCCCATCGAGGTCAGGCGGACAGAATCGCCAACCATCACGTCGACTCGTTGCAGACCGACCGGGCTCAACGACGCGTCAGCGGTCTCGGTGACGCTCAACTCAAACGTCAATGCGCCTTGCACAACACTTGAATTTCCGACGTACACATCAACTGAGCCATCGTCACGGTCAACCACTCGCGCACCAGTGAGATCGGCGAGGTGCCGAACGGCAACATCGCGCTGGTCGCGAAGATCATTGTGATTGGTTGACGCCGCACCCGTCATGATCGTTTTGTTGATCGTCGCGATCTCATTCGCCAAGACGTTCGCAGATGCGACGGTCGCCTCGGCTGTTTCGACTGCCGTTTGGCGTAACTGGCGCAACCCCGAATCGGCTGCCCCGAGGCGTTCTGTCAGAATCCGCGCCGAGTTCACCAGCGCCACACGTTGCGGCAACTGATCCGGAAAGTTCGCCACATCATCAAATGATGCCCAGAGGTCATCCATTGCCGCTGCAATCCCAGAATCAGATGGTTCGCCAAGGATTGATTCAACATCGAAATGAAAATCGACTGATGTACGAAGTTCACTAGCCGACGCAGATGCAGAGATGGCCCGCATCTCCATAAACGCGTCACGCGACCGGCTGATACCGCTAATCGTGACCCCGCCAAGCGACGACGACGAACCCGACCAGATCCCTGTCGCCGAACCCGATGCAGCAGTCAAATCAACTCGTTGACGTGAATACCCCTCGGTGTTCGCGTTCGCCACGTTGTGGCTAATCACATCTAAGCGTCGGCGATGTGCCAGCAGACCAGTCACCGCACTCGACAACCCCTCAACTGACATCAGGCCGTACCCCGCAACCCCAATGACGTGTGTGATTGGACCTTCCCGTCACGCGAGTACACGCCAGCAGATGCCCCATCAGAACCAAGGCCCGCAAGGACTTGGCCCGAGTCATCCGCGACGAGTCGCGCAGCATGGGTGAGATCGGCGATCTGCTCCCGATACAACTCGATGTGATCCTGCAGGATCGTGCTTTCCACATCGTCAAGCACTGACGAACACTCGACAAGCGACATTGATGGATCTATCGCAGGGACATGGCGACCAAGTTCTGACATCGCGTGGAACACACCAATTTGTGCTGCGGCCAGGCGTTCCTCACATGCCAATAACTGCTGGGTTGCCGTTGTCACATCGGTGAGACGGCCTGCCAACGAGGCTGCATGTTGCGATCGGAGGTGATATGCGAGCTCGGCCATGGTGCTTCGGTGGCTCCATAAGGCATTGCACAATGCGGCGAAAACATTCGCTCGGTCTGATTCTGCAGGAGTTGTCATCGCCCGTCATAGTCGGCTGGTGCGCTGCATATTCCACGTTCCTCAATCAATTCTTCGTTGAGATTTTCCCGCGAGTTACCCAACCAAATACGGGCAGTTGCCTGACCTGGTCCGAGTCGTGACACGGACCAGGTGCCTGTCAGTGAGACCGAACGACTGCTGCCATCGACAGCGCAAATTCGTGCTGTGTTCGCTGATGACGGGTGCGGGGCTCGACGCGCTCGCCGTACTGCCGTGTGATCCCATCATGGAGACGCCCAATCGCCGTTTGTTTAATTTTTGACACCCGTGACACGCCGATTCCCATTTCATCGGCGATCTCAACGAGGCCGACTTCGTCGACGTAGTAGCGGATCACAACATAACGCTCACGTTCTGGGAGCAATGACAAGCCGGCGTTCACGAAACCCATCAGTTCGTTGTTATCTGCTGCGGCGTCCGGGCCGTCGTCGTCGCTGACGATCGTTTCCGACATTGGTGACGAATTCTCATCGACAGCGATGTCCAGCGAGGTGGTGCGCGCCCGGGCGATATCGCGGCGGAGCGCACGCAGCTGCGACACATTGATCGCCATCTCCTCGGCGACGATGCCGTCATCGGCGTCGCCATCATGCACCAGGCGCTCTTCAACAGCCGACAATTGCTTTTCCATCGAACGCAGTTGACGGGGCATCCACGAGTCGGCTCGCACGTGGTCCAGGATTGCTCCCTCAATACGTCGTGATGCGAATGATGCGAACGAGGCGTCATGGTCAGGTGTGAAGCGCTGGGCGGCCTCCACGAGGCCAACCATGCCGGCTTGGACAAGGTCGTCACGGTCGATGAACGAGGGGAAACCTCTGGCGACTCGGTTCACGATGTGCTGTACCAACGCCATGTGGTCTGCGGCATTGATCGTGGTGGTAGCGGTTGTGTTTCGACGAGTATTCATGACTGGGCCTCCAGATTTGGAATAGTGAGATTTGCGACGTGTGACATGTCTGTTGCGGATGATTGGTTGCTGGTTTCCACCTGGGCAGCGATCTCGCCGCGCAGGATTCGGACGTCGTGGGGAGCTCGGAAACCGAGCTTCACCGTGTCGCCTTTGATGTCGAGGACGACTACTTCGATGTCATTGGAGATCTGCACGCTTTGGGCCGTGCCCCGTGACAGGACCAACATCAGCTGGTCCCCTTGAGTGGCGCTGCGGTGGGGAGATCCCGGTCCTGGACGACCTGGGCGATTACTCCTTTAGCGGGATGAACGACGAGCGGTCCGGCGAGATTGACGGTGAAATCGTCATTGCTGTTGACAATTCCCAGAATCAGGAGATCTGCAGCCGACGCCGTACCGAGGTCGGCCACAACATCGTCGGGGATGTCGATCTCAAGGTTGTCGAACACTGCGCCGAGGTCGACGGTGAGAAACGACGGAAAGTCGGCATCGCGCGAGTGGAGTGAGAACCAGGGATAGCCACCTGGGTGAGCGGACATCTCGAACTCGAGATCGTCGAATCCGAGAAGTGGTCGTACGAATCGAACGATGACGACTGCTTGCTGATCGGTTGCGGTGCTCATCGTCCGTCACCGACCTCACTGCTGCGGGTGTTGTTTTCTTCTTTCATGTGTGCTCCCTTCACGGGGACATTTCGTTCTTGAAACGTCCTGTTGGGAGCAGTATGGAAACGCTATTGACTCTTGTAAAGGGCAAAAGAAGTCATTGTGACATGTGAGTTAGAATGAAACGACAAATGTCACTTCAGGTGCGTGAAGTACGTCATTATGTGTGACATTTGTGAGCCGTGCCTGCGTGTGACGGTGCGTTGAAAACCAGCTCATCAGATGGACCCAGGAGTGGCTGGCGCGGTGACAATAACTGCCACACCTGTGGGAGAACTGCTGATCTCGAGGTCTCCGCCAATTGCAGCTGCCCGCGCTTTCAGGTTGAGAGTGCCACTGTTACGGGTATTGCGCGGGTCGAATCCCTGACCATCATCCACAACAGAGAGATGAACGAGGGATCCGGTGATGTTGAGGCTTACGTCGACGCGAGTACCTCCTGAGTGACGCACAGCATTCGACACGGCTTCTTTCGCGATAACGACGAAATTGTCGTTGATGTTCTGGGGTAAACGTTCAATCACTGTGTCGTCAACAGATGATTCGTTAGTGAATGTGATCAACGTATTGCTGGCATCATTCCACTCTCTGACGACATTGTGTACTCGGGCTGGCAGTGGATCTCCCGCCGTGCGACGAGAGTCCTGAATGATCGAACGAATGTTTGCCGAGATGATGTTGAGGTGCTCACGGATCCCGGCAACGGCTTCGTTTCGTTGCTCGATGCTGTCCAGCAGTTCCAACCCGTTCAATTCGAGTCCTGTGACGAATAAATCCTGAAGGATGTTGTCGTGGAGGTCGCGGCTGAGTTGCTCGTGGGCCGAGTGGCGGGCCACTTCTGTTTGGGAGTCCACAACAGCTTGAATGGCGGCACGCCGTTGGGCAGCCATGTCGGAGCCGAGCCGCATCTTCGTGTCGACGTCGTCTCCCCATTCGAGCAAATAGCCGTCATCAGTGCGCGAATAGATTGTCTCTATTTCCAATGAATTATCCCAGGAGACATCAACGTAGGTGTCGCGATACAAACGGGTTTCGGCATCATCACCTTGGAACTTGAAATATTGAGTTGCCTCGCCCTCGGACCAGGCCCGTTGCAGGTACGGGAGCAAATCCTTTTCGAACCGAACGCGGCTTTGTGAGCCGAGCACCCCCGGCTCTAACGGCGTGGCCCGATACGAATTGAATGCGTCGTTGGCCCAGATGAGCTCGATATCAACAAGATTCCCGGCATCATCGAGAACTGGACTATGGGCTGCAATGGGTCGTGACAGCGTTCGAACAATCTCGTAGATCACGTTGACGCGGGCATGCGCGAATTCCGGGAGTTCCGCGATGGCGTTCGCACCCGCGGTTCTGTACACCCAAATACCGATGCGCGTTCGTGCATTCAACCGCCGGATGAAAAAATCACGGAGGTATGCGCTGCCTTCAAGGGTGAATGGCTGGCCAACGACGTCTTGTCCGCGCGCGTAGATGCTAAACGACGTGGCATCGAACCTATCCCAGTCATGGTCTGGGTGCAGCAGACGAACGTGATCTCTAATATGAGCAAGTTGGAGATCAAAACCAGCCGAGTCCATCCCCAACATGGGGACGGGATTTGGGTAGCCGTGGAGAAACATTTCAGCGAAGGCATGGTTAACGGCGATGATCCGCTGCGGGAAAGCCGGACCCTCGTCGGGAAGCGAGCAAATGAGAATCGGACCTGTCGCTTCCAATGCTTCGACCGTCAAGGTCTGATCTCGCGCTGTTTCGATGATGAGGCCATTCGGAAGTAGGCGCCATTCGACCTGTTTGATCACACCGCGTACAACTCGGTCGTCGCCATCTCCGGAATCAAACAACTGCCCAGCCTGCCCATGCGCGTACACGCGCCTGAGGAGATGCAAGAGGTCGCCAAAACCGGAATAGAAATCGCTACCGCGGGCGCCGATCTCAATAGGCCATGCCCTCGCAGACATCCACGAGTCGTTCGCCATCTCCAGGGTTACATCAATGAGGTTGCCGGTGACATCTAGAACGGGGCGCAAAACTGCAGCCGCAACATCCGAGCGTCCGTACATGAACTCAAAAATTGAGGGTCCGGCAGTATTAAGAGCGTGATCTTCTGTCAGAGCAGAGGTGGGTGGCGGGGCATCCATGGTGAGGATTGGATCTCAGGCCGAGAATGAGGGGTCGCTGCCTCGCGTTGCCCACACCAACGCCGCTAACTGCGTCCGCGACTCCACACTCAATTTCCGGTAAATCGCGGTCAAGTTATTGCGAACTGTGGAGCCAGCAAGATTCAGCTTCTCCGCGATGGCGGAGTCTGATAACCCGTCGGCCACCAACTCCGCGATCGAACGTTCACGCGTCGTGAAGTCGGTTGGGTTGTAACGGCCGTCACGGTGGATGGCTTCTTCCGCGGCACGCACAGACGCCACTGTCAACGACGACAGGCCATGTGCGGCAGCATCGATTGCAGCAACCAAGGGTTCCACGTCGAGTGACTTCTCTAAGAACGCGACCACACAGCCGGTTTCGTGAGAGGAAACGATGTTTTGTGGCGACGCATACGACGTCAGAACCACGCATTGCACCGTAAGGCCGTTGTCGACGATATGGCGGGCGATGTCGAGCCCGGACTCTGCACCTAGCCGAAGGTCGAGTACCGCGACGTCAATCGTCGATGCCGCGAGTACGTCAATTGCCTCGGCAACGCTTCCCGCCTCAACGATGTTGGCATCATCGAAACACTCTCCGAGCTCGTGGCAAATCCCCGAGCGGACCAAAGGGTGGTCGTCGACGATCAGTAGTTCTAGAGCCATTAGTCATCCTCCTTGATTGTGATCTTCCGGCACATCCATGGCCGGTACTTCGATCTGGCGTGGTGTTGATGTCCCGGAGGCTCGGCAAATAGCGATGGCATACGACGTGACATTCGTACCGACCTCGCGGTCAGTTCTGAGCCGATCATGTTCCCACGATGGGAGTGGTCAATGACGTCCGTGAACCTTTGCCGTATGACTTCGGCGTGAGTTCGAGATTGAGCCGTGAAGCTGTCGTGGGCCTGAAGAAGATCCATACCGCAACGGCAGACGAACTAGAGGTTCGGCTGTCGCGATCGTTCGGTGACGACATCCGCGTGGTCTCCGTCGACGTGTCACAGGTGCGGTACGAGACTTTCGTCAACTCTGCGCAGACCGGTTCGTACCACTTTGTCATGTTTTCGAACCCGCTCGGCGGCCAGTTTCAGGCGGCATTCGATCCAGAGTCAACGATGAGAATGCTTGCGCTTGTCTTCGGTTGTGAAGTGACGCAAACAAGTCGTGAACTTTCCCTCGTTGATGCACGAGTGCTTGATTCCCGTGTCGGATTGTTCATCGACGCGTTGAATCAGAGTTTCCGACCGTACTTTGATATGCAACTCGAAGCGGTGCGCTCGATGGTCAACCCGAAACAGGTCAAGATCATCGATGACGACGAGACGGTTGTCCAAGCCGATCTTCGTTTCTCGGTTGGCGTTTCTAAAGCTGAGTTCACCCTGCGTCTCTGCTACCCGCAAGACGTCGTCACGCCGGTGCTTGTTGCCCTCTCCGACGTTGAACGAGCTTCTGCAACCGAAGCTCTCACGAGAAACACTCCGATTCAGAAGTCCTTGATGAGTGTCCGGCTACCGGTATCTGTTCAGCTTCCAAGTTGGTTGATGGGTGCCGCTGATGTCGAACATCTAGATGTCGGTGACGTCATTCGAACGGGTGTGCTGCTGGAGTCGAACCCGCGCCTGTGCGTCTCAGGCCGAGCACTTCTTGATGTCTCCATCTTCTCGTCCCACCAGAGGGTCGCCGCCGAAATTGTTGGTGTACACGACCCACGAAAGGATCAACATGGCAAATGAACAACCGCTCAACCTGGCCCGCGCCGCAGTAATCGCAGACGAATTCTGTGCGGACTGTGAGGGGGTCACCGCTGAGGTCGTTCCCGCTACGTCGCTGGGGCTTGACCCCAGCGAAGTAACGACTCACGTCGCTGAGAACGACATTGCTCGGGTGATCATCGCAACAGACCCTCAACCCCATGACATGGTTGCAGAACTGATGGCGCTTCTCGTTGCGCCAGAGGTCCAATATTCAACAGAACCCGTCGACTTCGCTGCTCTTCCTGATCCGGCTGCCGTTGTTGTGAGCGCCGGCGATGACGTCATTGCTGTGATCTTCGTGTCCGAGAACACACCCGCCGTCACGCATGAGCCCGGAGGTGGGCTACTCAATATTGGCGTTCTTCGGCATGTTCCGTTGGAAGTCGCCGCCGAGCTCGGCAGGGCAAAGGTGACGATGGAGGAGATCCTTCAATACGGGCCAGGGTCGGTGATCGAACTCGATCGGACAGCAGGAAGCCCCGTCGACGTCGTTGTCAACGGGTCGATGATTGCCAGGGGAGAAGTGGTCGTGCTCGGGGAGGAGTACGGCATCAGAGTGACCGAAATTCTCGGCCGCCAGTAATCGAAGTGTCATGAATCCGATGCTCATGCTCGTGGCATGAGCAACACGTGGGAGTGGGAAAATGGGAGTTTCTTCGCACAGTGTCATCGACGGTGCCGCCGTCTTTGCCACATCAGTTCCAATGTTGGCGTTGAGGTTGTTTGGTTCGGTGGCGTTACTACTCGCCATCGGATACGCAGCGGTCGGTGTGGCACGCCGCCGCCACGCGCCCTCCGGCCGAGGTAAGGCGCGACCGATCACGGTCCGCGGCCGCTTGGGGTTGACTCGACGGTCATCGCTTGTTCTCATCAGCGTCGGTGAACGAAACCTGTTGATTGGTGTAACGGACTCGGCAGTGAACGTTGTTGCAGAAGGGAACGACTTACACGTCGAAGTTCCCGATTCGCTGGACACACCGTCGTCGTTCGGTGACGCACTCTCTGTTGCTCTGCGCGATCGCTTCGGCGGGAGCTCGCAGTGACTGCACTGAAGTCGTTGGCGGCAGTGTTCATCACTGCACTGGTTATGGCGGTCGCATTGATGGTGGCATCTCCCGTCAGCGCCCAAGAGGATGTCAACGACAGCAACGAACTTGTCGAGAGTATTGAACAGGTCGCGGCTGACGTTGCTGCTGCCGATGATCTCGCTCAACAAGACCAGGGGCTGGTTCTGCCGCAAGCGGGTATTGGGACGGACACGCAACCGGGTGTTCAGACTGACACCGAATCGCAGAGCGACGTGACCTTTAGCGTCGACCTTGGAGGCGAGGACGGGCCGCGGGTGCCGTCGCAGAGTGTCACGCTCATCATCTTGATCACCCTGCTAGCGGTGGCGCCGTCGTTGTTGATCATGCTGACATCGTTCACCCGGATCGTGATCGTGTTTTCGTTGCTGCGAAACGCGATCGGTCTTCCGACGGCACCACCGAACCAGGTCATCTTAGGTTTGAGTCTCTTTTTGTCTCTTTTTGTGATGTCGCCAACCTTGTCGGAGTCGTGGGACAACGGTGTGAAGCCGTTCACCGAAGGCACGATGGAGCAAGCCGAAGCATTTGACGCTGCTATCGAACCGTTCCGGGATTTCATGGCCGCAAATGTTGGTGCAGGCGAACTCGAACTGATGCTGAGCGCCTCTGGGGTGACGGAGGCACCCGCCTCGGTGGATGAGGTACCGCTGCAAGCACTCATCCCAGCGTTCATCCTGTCGGAACTGAAGACGGCGTTCATGATTGGTTTCATCATCTTCATCCCCTTCCTTGTCATCGACCTAGTGACATCGGCATCGTTGATGTCACTAGGAATGATGATGATGCCGCCACCCATGGTGTCGATGCCGCTCAAGCTTCTTCTCCTCGTCATGGTCGATGGCTGGGCGCTCGTCACCACAACGCTGCTGACCGGATTCAACACTTAGGACACGTCATGAACGATCAGATCATCATTGAGATTGCAACACAGGCTCTCGTCACCTCGGCCAAGGTTTCCGCGCCAATTCTTCTTACATCTCTCCTCGTCGGGGTGTTCATGGGTTTGGTGCAGAGCGTCACCCAGATTCAGGAACAGACCCTGTCCTTCGTACCGAAATTCATTGCTGTCGGCCTTGTTATTGCCGTGAGTGGGTCGTGGATGGTTGCGGAGCTTGTGGCGCTCAGTCAGCAGCTGTTTCAGTTGGCCGGCGACCTTTCGACATGACCTCGTTGGAGATTGTCTCCATCGACGAACAACTTCTCGTCGGGTTTCTCCTCGCCAGTGTGCGCGCAGCAGCGTGGCTGTTTATCGCGCCGCCATTCGGACGGGTCATTCCTCCGCGGGTGCGCGCGGGGCTTGCTTTTGCCATCGCGCTAACGATGGCCCCATCGAACGAGTCGCTACTACCAAGTGATGCCGTTGGGTTAGCGGCCGCCGTTGGCTTTCAAGCATTCATCGGTTTGGCAACAGGGTTCATCGTTCTTGCGTTCATCTCCGTGTTTACTGTTGCCGGAGCCATCATTGATATCAACGGTGGTTTCGCAATGGCGTCGGTATTTGACCCGATGTCTGGCACGTCGTCCGCAGTCGTGAGCCGGACCTACACCCTGCTGGCCACGGTGTTGATCTTTGCGACCGGTGGCCACCTAGTCCTCGTCGGTGGATTCATCCGAACCTTTCAGGTTGCTCCATTGGCGGGTCCAGACCTGCAGGCCCTCGGTGGCGTCGCAATCGACAACATCGGCTGGTTCTTTGTTGCAGCAATCGAAATTGCGTTTCCTGTGGTGGCCGTATTGCTCATGGTCGAGCTACTTCTTGGACTTGTCGCACGTGCGGCACCACAGACCAACGTGTTGACGATCGGATTCGCCTTGAAGACCGGAGTGGTCATCATCTCGCTCGCCATTGCAGTGCCGTTACTCCCAGCGGCTGTCGAAAGTGTCGTTGAGTTGGCGAACGGAGCGGCGACATGACCGCTGACAAACATTCAAAAACAGAAAAAGCCACTCCCCAGAAACTCAAAAAGGCGCGAGCAGAAGGTCAGGTAGCTCGATCAGCAGAGCTGGGATCATGGGTATCTATTGCCGTCGCGGCACTCGTCACACCGGCATACCTGCGATTCGTACTAGATCGTGTGGCGGAACATTTCGCCTATATCTCAGCCCTGCCGGGACAACCAGGAACCTCGGACCTTGCGGCGGCTGGCAACCGGGTGGCGGTTGACCTTGCCATCATCTTGGCGTTGCCACTCGGGTTGATGATGGTGCTCGGGGTGGGCGCGTCGCTAGCTCAAACAGGATTCATATTCTCCTCGAAAGCTATGAAGCCAAAACTCACCCACCTGTCGTGGAAACAAGGCGTCAAGAAAATTGTTGGGAAAAAAGCTGCCTGGGAAACTCTCAAGCAGACAACACGATTAGTCGTGGTCGCCGCAGTTGCGACGCCAGTTGTCATCTGGACAGCAACCCGTCTCGCGTCGCCCGGTCTTGGTCTTGGCGCTGCATTTTCCCTACTGGTCAGTCGAACGGTTCTGCTCATTCAAATTGTTGCCGTGACCGGTGTACTGCTGTCACTTGCAGACTTCGCATTCCAGAAACGTTCCCGTCAACGAGATTTGATGATGACCAAACAAGAGGTCAAACAAGAAGCAAAAAATAGTGACGGTGATCCGCAGTTGAAAGGTCGTCGGCGTCAACTACAGGCTGAACTATCCCGAAACCGGATGTTGGCAACCGTGTCCGAATCCACAGTCGTCGTCGTCAACCCAGTGCACTTCGCCGTGGCACTTCACTACGACGGTTCAGGCGCGCCTGTCGTCACCGCACGTGCCTCCGAGGATCGTGCCGTTCAGATTCGTGACGAAGCCCTCGCGGCGGGTGTACCGGTGGTTGAGTGCGTGCCGTTAGCCCGACGGCTTCACCGACAGGTACGACGTGGTCAGCCAGTCCCACCAGAACTCTTCGCCGCAGTCGCGATCGTTATCGCGTTTACGCGCCGACTCGGTCATCGTCGTTCACTCCCGGTTGTGCATCGCCTTGACCCGGCAGCAGTATCGATGTCCGCGAGCGAAGAGTGACATATGTACAGGTGAGCGACCAGATATCCGGCCGATGGTGACAACTGGGTAATTGGTCATAGTCATCACGGGAGCATGATGTCCGAACTCACACCATCACGATCAGCTGTGATCTTTCCGGCCGCAGTGATCGGCGTTGTCGCCATGATGGTCGTTCCGTTGCCGTCAGTGGTTCTCGACCTGCTGCTCTCCGTGAACATCGCCGCCGGCGTGCTGATCTTGCTGTCGTCGTTGAACGCCCGTCGCGTACTCGACCTGGCGTCATTCCCGTCGATCCTTCTGTTAGCGACACTGTTTCGGCTCGGTCTGAACGTCTCAACAACGCGGCAGATTCTTGGGTCTGGCTCTGCAGGCTCGGTGATCACATCGTTTGGGCAATCGGTGGTCGGCGGTTCGCTAGTTGTCGGACTTGTCGTTTTCTTCATCCTGGTCATCATCCAGTTCGTAGTCATCACGAACGGTTCCTCTCGCGTATCCGAAGTCGCTGCGAGGTTCACCCTGGACGCCATGCCCGGCAAGCAAATGGCTATTGATGCGGACCTCAACGCAGGCCTGATTTCTGACGTAGACGCACGCCAGCGACGATCAGAAATCGCCCGCGAGGCCGACTTCTTCGGCGCGATGGATGGAGCCTCCAAGTTCGTCAAAGGGGACGCGATCGCTGGTCTGATCATCACGGCGGTGAACCTCCTCGGGGGCCTCGCTATCGGGACGACAACGATGGGGCTCTCAGCAGGTGACGCAATTGGGCGTTTCGCAATGCTGACGATTGGCGACGGACTGGTGTCCCAAATCCCGGCACTGCTGATCTCGATCGCGGCCGGCATCATCGTCACTCGGTCATCAGCAAATGAAAACGACCTCGGCACCGCAGTCGCTCAAGAGTTCGCCCGTCAGCAACGGTCCTTCCAAATCGCAGGTGTTGCGCTGGCAGCGCTTGGCGCTCTGCCCGGTCTGCCCTTCATCCCGTTGGCATCAGTCGGTGGCGTCCTCGTGGTCGTATCGATGCGTCTTCGACCCTCTGACGCCCCAGATATCGCTGAGGCACCCGTTGAAACTGCTCCAGCGGCGGAGAACGAGCCGATTGATCTCTTGCGTGAAGCAATGGTGGAACCGCTGACGCTCGAAATCGCCAACGATCTTGTGGACCTTGTCGATTCCAGTGCTGGGGGGGATCTCCTTGATCGCATTAAGGGTCTACGAAAGAAGGTGGCAGGAGAAACCGGATTTGTGATGCCGCCAGTGCGAACCCGCGACAATGCGGGTTTGCGATTCGGCACCTACCGGGTGCTCGTGCACGGAGTGACCGTTGCGGAGGGCGCCGCTCCGGCAGGAAAAGTCCTCGTCATCGACGATGATTTGGGCCGGTGGCCCGGGGAAGAAGTTCAAGAACCCGTGTTCGGTCTCGCAGCAAAATGGATCCCAGAATCGTTCAAGGAAACCATTGAGGCTGCAGGGGCAACAGTCGTTGATCGATCAGCGGTCATCACCACCCATCTGGGCGAAATCCTCGCATCACGTGCTGCTGATCTGTTTGATCGCCAACAGGTGAATGACCTCATCGACATCATCAAAGAGACGCAACCGGCCATCGTTGAAGACCTCGCTGCGGCAGACGTGCCAATGCCGACGGTCCAATGGATTCTGAGGGACCTTCTTCGAGCAGAGATTCCGATCCGTGACGCCGGACGGATTCTTGAAGTCATCGCAGCGGCCTATCCGTCTGCTCAACAACCCGACGACGTTGTCGAGCAAGTTCGGCTGGCCCTTGGCCCTGCAATCAGCGAGAAAGCAATGATCGACGGGGAACTTCATGTGATCACAATGAGTGCCCAACTTGAACATGAACTCCTCGCCGCGCTCGAAGGCACAAACGGTTCAGCGGTGCTGGATGCCGAGGGCCTTCAAGCTGTTGTGGCCGACATCGTGGACAAAAGCCAACGTTCGGAGAACAACGGTGTCACGCCGGTGCTGCTCTGCTCGCCACACCTGCGGCGCGCGGTGTCCGCCCTGATGGAACGGATAACGGCTGCACCCTCGGTCATGTCGTTTAAAGAGGTCGGGTCACACGTCACGCTGGTCACCGTTGGCACGGTCCAGATTCCGGCTCGTGAACTTGAGGTCGAGCGATGATGGCCAGAGACGTCGCGGAGTCGGCTGTTGAAGCACGCCGCAAGATCATCAGCCAGCGACGCCGCGGCGCAACATTTTTTGCGCTGTTCATCGTGTGTCTCGTCCATCTCCAACCATATTCGGAAGGGGCGTACACGTCGGGACAGCTAGCCACCCGGCTCGGCACCGTTTTCGCATGTCTGTGGCTACTGCTCCACGGCTGCCAGGCGTACTACATGTCAACCAGCAAAAAAGTGATTGAGCGTCGCCTCACGGAGGCGATGGAGGAGATAGCGATGAAGAACCGCAGCCAGGAAGAACGCAAGATGGAGACTGAACAACGATGAGTGCTGGAGCAATTTCAGTGGTTCTGGTTGACGACCACCCAATCGTCCGTAGCGGTATCGCGACGTTGTTCGGCATGGCAGGTGACATCGACGTGGTCGGCGAAGCCGGCACCGTCGCAGAGGCAAAAGAGGTGATCGCCCAAACCGCCCCAGATCTCGCTGTTCTGGACCTGCGTCTACCTGACGGACCAGGACTCGATGTCGCCCGCTGGATCGCCGACAATAATCGTGCAACTCGTTGTGTTGTGCTGACGTCAGTACCAACAGACCGGGCACTCGTCGCTGCCTACGAGACGGGGGCGGTTATGGCATTCCTCACGAAAGAAGCAGACATCCGTCCCCTGACGGAATCTGTTCGAGAAGTCGCCGCAGGCAGGTCACTTCTGGATGCCTTCGCTGTGCGCGAAGCCACCTCTAGGTTGCACGAGTACGGGTTGAATCATCTCGACACGTTGTCACCTCGGGAACGCGAGATGGCTGACATGGTCGCGTCCGGCCTCTCCGATGCGCAAATCGCAGAGAAGTGCCACATATCGCTGTCGACCGTGCGTAATGGCCTGTCCGCTGCCTACACCAAGTTGAACCTAGAGACCCGAACCCAGTTGGTGAGGCTTCTGTGGATGTCACGAATTGACGCTGACGTCGTGTGAGGCCGTGCACGAGATGACCACTATCGATAAGTGGCAGATGTCATGTTCTGATTAGGGCAATGCCGCCGAATATTTCGGAACATGCTGCAACGAGCACTTCCAAATATTCCTGAAACTCCCACATGGTCGACCTCTGAGCGGCCAGGTGCGCGACGACTTGCGCGACCACTGATGCGATTCATTCATCTCGAGGTCGCAGCGGGCGCGTTGCTTGCCGTTGCCACACTTCTCGCAATCCTGTGGGTGAATTCGCCTTGGGCAGCGTCATACGAACGTCTATGGAATGCTCCGGTTGAACTCGGTATCGGCAGTTGGCATCTCGAACACGCCGGCCATCACCTCACCCTGCATGCGCTGGTGAATGACGGTCTGATGGTCGTTTTCTTCTTCGTTGTTGGCTTGGAAATAAAACGTGAGTTGACAACCGGTCACCTTGTCGACCGGCGAGCCGCCCTTGTGCCGGCAATCGCTGCTATTGGCGGAATGGTGGTGCCTGCTGCTCTCTACGTAGCGATGACCTGGGGGTCCGGCCTAGAAGGTGGATGGGGCATCCCGATGGCGACCGATATTGCCTTCGCATTGGGAGTCCTCAGCCTTGTTTCGAAGCGGGTACCCAGCACTCTCAAAGTCTTCCTTTTGACGCTTGCAATCGTGGACGACATCGGAGCAATCCTGGTCATTGCGATTTTCTACTCTGCCGGCGTGTCATTCGCCTGGCTTGCGGCGGGGGTGGTGACCGTCGCCGCAATGTTGGGGATGCGTCGCGCTGGAATCCGGTACACGCCTACGTTCGTCATCGCCGGAGTTGCTCTCTGGTACTTCTTGTTGCAGTCAGGAGTGCACGCGACAATCGCCGGCGTAATTGCTGGTGTACTAACCCCGGCGGAAGCATGGTCACCTCGAACAGGGGAATCCCTCCCAGTCATTTCCGATGCCCAAGCGGCCCGGTCGGTTGGACTCGCGGTCCGTGAAGCGGTGCCCGTCACCGAGCGGTTTGAAGCACTGCTGCACCCATTCACAGCGTTCGTTATCTTGCCGGTCTTTGCTCTCGCGAATGCTGGTATCGAGGTGTCTGGCTCCGCGTTAGCCAGTGCTGCATCAGCTCCTGTGACGGTAGGGGTCGTTGCCGGTCTTGTGATCGGAAAGTGCATTGGGATTTCGGTGGCGGCGCTCGTCGCCTGCCGCCTCGGAATCGGACCTCTGCCAGATGGGTGTACACCACGGCACATCGTTGGAGTCTCGGCGCTTGCTGGCATTGGATTCACCGTGGCGATGTTTGTATCCGAACTCGCCTTTGATGATCACCACGTTGTCGCCCAAGCCAAAATCGGCATTCTGGTGGCGTCAATTGTGGCGGGGGGACTAGGGGTATGCCTCCTTCGCAGCGGTCGTCGAGCACCGGCAGAACCGGCTGAACTCGCCACTTTGCGGTGACGACGACAGGAAACGTCTAACGACCGTACGGAACTGACACGACAGACCAGCGACGCGTATTACGCCATGACGTTTGTCACTGTTCACAAGTGAGATATTCACCCGGCCAACACACACCGACCTGCCGATTCTCGATGACGTGGGATCGTTACAACGATGGTGCCTGTGTGTAGGTGCCCTAGCAGTGGCATGTCTTGCCTCTGGCGTCGGAAGTCGGGAGGTGCACGCCGCGCAGGACGATGCAGAGCTGTCGTGCCATCGGTCCGTGTCTCACAACTGCAATGTCGAGGTCGTCCGGCGTGCCGGCCCGTTCGGGCCGAGCGGAATCAACCTCATCTCGGTCTCACGGCCGGTCTACGTACTCGGTGACTCGTTGACATACGGGGTGAACCTCAATGGCTTCGAGGACCTAGCCATCCAAAACGGACTTGACCTTGTGTTAAGCGACGGAGTGCCCGGCCGCCGAATTGACCAAGGAGTTGAGGCGGTTCGCGCATGGGGCGAACTTGAGGACAATGCCGTCGTTCTTGTCGCTCTCGGAACCAACGATATTTTCCGGCATCCTCACGATGCTGCCAACAACGCTCGGGAACTTGTCGAAGCCATTGTTGCGCCAACGATTATCTGGGTCGATGTCGCTTCTGACGTTCTTGGTACCGGTAACGCCCTCAATGACGAACTTGAGATCATCGCTGACGCAGACCCCCGAGTGACCCTCGCGAAGTGGTCCGACTGGGAGGCTGTTCACGGCATTCAACGCCGTTCCGACGGAGTGCATTACAACGCGGCCGAATATCTTGCACGGGCAGAGTTCTATGTGAACGAAATCGTCTCCCAGGCGTACCACGCCCCAGTCTTCGCTGCGGGTGCGTGACTGGGCGCTGCCGTTGTTTGAGTCTCGTGGTTCAGAGCGCCGGCGTGCGGCGACTGGCAGCAAGAACAGCTGCGGAGTTCCAGGCGATCACCACGAATGCATGCACCGCAACTACAGCGTTGTTCATCGCCAGTGCGTGAGTGAGCCAAAGTATTTGAGCGACACTCGATGCCATGGTGGCACGGCGTGAGAATCCACTTGCCAACGTCGCGGTCGCTAGACGGCTCACCATGTAGACGCCAATCAGCGTTGACAGCAACACAACAGATGCCGCTGATACCAGTACGCCTCCGACGACGGTTGCCGCCATGGATAGGGCGACAATCCCGATGCATCCAACGACAGACCGAGCTGAAAATGCATGCTCGCGATGAATCCGGTAGAGAACCAGCCCGGTCAAGGGGAGACAGATCGCGTTCACCGACAGTTGATACGGATCGTTGTACACCACGCCATGCGTCGACCAGGCCGCAGCCACCCAGAACAATAAAAGCCATGCCACCGGTGACAAGCCTGCAGTTGATCCGGTGCGAACAAGATGCCGTACTTGAAATGCAGGGAAACTGACGGTGGCGACCCCGGCGCATACACCCGCAACCGTTCCGAGCTTGGGTGCACTGCTGAAGCCGGTCCAGGCAGCCAACACTGTCAGACATAATGCCACCACAACAGGACTCACGGCGAAGAACAGATGGTGCTTCGCTAGATCGTGATGCCGATGGGAGTCAGTCAATCGATCGACAGAACCCGCTCGTAGCTGCGGGTGCGGGCTCGCGCCCATTGAGGGGTTACGTGGCACGTTCCAAGGGGTGGAAGTAGTGCGAGGCTGAGCTCTGTGACGTCTCAGATTTGAGGTCGGATGTGTATCAATTCTCATGCCGCGGATCCGATCCGAGCGAGAGCTTCGTTGAACAAGTGCGCGTCGGGGCACTTCGTGTAGCTGCCGGATACACCGAGTGCATGGCCAATGCAATGCGCTGCGTGCTCGACTCCGGGTGCGACGCGCGCCTCTGAACTCTTTCCACTCTCGGATAGCCATCCCGATTCACAGCGGCCGGTGTCCGATGAGTGGCCGAGGCAGAAGTTGCCGGAGTCGAATGCCATCGTGCCCCAGTCACCTGATGCGAGATGGTGGATGTAGTGGCCGGCCTCATGGGCGAGAACGGACTCGCTGGCGCATCCCTTGATGGTGATGGTGCCTGAGAGGCTGTACGACGCATTCGGCCCGATAGACGAGTCGAGGACAACCTGAGGGTTGGCGATTCCATGAGGCTGAAGAATTTTAGTCAGGAACGCATTTGCCTGTTCCACGCACGTTGGTGCGGGTGCGGGTGTGGTGGTTGGTGCGGGTGTGGTGGTTGGTGCGGGTGCGGGTGTGGTGGTTGGTGCGGGTGCGG
>Ga0181597_10002062_pt1 | contig 22090 bp, 24 predicted proteins | sample 041ome_5_FD_148647 | JGI IMG/M metagenome (GOLD analysis project Ga0181597, IMG submission 148647) | Coastal salt marsh microbial communities from the Groves Creek Marsh, Skidaway Island, Georgia - 041403US metaG (spades assembly) | ecosystem: Environmental > Aquatic > Marine > Intertidal zone...
TATGCAAATTGAAATATTAAATAATAATACACCATACGCAGGCGATATTACTCCCAAGACAGCCTGGGATGTTCTTTCAAACGAGACCCAATCAATATTAGTAGATGTAAGAACCAAAGCAGAATTAAATTTTGTTGGGTTTCCAGATCTCTCTAAAATTAATAAATCCGCTCAAAATATAGAACAGCAATTTTTTCCTGGTGGAATTATCAATGATGATTTTGTTAAAATGCTTGAAAACAATCTTAATGAGATGAATTTGAGCAAAGATACACCAATACTATTCTTGTGTCGCTCTGGTGCAAGAAGTGCTAAAGCTGCAACAATGATGGCCTCTAATGGCTGGACTAGGTGTTTCAATATTGCCTATGGTTTCGAGGGTGACCCAAATGAAAAACATCACCGCGCATATACTAACGGATGGAAATTTGAAGGGTTACCATGGATTCAATTATAAGCAATACAAAAAAACAAAACATCCATGATTGTTGGCAAAAAATAAGTAAAATATTGCGCGCTCAACTCGGCGAAGACCTTTATAATAGTTGGTTTACAAGGTTAGAACCTCAGAGTCTGGAAAATGGAACTCTAACTCTTACTGTTCCAACGTTATTCCTTAAAAGTTGGATAAAATCACGGTACAACGATAAAATATTATTACTATGGAAAAAAGAAATACCGGATATTAGACAAATAGAGCTCAGAGTAAGAGCTCATGGAGAAAAATTAAGCAGTAATCAAGATCTTAAAAATGGAGAAACTTCCTCAGAGAATTCTATGATTTCAAATCTGTATGAAAGTCAAGAAAATCCAACTCTAACAAGTAACAGTACTCCTCTAGATAAAAGGTATACCTTCAACAATTTTGTAGTAGGAAGATCAAATGCCTTAGCACAAGCTGCTGCAATGAGAGTTTCACAGCCTCAAAAAAATATCCCTGTTGAGTTCAATCCACTATATATACATGGGCCTGTTGGTACTGGGAAAACACATCTTTTGAATGCAATTGCATGGGAGTCAAAAGCAAGACATCCTGAAAGAAAAATATTATTTTTGTCAGCTGTGAGATTTATGAGCTCATTTGTTGAGGCTGTAAAATCAAAAGATACTATAAGCTTTAAAAAAATATTCTCTGATGTTGATCTATTACTAATAGATGATATGCAGTTTCTTCAAGGGAAGTCAGTTCAACAAGAATTTTGTCATATATTTAATGCATTAGATACATCAAAGCATCAAATTGTTATTGCGGGTGACTCAGCTCCATCAAAATTAGAGATGCTTGATGATAGAATGAAATCACGATTATCAGGCGGTCTTGTTGCGCAAATTGGCCCAACAGATTTTGATATAAGAAGAGGAATACTAGAAAAGAAATTAGCTCAAACACTAAGAGGTAACACCAGAATAGAAATTTCTCCATCTGTTTTAGATTTTCTTGCAAGAAGAATTCAAAGCTCAGGGCGTGAATTAGAAGGGGCAATGAATAGAATTATTGCTGCACATAGTTTAAATAAAAGACCCATTACAGTAGAAGAAGCTGCATTATCAATTCAGGATTTAATCAGTGAAGAACAAAATAGACAAATAATGATAGAAGATGTTCTCAGAACAATTAGTGGTCATTTTAATGTTACAAAACAAGATATATTATCTTCTAGAAGGCATAAAACAATAGTATATCCGAGGCAAATTGGAATGTATTTAGCAAAAGTTTTAACCACAAGATCACTTCCTGAAATAGGTAGAAAATTTGGCGGCAGAGATCATACAACTGTTCTTCATGCTGTTCGAAAAATCGAAAAGTTAATTCAAACTAATCCAAGTATTAAAGAGTCAATAACAACATTAGAAAATTCCCTAAAAGAATAAAAAATTTTTTCTGTCAATTATTTCAATAATTATTGGTATAAATAAGAATAATTAAATATCCTATAAGCATAATAATTGATAAATTCGAAAATTATGGAAGTCACACTTCAGAAAAATAAATTGCTTCGAGCACTTAATCACGTTCAAAATGTTGTAGAACGTAGAAATACTATACCTATTTTAGCAAATATCCTCATAGTTGCAGAAGGATTAGGTTTAAAATTAATTGCAACAGATCTTGACATTGAGCTAATAGAAGAAGTTGAAGCCAAAATTGATAGTGGAGGAAGTCTTACTGCTCCAGCACACTTATTGTACGAAATTACAAGAAAATTACCTGAGGCAGCTGAAATAGTAATTTCCAAGGATGATAACCAGGATCACTTAACTGTTAAATCTGGTAAATCAAACTTTAAACTACAAACATTACCACGTGCTGATTTCCCTGAAATATCAAATGATGAATATACGCATTCATTCAAATTAGTTAGTTCTGAACTCAACAGACTAATCGAAAAAACAAGATTTGCAATATCTAATGAAGAAACTCGTTATTATCTAAATGGAATATTTTTTCATGAGTCAAATTCAGAAAATGATAATAATGGAATACCTACATTAAGAACAGTGTCAACCGATGGGCACAGACTCGCACAAGCTGAACTTACTTTACCAGAAGGTGCATCAGGAATGAATGGGATTATTATTCCAAGAAAAGCAATTTTTGAAATTCAGAAACTAACACAAGAAAATGAAGGTGATGTAGAAATTAAAGTTTCTGAGAATAAAGTAAAACTTATTTTCAATAATGTAGAGCTGACGTCAAAAGTGATTGATGGAAAATTCCCTGATTATCAGCGTGTAATTCCCTATAACAATGATAAAATAATGATAGTTGACACAGATATTATAACAAAAGCGGTTGATAGGGTCGCCACACTGTCTAGCGAAAGAGGTAAGGCAGTAAAATTAGTGCTATCGGATAATAATCTGATATTATCTGTTACTAGTCCAGAAGCTGGTACGGCAATAGAAGAAATTAGTGTCGATTTTAAAGGTGAACCATTTGAAATTGGATTTAATTCAAAATATCTAATGGATATATTGTCCCAACTTAGTGGTGACAGCGTAAAACTTAATTTCTCTGAACCTAATTCCCCTTGTCTAGTTCTTGATCCATCTGATGAAGCAACTCTTTATGTATTAATGCCAATGCGCGTTTAATAAATATTTCAAAAAAAAATAACCTATTAACTTGTAGGAATAAATTTTAGCCCTATATATCAAGATAAGGGATATTTAAAAATACATTGCTAAATAAGGAGTAAAAAATGGCTAAGATAATAGGCATTGATTTAGGAACGACGAATTCATGTGTTGCTGTGATGGATGGAAAGGATCCTAAAGTAATAGAAAATTCAGAAGGTGTTAGAACCACACCCTCAATGGTTGCTTTTGGTGAAGACTCAGAGAGAATCACAGGACTACCTGCCAAAAGACAAGCAGTAACCAATCCTGAAAATACTCTGTTCGCTGTAAAAAGGTTAATGGGACGTAGGTTTGATGATCCTATGGTAAAAAAAGATAAAGATCTTGTTCCATTTAATATTGTTAAGGCCGGAAATGGAGATGCTTGGGTAGAAGCTAGATCTGAAAAATATTCGCCCTCACAAATTTCAGCTTTCATACTCCAAAAAATGAAAGAAACTGCTGAAAGTTACCTCGGTGAAAACGTAACACAAGCAGTAATTACAGTACCTGCTTACTTTAATGATGCTCAAAGACAAGCTACAAAAGATGCAGGAAAAATTGCAGGCTTAGAGGTTTTAAGAATAATAAATGAACCTACTGCTGCAGCCCTCGCGTATGGCTTAGACAGAAAAGATGGTCAGACAATTGCGGTTTACGATCTAGGTGGTGGTACTTTCGATATTTCAATTTTAGAAATCGGTGATGGTGTATTTGAAGTTAAATCAACAAATGGTGATACATTCCTCGGTGGCGAAGATTTTGATGCAAGACTTGTTAATTACCTAGCTGATGAATTTAAGAAGGATCAAGGTGTTGATCTATTGAAAGATAAACTAGCTTTGCAGAGATTAAAAGAAGCTGCTGAAAAAGCAAAGATTGAATTATCCTCAACAACGCAGACAGAAATAAATCTGCCTTTTATAACTGCAGATCAATCAGGACCTAAACATCTAAACATCAAACTAACAAGAGCAAAATTCGAGACTCTTGTTGCTGATCTTATCGACAAGACTATAACTCCTTGTGAAAAGGCCTTAAAAGATGCAGGACTAAAAGCTGGTGAGATAGATGAAGTCGTAATGGTAGGTGGTATGTCACGTATGCCAAAGGTTCTGGAAAAAGTTCAAAATTTCTTTGGTAAGGAACCTCATAGAGGTGTAAACCCTGACGAAGTTGTTGCAATTGGCGCCGCAATACAAGCAGGTGTTCTTCAAGGTGATGTAAAAGATGTTTTGTTGCTTGATGTGACACCATTATCCCTTGGTATAGAAACCTTAGGTGGTGTTTTCACGAGATTAATTGATAGAAATACCACAATTCCTACAAAAAAAAGTCAGACTTTCTCAACAGCTGAAGACAATCAATCGGCTGTTACAATTAGAGTTTTTCAAGGGGAGAGAGAAATGGCTGCAGATAATAAACTTTTGGGTAATTTTGATCTTGTCGGCATTACCCCTGCACCAAGAGGAATACCTCAAATAGAAGTGACTTTTGATATCGACGCTAACGGTATTGTAAATGTTAAGGCTCTGGATAAAGCAACAAATAAAGAACAATCTATAAAAATCCAAGCTTCAGGTGGTTTATCTGATGAAGATATTGAAAAGATGGTAAAAGATGCAGAAGCACATGCAGAAGAAGATAAGGCAAAAAAAGAATTAATTGAAACAAAAAATCAAGCCGAATCACTAATACATGGAACAGAAAAGAGTCTTAAAGAAAATGGTGATAAAGTTAGCAATGATGATAAAAAATCAATTGAAGATGCTATTGAACAACTAAAATCATCAATTGAAAGCGATGACACGTCAAAAATTGCTAAAGATCTTGAAGCCTTAACACAAGAAGCAATGAAATTAGGTGAGGCCATTTATAAAGCACAACAAAGTGAGGGTGACAATGACCCAAGTCAATCAGATAATGATGATGACACAATTGTTGATGCTGACTATGAAGAGGTTGATGAAGAAAAAAAATCTTAGAAACCCTTTTATTTTTGGAGACATACTAATATGGAAAAAAAAGACTACTATGAAATATTAGGTGTTACTAAAAATTGTGATGATAAAACACTAAAAAGTGCTTTCAGAAAGTTAGCAAAAGAATATCATCCAGACCATAACGCTGGTAAGCCAGAAGCCGAAGCAAAGTTCAAAGAAATTTCTGAAGCATATGAAAGACTTAAGAATCCAGAATCTAGGGCCGCATACGATAGATATGGCCATGCAGCATTTGATGGAGGCGGTGGAAGAGGAAACTACTCAGGTGGATTCGATGGTAATTTTTCATCCGCATTTTCAGATATTTTCAATGATTTCTTTGGTGATTTTTCTAATTCAACAAGGTCTAGAGAAACGTCCAATAGAGGTTCAGACTTAAGGTATAATTTAGAGATTACACTCGAAGAAGCCTATAATGGTAAATCAGATACAATAACTGTCCCAATGAATGCCGAATGCTCAGGTTGTAAAGGGAATGGTGGAGAAAATGGAGAGGCACCAATCGTTTGTCCAAATTGCCAGGGGTCGGGCAAAACAAGGGCAAGCCAAGGTTTTTTTATGATTGAGAGAAGTTGCACGTCATGTAATGGTAGCGGCCAAATAGTTGTAAATCCATGTAGATCCTGTGGAGGTCAGGGAAGGGTAAAAAAACCTAAAAAACTAAGTATTAATATCCCTGCAGGGGTAGAAGATGGAAATAGAATAAGACTAAGCGGACAAGGAGAAGCTGGACTAAGGGGAGGGAGAACTGGAGATTTATATATTTTTGTCTCAATAAAGCCTCATAAGTTTTTCCAAAGAGATGGTTCTGATTTGTACTGTAATATTCCCGTATCAATGGTTACGGCTGCCCTTGGTGGACAAATTGATATACCTACCATAGACGGTTCTAAACTGAGCGTAAGTATACCAGAAGGATCTCAAAATAATAAGCATCTTAGATTACGTGGAAAGGGTATGCCAATCCTTAGACAAAAGAATTTTGGCGATCTACATTTACAAATATCTGTTGAAACCCCAGTAAATCTCAACAAAAAACAAAAAGAGCTGCTTGAAGAATTTCAAAATATATCAGAGGAAAAAAACAATCCAGTCAGTGATGGCTTCTTTAAAAAATTAAGAGACTTGTGGCATTAAATTTTATTTCGTCGTAATATGACTCTCAATTGACCAAAATATTTTAAATTGAGAAAACTATGAAACTAATTATTGCTGGTGCTGCTGGTAGAATGGGTAAAGAGTTATTAAAATTTGCCTATCACGATCAAAATATAGAAATTATAGGAGCAACAGAAAGCACACAATCTCCCTGGATTGGAAGAGATATTGGAGAACTTATCCAGGAAAAACCAATCAAAATAAAAATTGTTGACGATCCAATTACATTGGTAAAATCAGCTGATGTAATAATTGATTTCACAAACCCTAAAACAACAATTGAAAATAGCGTACTTGCTGCTCAAGCTCGAATATCCCACATAATAGGAACGACAGGTTTAACAGATAAAGACTTTGATAATATCAGGAGTGCTTCAAGACATGCTGTAATTGTACAGTCTGGTAATATGAGTTTAGGTATAAATATAATGGCAAAGCTAACGAAAGAAATTGCTTCTTTGTTAACTGATTTTGATATTGAAATTGTTGAAATGCATCATAATAAAAAAGTAGACGCACCATCAGGTACCGCACTTCTATTAGGTGAAGCTGCAGCTGAAGGAAGAAATATAAATCTTGATGAAAATGCTGTATATGAAAGATACGGAAATACAGGCGCTCGACAAGAAAACACAATTGGATTCTCAACAATAAGAGGTGGAGATGTTGTGGGAGAACACACTGTATTATTCGCTGGAGATAGTGAAATACTGAAAATCTCACATAGTGCTCTAAGCAGACAAATATTTGTAAAAGGAGCTATGCATGCAGCAAAATGGTCACTCAATAAGGAGCCAGGATTTTATAGTATGGATGACGTACTGAATATAAAAAATTAGAGGAAAATATTAAATATGGCAAAATTAATACTATTAAGGCATGGTGAAAGTGAATGGAATAAATTAAATTTATTCACTGGTTGGGAAGATGTTAGCCTAACAGACCAAGGTAAAATTGAAGCAAAATTGGCAGCATTCGCAATTCAAAACCTAAAAGTTGATATTAATCATGCTTTTACTAGCGCACTTAAACGAGCAAAAAATACCCTTGAGATTGTCCTATACATACTCAAGAAAGATATAGAAATAATTTCTGACAAAGCATTAAATGAGAGAAATTATGGTGACCTTACTGGTTTAAATAAGGATGAGGCCCGCAAAAAATGGGGAGATGAACAGGTAAAAATATGGAGAAGATCATACGATGTGGCTCCAGAAAATGGAGAAAGTCTCAAAGATACCTCAAATAGAACAATCCCTTACTTTAAAGATAATATTTTACCCAAGCTTTTTAATGATGAGAACGTAATAATTACTGCGCATGGTAACTCCCTTAGATCAATTATAATGTATGTAGAAGAACTTAGTGAAGAGGAGATAGTTAATGTTGAAATAACTACAGGAATTCCAATTGTGTATGAGTTCGAAAACAAAAAGATGATAAAAAAAACCGAACTATTCGTCAAAAGATATTAACCCTAATAGCCTCGTTATATTTTATATGCATACACTATTCATTGGGAATGCTATTGTTGATCTGATATCCCACATTAATTATGAAAAATTATTACATCCTGATGATAAGGGTAAAATGAAAATTATCACATTGAAGGATGCCGAAAGACTTCAATTACAGGTTACTGACAAAAATATAATTATTGGAGGAAGCGCTAACAATAGTGCTTGTGGATTATCTATTATGGATGAAGAAGTATGTTTTGTTGGAAAAATAGGTAATGATAAATTTGGAGAAATTTATAAAAGAAAATTAAAAGATTTTAATATTGCAGATGATGGCATTGTGCTTGATAAATATACTAATACAGGAAGGTCCATTATATATGTCACCCCAGATGGCGAGCGGACAATGAATACTTATTTGGGTGCATCTATTCAATTAACTTCAAATGATATTAAAGATAAGGTATTCAAGAATTTAAATGGAACATTTATTGAAGGTTATGTTTATTACTTAGATGATGGTAAAAATATAATTGAAAGATCATTCCGTAAGACTGAAGAAAACAATGGATTTACAGCAATATCATTATCTGATGTAAATTGTGTTGATCAATTTAGATCTGATTTCTTTGACTTAATTTATGGGAATAAAATCACCCTTTTATTTGGAAATAAAGCTGAGATGATGTGCCTATTTGAAGTAGATACGGAAGTAAATCTTCTAAAAAAAATGACTGATCATTCAGAAAATATCGACTCTTTGATAATGACATCAGGAAATAATGGGGCAACAGTTATAAACAATAATAAAATTTTTAATGAGAATTCAATTAAAGTTGAAAACATCCTTGATACAACAGGAGCTGGGGATTTATTTGTTTCTGGTTATATAAAAGCTTATCTAAATGGAGAAAAGCCGGATATTTGTCTCAAATGCGCCAATTACCTAGCTTCCCAAATTATCACCGTTGATGGTGGAAAATTAGACGTCAAAAAAATCAAAAAATATCAAGAAGGGATTTATAGTTTTCTAAGAGAAATCTGATCAACATAGTGATTAGCAGATTTTCTGATAATTAGACTAGCTCTTTGTCTGGTTGGCAATATATTATCAATTAAATTTATATAATTGATATTATTCCATAACTCATTTGCAACTTTTATTGCTTCAATATCTGTTAAATTTGAGTATTTTTTAAAATAAGCATCTGTTTGCTGGAAGGCCGTTGATTTTAATTTTAAGAAACGTTCAACATACCATTTTTGAATATGAGTATGATCAGAGTCAACAAAAATTGAAAAATCAAAATAGTCAGAAACATATGGAATTGCGTTTCCATTTTGAGGAAGAGGGGCTGGTTGTAATACATTTAAGCCCTCAATTATTAAAATATCTGGCTTATTAACGATAACATACTCATCTGGTAAGTTATCATATAGCAGGTGTGAATATATAGGGGCTTTTACATTCTCTTTTCCTGATTTTACTTCATTTAAAAAATTTAATAACTTCGATAAATTATAACTTTCTGGGAAGCCCTTCCGATCCATAAGATTTTTGCTTTCAAGTTCATTATTACTCAATAAAAAACCATCCGTGTTCACTAGTGAAACACTAATATTTTTAGACCATTTAGATAATAGGGCTTGAAGAATTCTTGAGGTCGTGCTTTTACCTACAGCCACAGACCCTGCCACCCCAATAATAAATGGTACTTTAATATTCTTTTTCCCAAGAAAAGTGTTTGTAGCATTAAATAATTTTTTTGTTGCAGAAATATATAAGTCCAAAAGCCTTGAAATTGGCAGATATATATCTCTAACCTCTTCTAAAGACATGGGTTCATTTAAGCCCCTTAATGCAATTACTTCATTTTCTGACAAAGATAAAGTCGTTCCAAATCCAAGATTAGCCCATTCATCTCTTGAAAAAATAATATAAGGGGAGTTCTGGTTTATGGAAGTAGGCATTAATGCTATTTTCTTGATTTTTTTTCATCGTGGCCTGATACACCATGTCTTGTAGATAGCTCATGGCATACATCATCAATGGTAAGCTCATTTTTCTTAAGTAATACTAATAAGTGATATAGTAGATCTGCAGCCTCTCGCCTCACATTATCTATATCAGAGGAAAGTGATGATATTATTACCTCTGTTGCTTCCTCACCTATCTTTTTTGTTAACAACTGATGATCATTTAATAATGAAGCAGTATATGAAACACTTGGATCCTTCTCAACACTATTAGTAATAATTGCTGTAAGCTCTTTTAAATATTCTAAGTTCTTCATCTTATTTATATTATTAACATTAAATTACCTGATTTTAATACCATTTTCTTTCATATATTTTTTTGCATCGATAATTGAATATTCTCCAAAATGAAAAATTGAAGCAGCAAGGACTGCATCAGCGCCACCAATTTTTATACCGTCGACGAGATGTTGTAAATTACCAACTCCTCCGCTCGCAATGACAGGAACATTGACAATTTCTGTTATTTTCTTAATTAATACATTATCAAAACCAAGCTTTGTGCCATCCCTGTCCATAGAAGTTACAAGTAATTCCCCAGCTCCTAATGCAACAACTTTCTCAGCATAATTTAATACATCTATTTCTGTATTTTTTCGCCCTCCGTGCGTATAAACTTCCCAGTTGTTTTTAATATTATTTCTTTTGGCATCTATCGCCACCACAATACACTGAGCTCCAAATTTATCAGAAGCATCCCTAACAAATATGTTATTCATTACGGCAGCTGAATTTATCGATACTTTATCAGCTCCAGATAATAAAAGTTTTCTTATATGGTCAATTTTACTAATACCACCACCTACAGTGAGTGGCATAAAACAAACTTCAGCTGTCTTTTGAACGATATCATATATAGTGTCTCTATTCTCATGGCTAGCTGTAATATCCAAGAAACACAGTTCGTCTGCTCCTTGCTCATCATATATTTTAGCAACTTCCACAGGATCACCAGCATCCCGAAGGTTAATAAAATTAGTACCTTTAACTACTCTGCCGTCATTTACATCCAAACACGGAATAATTCTTGATCTAAGCAATTTTCTTTTCCATTTAACTATTTAATGTTCTAAGTGCTTCTTTGGGGTCTATTTTTTTCTCATATAAAGCTTTACCCATAATTGCCCCCTTAAAGATCATATTTTCAGGTTTGTTTAGATCTCGAATTTCATCTATTGATGTCAATCCACCACTAAGTATTACAGGGATTCTCGTCGCGTGTGCTAATTTTCTCGAAGCCTCAAAATTTAATCCTTGTAACATTCCATCCCTATTAATATCAGTATGTAGAATAGCATTTACTTCATATTCATTATATTCCTGAACCAAATCAAATACATTAATATCCGTTGTTGTCTTCCAGCCATCAATACAAATTAATTCATTTTTCGTATCTAAAGCCAATACAATTTTATTTGGAAATTTTTTTATAGTTTCCTTAACAAAATTAATATCATTTACAGAAATGGTTCCTAGAACTAGTTTTTGTACTCCTATCGAAAACCAATAATTTATCTGTTCTGGACTCTTAATTCCTCCCCCTAATTGGACTTTTAATCTCGTATTTTGCACTATATTTTTGATTACTTCTCCATTTAAACTAACACCTGTTACTGCCGCATTCAAATCTACAATATGAACCCATTCAAATCCATATTCTTCAAATAATTTAGCTTGCGATAGTGGATCTTTATTATATGTCTTTGAGTCGTTCAAATCTCCCAGCTTTAATCGGACACACTCACCATTTTTAATGTCAATAGCAGGGAATAATATCATGCTTAAATATTCCAATTCAAAAAGTTATTAATAAATTTTAGACCCATTTTTTGACTCTTCTCTGGGTGAAACTGACAACCAATAATATTATTTTTTTCAATAATCGCTGTAATTTTTGACCCATAGTCACAATACCCCAATAGGTTCTCTTCGTCTTCTAATTGAAAATGGTATGAATGAACGAAGTATGCAACCATCCCTTCTTGACCATTGTTTAAACTATCAATTATTTTATGATCCCTGAAGAAATGGACTTCATTCCAGCCCATATGTGGTATTTTTATACCTTCTTTAGTAGGGATTTTTTCAACAGTCCCATTTATCCATCCAAAACCTCTCGTTTCACCGCCCTCTGTGCCTAAATCAGCTAATAATTGCATACCAACACAAATACCAAGAAATGGAGTAGAATAATCCTTAACTTTCATGCATATTGTTTCATACAAGTCATCAACTTGATCAATTCCTGTTTTGCAGTCAACAAAAGAACCTACGCCTGGTAAAACAATTCTATCACAATCCTTAACGCCGTCAGCTTTCGAAACCCTTTTTACCTGAACTTCTTTGTTAATGTCCTTTGCCGCAGTTTCAAATGCTTTGGTTGCAGAATGAATGTTACCTGAACCGTAATCAATAATTCCAATTGTTTCCATTTAAAATCACGTTTCAAAATATATTAAAAATTGGGGTATCTTCATTATTTGGACGATCAGAAACTATATTCGCTTTATTATGTTCTTTAATATTATTCTGATCGAAATAATATTGATTATATATATGATATGCACTCATTTGGTTATCTGCTTTTACAACCATTTGTAAAGAATAATTTCTAAAACCTAAAATCCATTCTCTTAAATGGCTAGTTTGTAAGGCAACAAAAAGGTTTATAAAAAAAATAGAAACTAAAAAATAACTTACTTCAAAAAATAAATAAGTTAAGTAGCCCAAAAATATATAAATAGGTATCAAAAAGATATTTTTATTTAAAATAAGCCACAACGGTGGAAAAAGAAAAGCAATTAATGAAAATCTGTCTCGATGAATAATAATTTCTTTGTAATCATCATTAGAGATTTTATTTCTAGTATAAATTTCGTAATAAGACATCACTCTATATCTACAAAATTCCCTTTGTTGTAGGTATGCTATCAGACATCCTTGGATCAATAGATATTGCTTCTTTTAAACATCTTGCAAGACCTTTATAGCATGATTCAATGACGTGATGACCATTACTCCCTTGCAAATTTTCAATATGCAAAGTGATATCACTATTATGAGCAAAGGCATAAAACCACTCTTTGAACAGCTCAGTATCCATTTCTCCTATTTTTGGTGGGGTTAAATTTACTGCCCATCTGAGATAAGCTCTACCAGAAATATCAATTGCAACTTGTGTTAAAGCCTCATCCATGGGTAAAACTATATCCGCATATCGTATAATCCCCACCTTATCTCCAAGTGCTTTTTTGATAGCGGCTCCCAAGACTATACCAACATCTTCCGTTGTGTGATGCATATCGATGTGCAGATCACCATCTGCTTTTAAATTAATGTCAATTAATCCGTGTCTTGCAACTTGTTCTATCATATGGTCAAGAAAGCCTATACCTGTCTGTATGTCACATTTTCCTGTCCCATCAAGCAGAACTTCACAAGAAATATTGGTTTCTTTAGTTATTCTATCCACTTTCGCTTTACGTTGGAGAATTTTATTCATTTTATTTTCCGTATATTAAAAATCTTGAATATTTATATCACTATCAACATATATACTATAGATGAGATATTATTAATATATCTTAAATATATGAGTAATACTCATAGTTTGCATCTAATAAATAGGGATTTTATGATAGAACACGATAACAAAAATATGATGGGTACAACCATTATAATGGTCAGGAAAGATGATCATGTGGTAATAGCTGGTGATGGTCAAGTAAGTTTAGGCCAAACAATCATGAAAAATAATGCTAGAAAGGTAAGACGTTTGGGTAACGATGGAAATGTCATCGCCGGTTTTGCAGGCTCGACAGCAGACGCACTAACTCTATTTGATAGGCTGGAAGCAAAACTAGAACAATATCCTACTCAATTAACAAGAGCAGCTGTCGAACTAGCTAAAGACTGGAGACTTGATAGGTATCTGCGAAGATTGGAAGCAATGATGCTTGTTGCAGATAAGGAATGTGGTTTTGTACTTACAGGTAATGGTGATGTTCTTGAACCGGAAGAAGGTGTTATAGCAATTGGATCCGGAGGTAATTATGCGCTTGCAGCAGCAAAAGCGCTCTATGAAACAAATGCTAATGCAAAAGAAATTGCTGAAAAATCCATGAAAATTGCTGCTGATATATGTGTGTATACAAATAATAATTTAGTTATAGAAAGTATCAATTTAAGTTAAGAGGAATAACATGTCTGATTTTTCACCAAGAGAAATAGTATCAGAATTGGATCGTTTTATTATCGGTCAAAAAAAAGCAAAAAGGGCTTGCGCTATAGCATTAAGAAACCAGTGGCGCAGACAACAGCTTTCGGGTCCGCTTAAAGATGAAATTTTGCCAAAAAATATTCTTATGATAGGACCAACAGGTGTCGGCAAAACAGAAATATCGAGAAGACTTGCAAAACTTGCTGATGCACCATTTATTAAAGTTGAAGCTACTAAGTTTACAGAAGTCGGTTATGTTGGAAGAGATGTAGAACAAATTATTAGAGATCTCGTTGAAACATCAATAGGAATGATAAGAGAAAAGAAGAGAAAAGAAGTTGAAGCTAAAGCACATCTTTTAGCTGAAGAAAGAGTAGTTAATGCTTTAGTAGGTGAAAATGCATCATCGTCAACAAAAGACTCTTTCAGAAAAAAACTACGTAGTGGTGAACTTGATGATAAAGAAATAGAATTAAAAATCAAAGACTCTTCTTCAAATATGAGTTCTTTTGAAATCCCAGGCATGCCAGGGGCACAAATGGGAATGGTAAATATTGGAGATATGCTTGGTAAGGCACTAGGTGATAAATTTAAATCAAAAAAGATGTTAGTTAAAGAGAGCTATGACATACTCTTACAAGAAGAGTCTGATAATTTATTAGACCATGATAGTATTGTCCAGGAAGCTCTAAAAAGTGTCCAAAACCATGGGATAGTTTTTATCGATGAAATTGATAAAATATGTGCAAGAGAAAATCGACAAGGAGCTGATGTAAGCCGTGAGGGAGTGCAAAGGGATTTACTTCCATTGATCGAAGGTACTTCTGTTTCAACAAAACACGGGATCGTTAAAACTGATCATATCCTATTTATTACTTCAGGTGCATTTCATCTAGCAAAACCATCTGATTTGCTACCCGAGCTTCAAGGAAGACTGCCCATAAGGGTTGAATTAAACGCGTTATCTAAAGAGGATTTTGTGAGTATTCTGACAGATACCGAAGCTAGCTTAATTAAACAATACATAGCTCTAATGGGAACAGAAGGTCTTAAGCTAGAATTTTCAAAAGATGCAATTGAAAAGATTGCAGATATTGCTGTCAATGTAAATTCGAATGTTGAAAATATAGGTGCAAGGAGACTTCACACTGTGTTAGAGAGAGTACTTGATGAGATAAGCTTTTCTGCACCAGATATGGATGAAAAAGAGATTACTATTGATCAAGATTATGTTGCCAAAAATATTGAAGATCTTGCAAATAATTCAGATCTCTCAAAATTTATTCTTTAGTTACTTTTCAACAAAATATAATATGCCCCTTGACCACCATGTTTTTGGCTTGCATATCTATAACCATTTATATTTTTTCTTATTTCATCTTTTTTTAACCACAACGGTAAATTTTTATTAAGAACACCTCTTTGAGTTAATTCATCGTCATAAATAGAGTCTGCTTTAGAGCTTTTACCCTTGCCCGTAATAACTAGAACTATTTTAAAGTTATTCTTTTTAGATCTTAATATAAAATTATTGAGTTCTAATCTTGCTTGTTCTTGATTTAACCCGTGTAAATCTATTGATGCATCAATTTCTATATTACCGCGTATCATTTTTTGATCTAATCTTTTGTGAATACCCGTAAATACGTCATCATTGGAGACTTTTAAAGTATTTGAAAGTTTATCGCTATATATCAAATTTGATTTACTAATGTTTTCAGTAGCGTGATTTGTTTTGTCAGATATTAAACTGTCTAGTTTTTTACTTTTTTTATTATTAACAGTATTTAGAGTGTCTAGATCATTAAACTTAATATCATTTGTGGATGAAGTGTTATGCATAGGTTGAATATTTTTTGTGATTTTTTTCCAAAGAATAAAATCTTCTTTTGTAATTTTATTTTTCATTACTCAATTAATTCCTAACTAAAATAATGATATTACCCGTATAATTCATATTACCAGCAATTTCATCATTGCCAAAAAAAATGTCTCCCCTCGATAAACCTTTTATAGCAGAACCTTTATCTTGCCCGATCATTAATCTTTCGAAATTTTTAGTTTTGTTACCCGTAATTGGAATCTGTGTTTTCAACCAAATTGGTGTATTTATATCATATATAGACTGATCAACAGCTAGTGATCTAAATGGTGTTAATCTTATTCCGAGTTGTCCAATTGGGTATTTGTTATCTAAATCTAACTTATCTTCTTTAAAAAAGATAAAGGATTCATTTATATATACAGTTTCATAATTTTTGTCATCAAACCTTAACCAATCTTTTATGGTAGCCATCGAAATATTACTTTCCTGGATATATCCGAGCTTGATTAGCCTTTTGCCCAGTGATGAATATTTAAAATTATTCTTACTTTCAAATACGAACCTTTTTGAAAATCCTTCAGTAAAATTTAGAATACCTGAACCTTGAATATGCATGAAATATAGATCTACTCTATCTTTTAACCATGCAAGAATTGGTATTCCTGATTTAGTACTACCTTCAAAATCACGTCTATTTATTTTCAATAAAGCTTTATCTTGGGGTGTTCCATATAATGGATATTTATAAATTTTACTCTCTTTTATAGACGCACATAAACTTGGTTCAAAATAACCAGTAAATATATTATTACTATCTAACTTATTTTTGATTTGATAGGGCTTATAATTATCTTCAAAAAAATATCTCGCTTGATGTATTGTTTTAATATTAAATTTCTCTAGACTTTTATCGCCATTCACAAGAGCTTTAAAAGCTTCTAAATGATTATCCTGGGTCCAACCAGGTATACAACTATATTCGATTTTTTTAATGAATTTTTTATCAATTCTATCGAGCATTTTCTTAAATGCCTTAATTTAAACGACTAATTTCACTTACTCTCCAATTTGGATCTCTTGAATTCAATTTTTTTGTAAATGTCCAAATTTCTTTCACATGTGCTTTATTTTTATTTACTGATTTTTCTTCGTCTTTTAATTCTGTTAGCACAAATTCATTATTTGCATCTATATATAAATCAATGTTTGAAGTATTTTTAGAAATATTAATATCTCTGATCTCTAATTTGTTGACTCTAATGAGACTATATTCAAGCTTTTGATTCTTTTGATTTCTTATGTTTATAGACTCTAAAAATTCATCATAAATATTTTTTTCGAGAAGCATTTTTAATGTTTCTTTATTTTCTTCGGAATAGGCAATGAGAGTCATTTCATAGGCTTTTGTTGCCCCTTCAAGGAAATACTCAATTGAAAAAGATTTTATATTTTTTTCTAGTAAGTTAATTTCATCACTAAATTTTTGATTTTGTTGTTTTAACTTAGTTGACTCTGATTTTTCAACTTTATTTTCAATTTTATCTCTAGGTATTGGTTTTTTATTTTCTTTGAAATCTATAACTATTGATTTTTCTAAACCTGTTCTTTTACCCAACACTGAACGTAAAACCATGAATATTAAAATGACAACAATCAGTAATATAATATTTATAATATCCATAGTTATAGTTCCTTTGGTAATGTAATTAATATATAGGTACTCATAGTCAAATTAAAATAAAATTATCTATTTTTTCAATAGTTTGACCCTATTTTAGTATGTGCTATTATATAATTGTTCAATAATTTAAAAATCAAATGAGTGAAGAACATAAATCAGGCTACAAGTTTTTAGGACAATATACAAAAGATTTATCTTTTGAAAATCCTCAGGTGCCATCAAAATTGCCTCACATGATGGTTAAACCAAACATAAATGTCAGTGTGAATGTAAATGCAGCAACACTAGATAAGGAAAGGGATGTTTATGAAGTTGATATTACAATAAAAGTCCAAGCTGAAATTGAAAATTCTCCATGCTTTATTGTTGAACTTACATATGCAACTGTTGTTCAGTTAAATAATATAGATGAAAGTAATAAATCTTTCGTCATTTTAGTTGAAATACCGCGAATGTTATTTCCTTTTGCAAGAAGAATTATAGCTGATACTGTTCGTGATGGAGGATTTCCTCCACTATACATAGAACCAATAGATTTTCTTAAGTTATTTGAGAAAAATATTCAAAAACACTAATTTTCTTCTTTTTTATTCCACATTGCATCTGAGATAAATTTAGAAATAAATTCACTGTGCCTTTGTAATTCAGAGTCAGTAAGTAATTTTATATCTCTTTTTTCCCATAATTTTGGTTTAATTTTTTCTGTTTGTGAAGAATTGCTTTCCTCAAGCTTGTTTAGGTCTAAATTGCTCTGTCTGCCACCTATTAACTCAATATATACTTGAGCTAACAACTCACAATCTGATTTTGCATCATGTAATCCTCTTTTTTGTTCTGAAATATTATATCTTTTGCACAATGCATCTAAATTATTGGGCATACCAGGATGTTTTTTTCTTGCAATAACTAAGGTATCAATAATTTTGTCATCCGTTATTGTTATTTTTTTGTTTATTGCGAGTTCATTGTTTAAAAAACCAACATCAAAGGAAGCATTATGAGCTAAAATTTGTGAGTCCCCTATAAAACTTAAAAAATCATCTGCTATTTCACTAAAAAGAGGTTTGTCTGATAAAAATGACTCACTTATACCATGAACTTTAAATGCACCATCGGAAATTTCTTTACCATTGGGGTTAATATATGTGTGATAATAGTTGTCAGTTGGAATATGATTAATTAATTCGAGACACGCAATTTCAATAATTTTATCGCCTTTTTTGTGATCTAGGCCAGTAGTTTCTATGTCAACAACAACTTCTCTCATATTTATTTCATTTTAATATTTTTCATTATTGTATCAATTGTTTTTATGGTGTCATCGCGATTGATATTATCTATAACAAAATGAGACCTCTCTTCTTTTTGTTTGTTTGGTAATTGTTTTTTCTTAATTTTACTAAATAATTCTGCTGTCATATTTGGTCTTTCCAATACCCTTTTTTCTTGAAGATCACTTGATGTTTTTACTAAAATTATAAAATCAAAATCATTTTCTAAATTTTTCTCAAATAATAATGGAACTTCTACAATAACAATTTTTGAGTTATTTTCTTTTTCCTGTTCAATAAATCTGTCTCTCGCTAATTTAACTAAAGGATGAATAAATTTTTCTAATTTTAATAATTTCTCTTTATTATTAAATACATTCTCTGAAATATTAGTTTTGTTTAATTCCTCGTCTTTCTCTAAAATATGTTTTTTAACAAAATCTTTGAGTTGATCGTTTGATTTATAGAGCTCTTTTACACATTCATCGGAACTAAAAATAGGAATATTATATAAATCACTAAATAAATTTAAAACATAAGATTTACCGGAGGCTATTGAGCCGGTTAGTCCTATTTTTATCATGTTATGTATTCCATTTCTCTTAAATAACCTAATAAATGTAGTATTGAAATACCTTGAATTGAGAATATATCATCACCTATTTCATCAAATAAATTAATCCCTAAGCCTTCTATTTCATAACCACCAACGATTGAAAGAATATTATTCTCCATCCTTGATATGTACCCATCAATGTAATTATCTGCAAATATTCTCATCTTCATATTTTGTTCTGAAATATGGGACCAAACTTTTTTTTTATTTAACACACATAATGTGGTTGTAATTAGTTTATGAGTGTTACCACGTAATTGTCTTAATTGTTCCTTGGCTTCTTCTATATTTTTGGGTTTTAACATTATTTTATTATTAAAATATAAAATTTGATCACAACCAATTATTAATGAGTCATTATGTATTTTTGAAACATCAAGTGCCTTTTGAAATGAAAGTTCCTCCGTTAAATATTTAACATCATCAATCGAACAATTTTTATTAAAATACTTATCTTGGAGCTTTTTTTCATCATAATGTGAGCTAATAACCTCGAATTCAATACCTGAGTTACTAAGTAAATTTTTTCTCACAGAACTTTTTGAGGCTAATATTATATGTTTAATTGTCATTTAATTTCTTAGCTCTATATAGTAACATTATTTCAGCAGCTGTTTCTTCAATTGATTTTCTAGTAACATCAATGACAGGCCAATTATTTTTTTCAAAGTATTTTTTTGCCTGAATAATTTCCTCACTTACAATTCTTCTATCAACGTAATTGCTATCATCTTTTGCATTTAGAGCCATTAATCTATTTTTTCTAATTTGTATAATTCTCTCTGGAGTTGCAACTAACCCAACTACTAATGGTTTTTTAATTATATCTAATTGTTTAGGTAACGGTATTCCACTTACAAATGGTATATTTGCAGTTTTAATACCCCTGTTTGCTAGATAAATGCTCGTGGGAGTTTTTGATGTACGGCTTACACCAACTAAGACAACATCAGCTAGGTTTAAATCACTAGATATAACACCATCATCATGAGCCAACGTGTAATTCATCGCATCAATTCTTTCAAAATATTCACTATTCAATTGGTGTTGACCGCCAATAACTGGACTACTCTTAAGACCATATAAGGTCGTCAGAGATTTATGTATACTATCTAGTGGATCTATTAATGGTATATTTAGATCTTCACAAAGTCTTTGTAAGGTCTTCTTTAGTTCAAAATCATAAACTGTACATAACACAATACCTGGATGTTTTTTAATTTCCTCATATACGTGTTCTATTTGTTTCTTATTCCTTACTAATGAGTGCATATATTGATCAAATTTAAGATTTTTATATTGAACTAATACAGCTTTTGCGATCGTAGTTAATGTCTCACCAGTTGAGTCACTAACCATGTGAATATTATAATTAATTTTGTTTTCAACAGACACTGTTAATAAAAGCTCCAATAATGTGAATAATTATATAAAAAATCCTGTAAATATTAGTCTTGGTTTATTTTATACACTTTTTGCAATATTTATTAACATTTATTTATCTTGGTAAAACTAATGATGTGATATACACCACTGTTAATAAGCGATATTTTCAATAAGTTATAAACAATTTATCTACAGGATATTCACAAGTTTATTAATTGAAAATATTGTTCTAAAAACTTATCTGATCTTTACTATATTCTTATAAGTCTAATTTAGATATGGTTATGTCTTAATTGCTATGTACAATTATTTATCGTATTTATAAATGTGGATAATCTGTTAATGAAAAATAAATACCATTATCCACAAAGTAACAATAACAATAACCTTATATAAGATATGTTATGACAGTTTTGTGTAAAATTTGCCAAGGTGAAAAAATATGGCCTCCTCCTGTATGGTTAATGAGGCAAGCAGGCAGATATTTACCAGAATATAATAAAGTTAGGAAACAAGCAGGCAGTTTTTTAGATCTATGTTATACACCGCAATTTGCATCTGAAGTTACATTACAACCAATTAGTCGCTTTGATTTTGATGCGGCAATAATTTTTGCAGATATCCTTCTAATTGCCGAGAACATGAATTTTACTCTAAGTTTTGAGGATAAAATCGGACCTATTATCAAACCAAAACTCAGTGATTATCCCCTTCTAAAGGCACCTATATCCATTGAAAATTCTAACTTAATGAATGTTATGGAGTCCATCAAATTAACACGTGATAGATTACCAAAAGAAAAAAGTTTGATTGGCTTTTGTGGTGCGCCTTGGACAGTCTTATCTTATCTTATTAATGGCACATCACAATCTAAGTTCACAGAAACCATAGGGTGGATGGAACAAAATCCAAAAACTTCAGATGAAGCTCTAAATATTCTTATAGAGTTATCTATTGAATATCTCGGGTTGCAAATTGAAGCTGGAGCGGATGTTATAAAAATTTTTGACTCATGGGCCGGTGTATTGAATGCTAAACAATTTGAGAATTGGGTAATTGAGCCAACTAAAAAAATTATATTATCTGTCAAAAAAAATTACCCAGATACTCCTATAATAGGTTTTCCTAAAGGTGCAACAAACTTTTATGTAGATTTTGTGAATAAAACCAATGTTGATATAATTGCATTAGATCATACATTTAGCAGATTAACTGCTGTAAAAACCTTACAAGAAAATGTTGTCTTACAGGGAAATATTTCTCCTGAAATATTGCTTAAGGGAGGTAAAATTCTTGAAGACGATATAATAGAAA
>Ga0181597_10002081_pt1 | contig 21953 bp, 15 predicted proteins | sample 041ome_5_FD_148647 | JGI IMG/M metagenome (GOLD analysis project Ga0181597, IMG submission 148647) | Coastal salt marsh microbial communities from the Groves Creek Marsh, Skidaway Island, Georgia - 041403US metaG (spades assembly) | ecosystem: Environmental > Aquatic > Marine > Intertidal zone...
CGCGCAACAGTAAAGATATCCGACTTTGTGAGTTCTTCCAACTCACCAATTGCCGGCGTCGCAATACTTCCAAGTTCGCCGAGACAGCGAATGGCCGCAATCTGGACAGTCAGGTAATCATCCGACAACAGCTTTACGATAAAGGGAATCGCCAGTTTCGCATCGGCTCCGAACTTTGACAAACTCTTCAAAGACTTCGCGCGAACTCGCACGCGGGGATCTTTCGAAGCCCGTATCAACATCTCGACGACCTTGGGTTTTTCAACCTGCATTTGTCCCAGAGTTACAATGGCCGCTTCGCGAACAGCGGGATGAATTGATTTGAGCTGTGTGGAGACCAGGGGAATGAGTTCGTCTCGGTTTCCTGCATGAGCTTCGAGAACTCGGAGACACAAAATTCGATGCTGAGCTGACGTCTCGGTATTGTTTAACATGTCCTCAAAGTATGGGACCGTCGTTGGCTCGAATCGAATGAGCAACTCATCGAGCGAATACCAGGCGAATTCATCGCGATGCCGATTATTGACAATCTCATCCAAGAGTTCATTATCTGGCGGTAGGTGTTGCGTGACCAGATCGACAATCTCCTCGAATTCATACAAGATATCATTTCGTTGATGGGACAGCTTGAGGAATTCCTTCAAGGTTGGCTTAGAAAACTCTGCGTTCCTTCCGACCTGTCGAAGAAAACTCGATATCACATGTCATAACCTTTGCTCGTCGTCACCTTTTCTTTTGAATTCTCGAATCATCAAATCTCGTGCTTTCTGTTCAAACTGCTGATCAATGCATGCCAACGTGATTAATGCCTTTGCTGCATCCATCGCGTTCGGGCTGTCGAGCGATGGCTTGATCAATTTTGAAAGTGATTGGGCTTTGGTTCCCATTTGAGCGACAGCAAGGAACGCGTCCTGTTGATTTTGACTCTTCAGAATCTTTCGCAGGTGTTTTAGAGGATCATCTGTTTCCGGAATTACCCTCGCAAAAATTTCATCGCGTCCACCCATCCACCACATTTCGGGGTCTTGAGTTTCCCAGTACCATTCGATAATAACGGGGCTGACGTCCTTAACTGAAGATGAGAAGCTCAACAACACATCGACTGCCCGTTGCGAAACAGTCTCTAAGGTACCTAGATGGTTGGAAATCATCACCTGAAACTCGGCATGATCGTCCAGTAACAACAGTAATTGTTCGACAATTTGCTGCTCTTGTTCCGGGTAAGTTCCCAGAGAAGCAATCGCAGCGGCACGAATCTCAGGTTTCTCATCTTTCAGACTGTCGATGAGTAGTTTGACAATCTCTGCGGAATCAGTAGGACTACCCTCAATCCAACGTATGGCTTGGGAATATGGCCCGGGTCTTGATGATTTTGGATCGACTCTTCTCAGACTCAGAACAGCAGCTTCCCGCAATTCGTGATCTTGCTGATTTCTAAACGCATCCCGAATCAACGGCAGCGCGATTTCGCCCGAAGGATCAATCAGAGAAATCTTGGAGAGCCACAGAGACTTATCCTCTTGGCTGTTCTGAAATGCGTTTCGTAATTGTGGCAGAAACTCTCGTGAATCTGGCCCATAGTCAGCAAGTAATCGTACCACTGTGTACAAGTCATCGTCTGTAAACTTTTTATACTGTCGCGCGATCTCGGGAATCGCTTCCACGCCTATGCTTTTAAGAGAGTACACGGCGTTCCAAGAAACAGAGGAGACCGGAAACTGCAGCCCACCGCTTGAATCTTCATCTTCGAGTAATTTAACAATCAACGGCAGTGCTGGTCGCGACTCGACACCAATTTCCTGTAATCGCGACAGGGCTTTGCGACGCCGCGCTGCATCGTCTGAGGTCAGTTTTTCGCTCAGTTCCGTTATTCGTTTCGGTGCATAGTCGGCATCCGTCTGTTCTGCAGAATAATAGTAATCATCGGCGGTTGAGTAACCCTGAAACGCCGTCAGAAATACGCATGGGAGCAACAAAGCGAGCCAGCGAAAATGTCGCCGTGCTTTGTGAGAATCGTCAGGGGATTGAAACGGAGGAATGAATTGCATGTCTCTCATCATGCCTGATCGACCGTCAACCGTCCACAAAAATTGTGGTGAGCGGCCGAATGCCGCCGATGACATTTCGTACGAAGTCCAAAAATGCTGGAAATCTGCCTCAAAGCCACCTCCTTCGACTCGGTTGGCATTTTCGCAACTGCCACTTACAATTCAGGTTCGAGAGATTTGAGGCGTTCGCAAGCTTCGATGACTGGCCACGTGAACGTCAGCCGAGACTCTGTGTCGGCATAAGAGATACGATCATCAGACAACCGGGTGCCATGTCCTCGCTTGTCGTGGGCATGCGATTCACTCACAACATATCAGTTCAGGCAAAGTCTGACCCCCTAATTCCTAAACCCTAATTTCTAATTGCTAAATCTACCATGTTCCAAAAAGTCCAGGACGCAAGTTTCATCAACGGCGAGCACGAGATGCTCAAATTCTGGGACGAACAAAACGTCTTCCGGAAACTTCGTGAGAAAAATGCCGGCAATGCCAAGTGGAGTTTTCTCGACGGCCCGATTACCGCCAATAACCCGATGGGCGTGCATCACGCGTGGGGCCGCACGTACAAAGACACCTATCAACGCTACTTTGCGATGACCGGCCACGAACTCCGTTATCAAAACGGCTTCGATTGCCAAGGTTTGTGGGTCGAGGTGGAAGTCGAGAAGGAAATGAATCTCGGCACGAAAAACGATGTCGCCGAGTTCGGCATCGACAAGTTTGTCAACGAGTGCAAAAAGCGAGTCCTCAAGTTCGCCGCACGTCAGACCGAGCAATCGCAGCGTCTCGGCTACTGGATGGACTGGGACAAACCGGACGAACTCCGCAAACTGGCCCAACATGTCGGCACCGATGACGAAGTCGAATACACTCCGGCCAGCGGCAAACCGCAACAGGGGAAAGCTCACAACCTCGTCGAGAAATTGGGCAACCCGGAGTGGGGCGGCAGTTACTTCACATTCGCCACCGAAAACAACGAAACGATCTGGACGTTCCTGAAAAAATGCTTCGACCGCAAGAAGATCTATCGCGGACACGATGTTATGCCGTGGTCGGGACGTGGCGGCAGCGCTTACTCCCAGATGGAAGTCGCCGATGGTCGCAAGCTGACCGTGCATCGGTCCATCTTTGTCCGTTTCCCACTGATTTCAAAAGCGGAAAGCGGAAAGCCAACAGCGGGAGCCCCTCCCCAAGCCAACGAGTCATCGTCACCTCCCGAATATCTACTGGTGTGGACCACGACGCCGTGGACGCTCACCAGCAATGTGGCCTGTGCGGTTAATCCCGATCTCGATTATGTCAAACTGAAATCGAACCGCGACGACGCCGTCTATTATTTCGCGAAAGAGAACCTCGATTTCCAGCGTCTCAGTCGCGAATACAAAGAAGGCTTCGGACGCCCCGAATGGCAATGGCCCGATGATGTTCCCAAGTTGAAGACGCTTTCGCAGATCTTCAAAGAGCAGGGGGGCTACGAAGAGCTCGGCACGATCAAAGGGGCCGACATGGTCGGCTGGAAGTACCAGGGGCCGTTTGATGAATTAGAGGCTCAACAACAACCGGGCGGAGTTCCCGAAGAAGAAGACAAGCTCGATAAAAGTGGAGTGACGTGCCATCAAGTGGTCGATGGCGGTCGCGACTCGCGCGGCAATGCACACGTTGTCGCCGGTGAGGGTACGGGCATCGTGCATATTGCTCCCGGTTGTGGTGATGTCGACCACACACTCGGTAAAGAACTGGGACTCGTCGGCATCGCGCCACTAGGAGAAGATGGACGTTTCGTCGAAGGTTTCGGAGAGTTTACCGGCAAAGAAGCGATTGATCCCGAGACAGCCGACTTTGTCTTCGAGCAACTCAAAGAAAAACATCTGCTCGTCAATGTCGAACAATACCCGCACATCTATCCGCATTGCTGGCGGACGGGGGACGAGTTGGTCTTCCGGCTCGTCGATGAATGGTTCATCAACATGGACTGGCGGGAAGAGATCAAGGATGTCACCCGCGAGATCGACTGGCTGCCGAAATCGGTGGATGGCGAAGAGCGCGAACTCGAATGGCTGACCAACATGCGGGACTGGATGATCTCCAAGAAACGGTTCTGGGGATTGGCCCTGCCGATCTGGATCAATCCCGAAGACCCGACCGATTTTGAAGTGATGGGATCACTGGCCGAATTAAAAGAGCGAGCCGTCGAAGGTTGGGACGAGTTTGAAGGTCACACCCCACACAGGCCATGGATCGATAAGGTCAAAATCAAAAGCGAAAAGACCGGGGCCGTGTTGTCGCGCATCGAAGATGTCGGCAACCCGTGGCTCGATGCGGGGATCGTGCCGTTCTCGACGATGATGTACAACTCCGACCGCGAAGCGTGGAACGAATGGTATCCCGCCGACTTCGTGACGGAATGTTTTCCCGGTCAGTTCCGCAACTGGTTCTATGCGATGCTGTCGATGTCGACCATGATGCGGTACGACGAAACCGACGATGCAGCGGAGAAGAAGCCGTTCAAAACTCTCCTCGGTCATCGGCTCGTCATGAACGAAGAAGGCCAGCCGATGCACAAATCGGATGGCACGGCGATCTGGTTTGAAGAAGCGGCCGAGCAATTGGGCGTTGATACGATCCGCTGGATGTATCTGGCTCAAAACCCGGCGAGTGATCTCCGTTTCGGGACACGTCACCACGAAGAGCATGTCGAATTGCAGACTCCCGAAGGGGTCATCACCGAAACTAAAGAGGGCATGGCGACCTGCAAAGTGACCTCTGGTCCTGCCGACGAAATTCGTCGCCAGATTCTCATCCCACTGTGGAACTCCTATGCGTTCTTTGTGAACTACGCACGCCTCGATGATTTTGACCCGAATGCTCCACAGGTTCCACTTGAAGAGCGAGGTAACGGCGACCCGTGGATCTTGTCCAACCTGCAGGAACTGATTGAGACGGCACACAAAGAGATGCAGGCCTTCAATGTTGCCGGACTCTGCGAAGCGACTGCGTTGTTCATCGATGACTTGTCCAACTGGTACATCCGCCGTAATCGCCGACGTTTCTGGCGTTCCAAAGATGCCAGTGACACCGACAAGCTCGCCGCGTATCAAACTCTTTACGAAGTGTTGGTGACCCTTTCGAAGTTACTCGCACCTTGTATTCCGTTTCTCTCAGAGAGAATCTATCAAAACCTGGTGCGTGGAGTGGACGACTCGGCTCCCGAATCGGTCCATCTTTGCGATTATCCCGAGCCGGACGAGTCAAAGATCGACCGTGATCTCGGGAAAGCGGTCGCCGTGGGTCAGCGAGTTGTCCGCTTGGGACACAAACTTCGCGAGGAACAGAATCTCCGTGTCCGACAACCCTTGGCCGAGCTGCAATTTACTTGCGGAACTCCTGAAGAAATCGAGTATGTCCTTCAATTGAAAGACGCCATTTCTGACGAATTGAATGTGAAATCAATCAAGGCGGCCGAGCATCTCGACGATCTGGTCTCGTACAGTTACAAGCCGAACTTGAAAACCCTCGGCCCGAAGTACGGCAAATTGTTGGGTGTCATTCGTCAGAAGTTGCCGGAAGTCGATGCGTCGTTACTCGATCCACTCCGCAAGGGTGAATCGGTCACTATTGAACTGGATGGCAATACACTTGAACTCGGCCCTGATGATGTTCTTGTCAGTACCGAACAGGCCGCCGACTGGGCCTCTGCCGACGATGCCGGCATTCAGATTGCACTCTCGACAAAACTGACTCCCGAACTGGAACGAGAAGGGATCGCCCGCGACTTCGTGCGTCAGGTGCAACAATTGCGGAAAGATCACGACCTCGAAATCGAAAACCGGATCAAAGTTGGCTATCAAGCCGACAGCGAGATGATCACCGCGGCCCTCGCCGAGTGGAACGACTACATCAGTGGCGAGACACTGGCGGATGAAGTCGCAGCCGGCACCGCAAGTGGTGATGTCAAAACGGCCCAGGTCGGCGATGAGAAAGTGGCGATCTGGATTGAAAAGGTGGGTAGGGGTTAGCAATTAGAAACTAGAAATTAGGATTTCAAGTTTCGGCTATCCGCTTACCCGCCTCCTCTTAGTACATCTGACTCCTGAATCCCGATTCCTGACTCCTCCATGACTCCACCGCTCCTCCATGTCGTCCTGCATCAACCCGAGATTCCCCAAAATACCGGGAACATCGGGCGAACATGCGTGGCGGTCGGAGCAAAACTGTGGCTGGTCAGGCCGCTCGGCTTTCGGCTCGATGAAAAACACCTCCGTCGTGCCGGGATGGATTACTGGCCGCATCTCTATTACGAAGTGGTCGATAGCTGGCAGGAACTCACCGAGAAACTCCCGGCTGACTCCACGATGTGGCTCGTCGAAAACGCGAACGGCAAGATGCTCTGGGATGCCGAGTACCAAAAGGGGGACGTTCTGGTTTTCGGCTGTGAGGGGAGGGGACTTCCTCAATCAATCATCAACGAACACCGCGAGCATGTGGTGGAGTTGCCGATGACGGATGTGGTCCGCAGTTTAAACCTGGCCAGCACTGTGAACACGGCAGTCTACGAAGCAGTCCGGCAGTTCGGCGGGTTGTGATCTATCGTTTTTTTTGACGCAAAGTCGCTGAGTCGCGGAGAAACGCAAAGAATCTCGAGTTGTTTCTCGAAATAAAATGCACTTCCTGCCTTCCTAATTGACACATCATTCAACTTTCGATACCCCCAATTCTTTTCGTGCCTTATTGTGTTTTTCGTGGCGACTACAAATGCCAGGCATTAAGTCCTCGGCGTTCTCTCTGAGCTCTGCGATAAACATTCTTCACAAGCTCACGCCAGCGAGAGCAGGGCACCCGACTGGCAATGGATTCGGGGATCTGTAAACCCTCTCAATCCTCGCCGAGAGAGCTCTGGGGAATTCAGGGTCTACGATTGTGGGCATGGTTATTTGACAATTCTCTCTGCTTTGTCCCCTAAATGAGATTGACGAGTTCCCCAGTCACTCGCGAAAATGGACATCATCTCGTCAGCGTCCCGACGGGAGAGTTCCCACCACTCCACCCTCCTGAGAACCAAGAGCATCAGAGTATTGGCTGGCTACGGCGTATTTCTGCTTTCTTCGTGTTTGCTTTCTAAATTGCGTGCTCAATCCAAGCTTTCAGCCCTATTAGAGATCGTAAGGCGAGTTTTGTTGTGATCTCTCGACCGCGTGCTGTGAAACAATCTGAAAGTCAGATTTGCAACAGCATCAACTTGTTACGCATCCGTTCTATGGAGCCTTCTCGATGCCGCGTTTCGATTTACGTCTGACTGCTTTGTCCTGCTCGTTGGTGATTTTGTGTCTGGTGGAACCGCTTGGTGCCGCTTCCCCACGGCTGACCAGTATCACGCCCCGTGGACTCAAGCGTGGAGCCGAACATGTCGTACAGTTTAACGGCTCGGGCCTGGAAGACATCGAGGAAGTCTTTTTTTACGAACCGGCAGGATTCACCGTCAAGAATATCGAACTGAATGGGAACAACCCCAAAGTCACGATCAGCGTGACACCCGATTGCCGTCTCGGTGAACATGTCGCTCAAGTACGAACCAAAACCGGCATCACAGACTACCGGACTTTCTACATCGAAGAACTTGCGGCGGTGGCTGAAGTCGAACCGAACAACGAATTCGCTGCCCCTCAACCGATTGCATTGAATGTCGTAGTTGATGGTACGATCACCAATGAAGATGTCGATTACTTCCTGGTGGAAGCCAAACAGGGCCAAAGAATTTCGGTCGAAGTCGTTGCCATGCGTCTCGGCACCGCTTTGTTCGATCCTTACGTCGCCATTCTTGATAGCAAACGCTTTGAACTGTCCGCCAGCGACGACAGTGCCTTTGCGTTGCAGGATGGATTTGCCTCGGTCATCGCGCCCGAAGATGGAACGTACACAATTGAAGTCCGCGAAAGTTCTTACGGAGCCGGCAGTAATTATCGTTTACACGTAGGAACGTTTCCTCGACCCACAGTTGTCTATCCAGCGGGAGGAAAACTGGGAGAGGAGATTGAGGTCCAATATCTTGGATTACCTGCCGGAGAACTCCAGTCAAAAATCACACTTCCTACCACACCCACTACCGACTTCGCCCTCTTTGCCCAAGACCAGGGAGGCATTTCGCCCACCGGTAACAGCTTCCGATTATTCGAGCACGGAAACGCATTCGAGCAGGAACCGAACAACGAAATCGCACAGGCGAGCCCGGTATCATTGCCTCTGGCACTGAACGGCATCATCGAACAACCGGGGGACATCGACTTCTTTCGTTTGACCGCCCAGAAGGGGCAAGTCTATGAAGTCGAATGTTTTGCCAGACGGATTCGTTCGGGACTCGATCCGGTCATGCATCTGTATAATGCGGCAGGAGGTCTGCTGGTGAGTAATGATGACTCTCGCGGCCCGGATAGTTACTTCCGCTTCGCAATTCCGGAAGATGGGGAATACATTTTGCGGATCACCGATCATTTGGGACGTGGCCGATCAGATTATATTTACCGGGTGGAGTTCCAACCGGTGCGTCCTGCTCTCGCAATCAGCATTCCTCGCGTTGAACAATACGGCCAGTTCCGGCAGCAAATTTATGTACCACGCGGGGGCCGCTTCGGAACAGTCCTGAATCTTTCCCGCAACGATTTCGGTGGAGATCTGGTACTGGATGGCAAAGATCTTCCCGCCGGGGTCCAAATGGTTTGCGAAACTCTCCCCGCCAATCAGGGACAAATGCCGGTCGTCTTCGAAGCTCTCGCCGACGCACCGTTGTCAGGAAAACTGGTTGACCTGATCGCTCGACATGCCGACCCCAACGTACTGATCGAGGGCGGTTTCCGTAATCGAGCGGACTTCATCATCGGTGAACCGGGACAGTCGTTGTATCGTTGGCGAGATGTGGAACGTGTTGCTGTCGCGATTGTCGATGAGATTCCGTTTTCAATCGAGATCGTTCAGCCACAATCGCCGCTTGTCCGGGATGGCTCAATGCAACTTAAAATTGTCGCCACCAAGAAAGCTGGCTGGGACGAAGCGATCAACGTGCAGTTACCGTATCGTCCACCGGGAGTCTCGGCAACAACCTCAGTGAACATCCCCAAAGGACAGACAGAAGTCCTTTTCCCACTGAATGCCAACGGAGGTGTCGAGATCAAAAACTGGAAGATTTTCGCCTTGGCGTCATCGGGGGGAATGTGGTGCTCGTCGCAGTTGGCGACTTTGGAAATCAACGATCCGTTCGCCCGCTTCGAGATGCAGCGTGCCGCTTGTGAGCAGGCACAACCAACACAGATCCTGTGCAAGGTGAATCATATTCGTCCCTTTGAAGGTTCAGCAACGGCAACCCTCATCGGCTTTCCCCTGAATGTCGCCGCTGAACCGGTGCAGTTCACAAAGGAGACTCAGGAACTGGTCTTCAATGTGACGACCGCAGCCGACAGTCCTGTGGGAAAACACAACTTGATCTGTCAACTACTCGTCCCGCAAAACGGCGAGTCAGTCGTCAGCACGGCTGCCAGCGTACAAGTTCAAATTGATGCACCACTACCAGCCCCGGTTGCAGTGGTCACTCCCGCACCTATGCCGCAAGCGCCCGTACAACCAGCCCCGATGCCGACGGCTGCTCCGCCCAAACCGCTTTCACCTTTGGAAAAACTTCGTCTGGCTGCCAAACAGCGACAGGAAGCCCAACCCGGTGGAGATCTCAAACAATAATTCTTCCGCGAGGGGGCAACACGGCAGAGACGGATTGTTGCTGATTTGCACGAATTGATATTGAAAAAAACTGTAGGGCAGGGGCCTCCCTGCCAATGGTTGACTGACGGTCTCTCAACAGGCCTCCTATGGCGATACCGCACCGTTTGGCGAGTAAACGGTGATACGCGTTTCTTTCCCTTGGCACCTCTGCGTGAGTCATTTTCTTTCATCTGGGGCCATGCTTGTGTAATCAATAACAATGGATGGACGTAAAATCAAACTTCATATTCTTTCAAAAACAGAATAGAGCCCAGCCACCCAGACCGAAATATCCCTCTGCGTCCTTCGCGGTAAGTTTATTCCGCATGCACACGCCAGCGAGAGCATGGTACTCGACTCTCTCTTTGACCCTTTGCATTTCTTTGGGCCTTACCACCTTTGCGTCACATTTTTTTCATCCGCGAAAAACCGTTTCCTCTGCGTCATCCGTGTTCTACTTTTACCAAACAGCTCGACCACACAGCTTACTCGCACAACGGCTCATTTATTCCTCCGCGCCTCTGCGACTCTGCGCGAGTCTTCAAAACTACTCGCACCCAAAACTCATCTTGCCAACTCACTCTTACCAGAGTTACCGTTTATCGATTTTGGATTTTTGATTTCCGTTTTTGGAAGCCGTGAATCCAGAACCCTCGATCTTTGGCAATTTGAACGTCATTTGAACCCGTTAACGTGTTGACCAATGACGACCACTGCAACGTGAGAAAGGAGGCGATTTCGCGTGGCGTAGAAAATGCGCACCGACAAAATACGCCATATCGCGAAAGAGCAGCAATCGACGTAATACTCTGTCAGCAATCAACTTGCTCAAGAGTATCGAAGAGTATCAGCCAAGAGTATCCAACAGTATCGGGCGAGATTCCTCAAGAGTATCGCCAAGTGTGTCCCAAAATCTGGAAATCTTGACACCTTGAATCGGCGGTTGAGCGTTTGGAAAAGTTCGGCTTACAGACGGACTCGGCCAATGATTGTCAAAATATTGTTCTTCTGCTGGTTTTTACCGGCAATTCGCCCCAGTCAACATTTCAATATCGACGGCATCTGCATGGTTTACCGGGCCATTCCGAGTCGGTAATATGCGGAGACGTTGATACTTATGAAGTTGTACACAACCCGCCCGCTGACAGCAGTTACGGGCTACAAAATCGCGACCGACAACCATGAAAATTCACGAATATCAGGGAAAACAGCTCCTGAAAGACTTCGGCGTCACCGTGCCACGCGGAATTGTCGTCAAGAGCCCCGATGAAGCTTCTGTGGCCTACAAAACATTGGGTGGCGATCTGGCAGTTCTCAAATCCCAGATCCATGCCGGTGGACGTGGAAAAGGCCGATTCAAAGAAGATCAGGATCAGCCCGGCGTCGTGCTGGTTCGGTCGGCCGACGAAGCCTCCCAGAACGCCAAGAAAATGCTCGGCAACACGCTGGTCACCATCCAAACGGGTGAAGAAGGCAAGAAAGTCGGCACCTTGTACCTCGAAGAAGGACTCGAGATTGAGAGAGAACTGTACCTCGCCGTCGTCATTGACCGCGAGATTGGCTCCCCGATGCTCATCATCTCCTCAGAAGGGGGCATGGACATCGAAGAAGTCGCCGAAAACACTCCCGAGAAGATCCTGCACGAGCCGTTCGATGCCGGCTACGGATTACATACATTCCAAGCAGTCAAACTGGCCTTCAAACTGGGCCTCGAAGGTCCGGCGATACGCAGCGCGGCGAAGTTCCTGCCCAAGTTTTGCGACTTCTTTCTGAAGAACGATTGCGACATGGCAGAGATCAACCCGCTGGTCGTCACCAAGTCGGGTGACATCATGCCGCTCGACTCGAAGATTTCGTTCGACGGTAACGCTTTGTTTCGTCACAAGAATTTTTCAGAACTGCGAGACTTACAAGAAGAAGAGCCGACCGAAGTTCGCGCTCAGGAAGCGGGCCTCAGTTACGTCAAGTTGGAAGGGAACATTGGCTGTCTGGTTAACGGAGCCGGGTTGGCCATGTCAACAATGGACCTGATCAAACTGCACGGCGGCGAGCCAGCCAACTTCCTCGATGTGGGCGGCGGCGCGAATGTCGAACAAGTAACGGAAGCCTTTCGAATCATCCTGGCCGACCACAACGTGAAAGCGGTTCTCGTCAACATTTTCGGCGGCATCATGAAGTGCGACACCATCGTGGAGGCGCTTCTGGAAGCGTACGAAAAAGTCGGCATCACGGTACCTCTGGTGGTTCGACTGGAAGGAACCAATGTCGAGAAAGCTCGCGAAATGCTGGGCAACAGCGGGCGTGACATTATCACGGCGACCGACCTGACCGACGCCGCACAAAAAGTCGTGGCGACTCTCGGCTGAAAGTCGAGCGAGATCATTCTGCATTACTAAAAACTAATTCCTAATTCCTAATTTCTAATCTCTAAAAACTAATCCAACCATGAGCATTCTCGTCGATAGCCAAACACGGATCATCACACAGGGCATCACCGGTAACGCGGGCCTGTTTCACTCCCAAAAGTCGCGAGAGTACGCTCGTGACGAATGCGGACGCACCGAAGATGTGTTCGTTGGGGGCGTGACTCCCGGCAAGGGTGGAACCGAAGTCGACGGCTCCCCCGTCTTCAATACTGTCGCAGAAGCTCGTGAAAAGACGGGCGCCAATGTCTCCTTGATCTTTGTGCCGCCTCCCTTTTGTGCGGATGCCATCATGGAAGCCGCCGATGCGGGAATCGAACTGATTGTCGCCATCACTGAGGGCGTTCCGGTTCTCGATATGGTCAAAGCCAAGAACTATCTCAAAGGCAAGAAATCACGCCTGATTGGGCCGAACTGTCCGGGAATCATTACTCCCGGTGTCGCCAAGATCGGCATCATGCCGGGCTACATTCACACTCCGGGCTCCATCGGTTTGATCTCGAAAAGTGGAACACTCACCTATGAAGCCGCCTGGCAACTCGGAAACGTCGGGTTGGGGCAATCGACGGCTGTTGGTATCGGTGGTGACCCGATCATCGGTACAACATTCATCGACTTGCTGGAGATGTTCGAGAACGATCCCGACACCGAAGCAATGTTGATGATTGGCGAAATTGGTGGCAACGCAGAGATCGAAGCAGCCAACTACATTAAAGAACATGTCACCAAGCCTGTGGCTGCATTCATTGCCGGTAAAACAGCTCCTCCCGGAAAACGAATGGGACACGCCGGAGCAATCATTGCCGGCGGAAAAGGGACTGCTGCCGAGAAAGTCGCCGCGTTGGAAGCGGCCGGTGTTGAAGTGGCGGAGAGTCCTGCCGACATGGGAGCCGCCGTGAAACGGGCATTGCAGAAATAGAACCATTTGTGTTGCGGATGAACAAGACCACTTCACCAGAGATAATTTGACGACATGCTCCACGGCCAGAAAGTTGTTGTCGTCCTACCTGCTTACAAAGCAGGTAAGACTCTGGAAAAAACGGTCGCCGAGATTCCCAAAGATACGGTTGATGAAATTCTTCTGGTCGATGACCACAGTAACGACAACACCGTTGAGGTTGCCGAGAAGCTTGGGTTAAAAGTCTTTGTCCATCCTGAAAACCGTGGATACGGCGGCAATCAAAAGACCTGCTACACCGAAGCACTTCGACTCGGTGCCGACATTGTGGTGATGCTGCATCCCGATTATCAATATGACCCACGGCTTGTCACGGCAATGGCGGCCATGATCGCATCGGGAATCTACGACGCAGTGCTTGGCTCAAGAATTCTTGATGCTCGGGCCTTGCACGGCGGTATGCCCAAATACAAATACATTTTCAATCGATTACTGACCGCCTCTCAAAACATGCTGCTGGGATCGAAACTATCAGAGTTTCATACCGGCTATCGCGCATTCAGTCGAGAGGTCCTGGAATCTCTCCCGCTCTTGGCAAACTCAGACGATTTCGTCTTCGACAATCAAATGCTGACTCAATGCCAGGCCTTTAACTTCAGCATGGGAGAAATCAGTTGTCCGACCAAATACTTCCCGGAAGCAAGTTCCATCAGTTTCACCCGCTCTGTCACTTATGGCTTGGGAGTCCTGAAAACATCCGTGATTTATCGCTGCTGGAAATGGAAGCTCTGCAAACCGGTGATCTTTTCCAATGATCCGCAACATCGTTTATCGGCACACCTCAACAAGACTAGTGATGCGTAGAAGTCGCAGTATTCCTGAGATCCAGCGGATGAGCCCAAACGCATCTTGACATCCCGATCTGTTAGACGGATGCTGGAAGGATAAAGTTTGCGAAGTCCACAGTATTCCCACCTTAACTCCCACGAATCCTTCACCAATCCTCCCCCGTGAAGAATTCGTCGAAACCGCAGGATATCTCCATGTTTCATCAAAATCTGAAGAGCGTATTGAGCCCCGTACTTGCGGCAGTCTTATTCTTCCTCGCTGTACCTCATCTCGCTTCGGCACAAGAGACTCCCTCAGACGACCAAATTGCGGCGTGGAAAACGGCAGCGGAGCAATTCGCCGCACAAGCGGATGAACAACGAAAAGCCATCACACAACATCAAGAGCAATTGCTGGCCACTCAGCGCGAGTTCACAGAACACAAACGAGCATTGAAATCTGCGGAGGAAACGGTTGCCAAGGCCGACGAAACTCTGAAGCCTCTTAAAGAAGCTGTTACTAAAGCGGAGGCAGAACTGAAACCGCTGAGCGAAGCCGCCACCAAAGCCAAAGAAGCTGCTGAAGCCGCGAAAGGAACAGACCAGGAAAAAGCGACGGCAGATGCTGCCACGAAAGCTGTCGCCGCTGAAGATGCTGCAAAGAAAAAGCTCGCTGATGCCCAAACGGCACTGGCAGGATCAGAGAAATCAATCGCGGATGCGAAAGCCAATGTCGAACCGTTGAAGCAGAAGCTTGCAGCTTCAGAAAAGAGGCTTGCCGAAATCCAACAAGGCATTCAGCAGTCCAATGCGCAACTCGTGAGCGTAACGAAGCAAGAAGTCGATGTCCTCAAAAAATATCAATCCGCACTGATTGATCAGGGAAAGCTGGTTTCATTCACACATGGAGTGGCACCGATTTTTGCAAAGCGATGTCTGGCGTGTCATAACGCTCGGACCGCAAAAGGTCGCTATAACATGGAAAACTACGCAGCGATCATGAAAGGTGGGGAATCGGGAGCCGTCGTCGATCCGGGAGATGGTGAACTGTCAACCTTGTTCATCATGTGTGAAGATGGTTCGATGCCCAAAGATGCCGACCCGCTCTCTGCAGAAGAAATCGCCACTCTCAAAAAATGGATCGACACAGGAGCAATTTTGGATGCCGGAATATCAGACTCCGCAGAACTGATCACGGTCATCCCCAAAGAAACACAACCGACGCCCCCCGAGTCTTATCGTGTGACACTCCCCGTCACCGCTCTTGCATTTTCTCCGGACGGAAAACAGATCGCCAGCTCGGGATATCATGAAGTTCTCATCTGGAACAGCGAAACAGGCGAACTGCTTCAACGCATTTCCAATATCGCAGAACGCATCTACGATATCGCCTACAACCCCGATGGTACAAAGCTGGCAGTGGCGGCGGGGACGCCGGCTCAAATTGGCGAAGCCAAAATCTTCGACGTCAGTAACGGTCAACTCGTAGCTGATCTCGTTCGTACTGGTGATGCCGTGTTTGCAATTGCTTATAGCCCGGATGGAACTCGATTGGCGATTGGTTGTGCCGATCGCTCGATTCGCATTTACGACGCCAATAGTTTTGCAGAGCAGTTAATGGTGGAAGATCATGCCGATTGGGTACACGACATCACATGGTCACCAGATGGAACAAAACTTGTCTCAGCTTCTCGTGACAAAACGGCGAAAATCTTCGACGCAAAGACAGGCGATTCTCTGGTCACTTTCAACACCCACAACAACACCGTTTATGGAGTTGCCTTTAGCCCCGACGGAAAGCAAGTCATTTCCAGTGGCGCGGATCGCCAATTGCGAATCTGGAATGTGTCTGACGCCAAACAAGTTCGAAACATCGGTGGATTTTCGGATGAAATATTTGGTATCGGCGTCACAGCAGAAGGAGATGTCTTTAGTGTCTCAGCCGACAAAAATGCTCGTCGCCATACCATTGCCAACGGCAAAGCAGTCAAAGCTTATTCAGGACATAACGACTGGGTTTATGCACTCGGACGACACGCTGACTCCAAGCGAATCGCAACAGGAACCTATGACGGCAAGATTCGAATTTGGGATGAAAACGAGGCGAAGGTTCTCAAAGAGTGGACCGCCGCACCGGGACTCACCACAAAACCCTAAATTGGCTCGACATTTATTCTAAATTGATCGCGTATTTCAGTTGATCGAAATTTCGACCACAGTGTCACCCTGTCTCGCCACCAAACGGTCTTGGAGCAAGTCATCGTGCGTCATCGCGAACTCATCATCCACTCGCGATGCAAAAAACACTTCCTCGTAAGAAACTAATGCTGGAGCCAGGTGATGTTGAAAATCGATCGGCAACATTTCGAATAAGATGACACATATTGCTACTGCGAAGAGTGGCTTGAAAAGTGCAAAGTCTCCAGAAGCTTTTCGCTTTGCTGGCTTGGTGGACGTTCTGCGTAATAACATCTGATCCCTTTCAGGTTTGAAATGAATCCGCCCGGATTCCCTTCCGAACGCGTGTAATAAAGCGGGCGAGTTGATCGAGGTAGGTTTATGTGATCTTGCTTTATTACTAGGCGGGCAACTTGGTTAAGTCTCTGAAAAGCAACATGCGTGCCAACAGAGAATCCGAATTATATTTTGCACAAATTGGTTCGAGTGGGAGTCACCCCAAATGCACGAAGATTATGCAACAGTGCATAAACACAAATATTGTGGCATTTTCTCTGCACTTCAATTGGGCAGAATTCTATTCCCGTGACATCAATGTTTTGTGAATGGTTATGTAAGAATCATTGATGACCGTATTTTTCCCAACGCCGCTCATTCAATGAGCAACCATTTGGGCGGAAGATTCGCAGACGATTCGCTGACCTGATGCGCTCGATACCGATCCCAAAGCTGCTCTGGCGACAATTCTTCACTTTTTATACAAAGTTGGGATGAAAGGAGTCTTCGATGCTTTGGATGTCGCTTTTCGGCCTCGCCCTCATTGTTATCTCAACGGCAGTTCTGCCGATGAAGCTTTTGAGTTGTTGCGAACCTGCCGATTCCAATAACAATCTATTCAACATTGAGAAGCCTCGACCCCTGGTCGAAACGGCCAAATCTTGCGAGGAGATATTGCAGTCCTTTGAAACGCAGAAGCAGCAACTTCATCACCGATTGGAGATGTTGGATGAGCTGATCGAAAAGTCTGACCGGGAAATCGTCCGCATGCAGGAACAACTTGGTCGCATGGACAACATTCGCGCAGTCGCTCTCACCGACACTGACCACGAGATGCTTAGCCTCTTACAAGCAGGAGGTTATGACACTGGAGAAATCGCAAGGCTGACTCAACGCGATATGGGTGAGATCGATCGAGCCGCCTGACCGGAGGTTATGAGCTTATTTCTGGTCACTTTGACGTGTGCGCAATTCCGTGGCCAGTCGATTCACAATGGCTTGATGATCCTTCGAATCAACCAAATTGGTAAACTCATCAGGTTCCTGTGTGTAATCATACAACTCTCGACCGTATTTGCCTGCCTCTCCCCATTCTGTGTATCGATAACGATCAGTCCGCAGGCTATAACCTTTTGCCTTCACCTTATATTTCTTACGAAACTCGGGACCACGACTGACAGTCACCGTGAAGGCCGTATCACGAACGGATTGCTCAGGATCTCTTAATACAGGGACGAGGCTTTTTCCCATCACGTGCTCAGGTGTCGAGAGGCCCGCCAGTTCTGTCAACGTCGGGTACAAGTCAATCATTTCGACAACGTGTGGAGCTGTTGTTCCGGCGGTCTTCATCTTGGGAATAGAAATGATCATCGGCACACGACACGATCCCTCGAAGAGATCACCTTTTTGCCACAAGCCATGAGCGCCAAGATGATATCCGTGATCGGAAACGAACACGATGATTGTATTTTGATCGAGTTTGAGTTTTGTGAGAGAGTCGAGCAACTGGCCGACCAGCGTATCCATCAATGTAATCGAAGCATAATAGGCCTGAATGATTTCTTTTCGTTCCGGAACCGTCAACTCACGTTGTTTTGGTCGATCGTGCAATGCTGCCAAAGGGATATCGTCCCGATCCCCGGCCTTTTCCATGACAGGATCTATCGACGCTTGTGGATACAAGTCAAAGTAAGGGGCAGGAGCAACGTAGGGCGTATGTGGACGATAAAACCCCATGGCCAAAAAGAACGGCTTGCCCGTTTTCTGAGGATGATGTTCCGTGAGTAGATCGATCATCGCAGCGGTCCCGATGCCATCGGTATGTTCGGCGTCTTCGCTCTCGACACGCAACCAACTCAATGTCCCGCCATAACTGCCAGGTTTCAACGAATGAATTTTGCCTTCTTTTTCGACGGTTTTATCTATCCCAACAGGATTCACAACATGCTGCCACGAAACCGGGTCGTCGTCACCAGGTGTTCCAATTTGAGTTGGTACACCGTAATGAAAGATCTTTCCAACTCGAGCGACATAGTACCCATTCTTCTTAAAATGTTGTGGCAAGGTGACTACATCGGGAACTGTGTTGCGAAAGTCATCGCCGTTGGAGAGTACTCCTGTTTGATCGGGATACAGACCTGTCAAAAACGAGGAACGCGACGGGTTACACACAGGATACTGACAATACGCTTTCTCAAAACGAACACCACGTTTGGCAAGACGGTCAATGTTTGGGGACTTGACCAGACCATGGCCGTAACATGAGAGATCGCAATTCAGATCGTCCACCGCGATAAATAGCACGTTTGGCTTCTCTGCCGCAAACAAGGAAGTTTGGGCCAAAAGACTCAACAGAAGAATCAAAGCATAAGAGCGCATAACAATTTCCAGTCTTCGAATAATCAGGAGGATTGAATGACACCTTTTTTGAGAATCAAATTGCCGTAGATGGCCGTCTCACCCGTTGCCACAATGGCGTAAGCGGTTTTGGCACGATCATAAAACTGATAGCGTTCCACTCGCGAAAGTAGAATTTCGCGTCCTTCCGCAGCGTTCATGATGTCGCGATAGTCACTCCAGACCGCAGGCTCACTCGCAACTTCATCAACGGGTTCCATGACGGCCGCAGGAGATTCCACAAACGTATCCAGCGGGAAGAGTTTTAGAATCGCGGTGAGTAAATCCGGGACGCTGTGACCATCGGCTCTGACTAAACATGCTGCGTGAGACGCCGCAGGAAAATTGGAATCCGCGAGGACGATTTCATCACCATGACCCATTTCGGCGAGGATTTTGAGCAGATCAGGAGAGAGCAGGGAAGAGATATTTTTGAGCATCGCGTCCTCAGCAAGCAGAATAGAGAACTATATAATTTGATGGTACCGAAAACTCACATCAAACTCGACACTTATCCGTGATCGTGATGATGACCATCGCCGTGATCGTGGTCATCGCCGTGATCGTGGTCATGGCTGTGATCGTGATCATGGCTGTGATCGTGATCATGGCTGTGATCGTGGTCATGGCTGTGATCGTGCGAGTGATCATGATCGTGCGAGTGGTCGTGACTATGGTCATGGTCGTGGGAGTGTGGGGATTCCGATGTTCCGGACTCTTCCACCTCTGAGTCTCCACCAAACAAAAAAGCGGCCTCCGCAGCTCGATAGACATCCAGAAGCGAAACTCCCGATTTCTCAGCAAGTTCTGCACAAGAATCGAATTCGGGAGTAAATCGCGCGGCCTCCGCTTCACGCCAGGCAATTTTCCCCATGACTTCTCCCCACGGCGTGCTCACCGCGAGTTGCTCTCGATGACGGACTGATCGAAGAATCGTTCGCCGACGAATGCCGAGAGTTCCCGTTTCCTGAAACAGAATGCCTTCCAGTTTTTCTACCTTCGAGGGATCGACGATGACCGACATCATCACGCCGGGCCGGTCTTTCTTCATTTGTATCGATGTTGTGTAGACATCGAGTGCCCCGGCTTCCATCAGTTTTTTTCGAGCATAGCCGATAATTTCACCGGAGACATCGTCCAAGTTCGTTTCCAACAATGTGACTTCATCGAGCTCTTTTTCGGGTGCCAATTCTCCCAACAATAAACGCAACATGTTGGCGCGTCCTGGCAAATCGCGACTACCCGCTCCGTAACCGATACGATCAATCATCATCGGCGGCAAGCCGGGACGAAACTCATCCACCATCGTTTTCACGATGGCTGCGCCGGTCGGAGTCGTGAGTTCCGATTCCACATCGACCATCGCCAAAGGGATCCCTTTGAGGATCTCAGCCGTCGCGGGAGCAGGAATCGAACAGACACCGTGAGCAATCTTGATTTTGCCATGTCCGGTCGGAATGGGACTGCAAAACACACGCTCGACACCCAACAGCGAGAAGCCGACTGCGGCACCGACAATATCGGCAATCGAATCGATGGCACCAACTTCGTGAAAATGGACATCCTCCAATGTCATTCCATGAACATGTGCTTCGGCAATTCCGATGGCCTGAAAGATGGCGAGCGATGTTTCTTTTTGAACCGGCGTTAAGACCTCCGACGCCTCAATCATCTTTTGGATGTCAGACAGATGGCGGTGTGCGTGTTGTGGAGGGTGATCGATAAAGACTTGAGTTGTGCGAAAACCCGCTTTGTTGGTCGATTGGACACGCAACTCCACTCCCTCAATCCCTAACGAGGAGATGGCGTTTTGAATGGTTTTGGCATCGACGCCGGCATCTATGAGAGCAGCGAGGGTCATGTCGCCAGAGATACCAGTGCCACAGTCAAGGTAAGCGACAATCATGATGCAATGCCCTCGTTCTCTAAAAAACGTGGTCGATCAAGCAGAAACAAGTTTGTGGGAAGTCACAAAAGAAACGGACTACCCTTTGAAAGCACCTTGCTTCCGAGCTAATTCAATAGGAGAGAGCCCGGAAGTGTCTTCAGAGGCGGCGGGTTTTTCTTCGGCAGGTTGTTCCGCAGCCACAGTTTCTGGTGGAGCTTCTTCTTCCACTTTCTCTTCCGCCGTATCAGCACCACCGGCACCTTGTTGTCGCGCTTGTTCTAACGGGGACAGTTTTTTCTCGGCAGCAGGAGCAGAACTTCCACTTTCTCCTCCGGCACCCTGTTGGCGCGCCATTTCGAGTGGAGAAAGACCGGCCGCTTTTGGGGGAGCAGGCTTGGTTTCTGCCCCACCCGCGCCTTGGGCGCGGGCCGCTTCGAGAGGACTCATTCCACCGGTGGCTTTTTTCGGAGCCGACTTGGCAGCGGGAGCCGCTTTCTTTTCTTCTTTAGCTGGTTCTTTTTTCGGAAGAGGTTCGTCAACGACAGTCAAATAATCGGGATCGATATCGTACCATGAGATATCAACGGGATTATCAAACTGAACCAGTACCCGACAGTTCATATTGACTGTCTTCACTTTCCCGGTCAGTCCGTCAAAACGACGAAGTTCGGGAACGTCTGCTTTTACGATGACCCATTGGTCGGTGAGTTCTCGTTTGAGTTGCTCTGCACGTTCGATCAACATCATCACGCAAATACCTTTGGGAGGGTGCGAAAATCAGGAAAGTCCAATTCGACACTCGACTTGTGACGTTATTCTCGACAATTCGGCGACTGAATTCAAGGCTGCCCGAGTGCCTCTCAGCGTTGATAGATCGGTAAAAACTGGTATTCCACAGCCAATCCAAGAACCGCCATGCTGGTACAGTAGATTTTTCCCATATTTCGTTCGCTGCCGAAGCTGGAATCCCAGCTTCCATCGAGATTTTGCGAATCAATCAACTGCTCATTAATGTTGTCGCGAGTTTGCTCCCAATGTTTGCCCCCCACCTTGAACATGCCGACAGAACAGTAATAAACGCCGTAATAGTAGTAGTTGCTATGAGGACGTAACGGGTTATTGAGCAGATAGTCGGCTCCGGCGAGCGTTTCGTCCGTTTTATGACGCCCGCAGATTTCGAGGCACAGGATCCCGGTGCCTGTCCGAGTTGGAGTGGGGCCATTACTCGGCTGATATCCAAATCCACCACGCCCTCCCGTCGCACAATTCTTCACA
>Ga0181597_10002090_pt1 | contig 21900 bp, 27 predicted proteins | sample 041ome_5_FD_148647 | JGI IMG/M metagenome (GOLD analysis project Ga0181597, IMG submission 148647) | Coastal salt marsh microbial communities from the Groves Creek Marsh, Skidaway Island, Georgia - 041403US metaG (spades assembly) | ecosystem: Environmental > Aquatic > Marine > Intertidal zone...
TGCAGGGTGATACCTGTATCGCGTCCTTTCAGAATGCACAGCTCAATATTGTCACGAATGCTATTAGCGAAAGATTCAGCCTTAGCTTTAGTGGCGTCACCACCCTTTGCCTGATTGGCCTTTGTGCGGCCTTTGGCGAGCGTAGCAGAGCGATTAGCTACCTTGGCTTGTGCTTCTGCATCACCACTATCGGCCTTGTCTTTAAGCTTCTGTAGAGCGGCGGCGGTGCGTTGGCTGATGAACTCACGTTCCTGCTGGGCAAGCATTGCGTACAGGTGTAATTCCAAGGTTTTGGCATGGGGCATGGTGGCTACCTTGAAGTCTTGGCGCTTCATCAAGCCGGCAATGTGTTCAACGTCCCGAGACAAGCGGTCAAGCTTGGCCACTACTACCGGAAAACCGTGGGCAAAAGCTTTAGATGCTTCTGGACGCTCCAGGGGGTGAACAGAGCCGGATACACCAACATCTGTGTATTCAGCCACAACAGACCAGCCGTTAGCCTGTGCTGCTGATTCGACGTATTCGCGCTGAGCATCAAGACCTAGACCAGAATCACCTTGGCGTTTGGTAGACACACGGTAGTAGGCCACGACTTCCATTTTAACACCCCATTTAACAATGCTTGGGATGATTCTACATAGGCTTGGACGTTCGTTCAAGCATTGTTATGTTTAGGTTTAAAGAATGGGGCTTTCTTGCAGCCCCACAGAAGAAACGTAAATCAGGCTTGGCGGTGGAAGCTAGCAAGAAGCTCTAGGTTGTCTCGGCAATAGGCTGCACGCCCTTCATAGGAGGGTAAGCCGGCTAATGCATCCTCCACACCCTCAACCCACTGGTAAGCAAAGAATTCAGCAGGGACGTTGAAGGGGGTAGAGCCAACAGGTAAAAGCTCGCACTTTGCGCGATCCTCGCACACGACACGGGCATGGCCTTGAGCCACAAAAACGTCCATATCATCAACGACTATAAGCTTTGGCATACAGCCTCCTTTATTGGTTGGAGTATCACCATAGCCCAAGACAAGTCCATCCGGCGCACCTTCGCCCGGTCTATCCTAGTGAGTTGAGGGCATAGGGCTAGCATGTCGAGTATTGATGATGGCACTCTGACCCCAATTAGACAGCGGCTAGGGATAGTTACATGGCTACGCAGTACAAGCAGACCTCTCACGTCCTACACCTGATCATGACCTTCTTCACTGCTGGGTTCTGGTTACTGATTTGGGTGTGGTGTGCCACCAGTAACAGCAGACACAACTCAAAAATTGATCAAGAACACCAGCGTTTGCAAACGGAGTACATGCGCAAAATTGCGGAAGGCGGTAGGTATGAAAAATAAATTACCTCTAGTTTTTATTTCTACTCTAGTAGCTAGTGTCGCACACGCGAAAAGTGAGAGTCTGATCTTTCCAAGTGATGAAGAGTGTCGTGCGGTCTACACAGAGTTAAAAGATTCTATAACGCCGCATCAGTTATCAGAGCTGTATGAAATGTCTTCTAGTGCTATTGGGTACTCAGCTTTCAGATATTTGACTGGCCGAGATTCAATATTTATAGATTTAAAAAAGCAGTATGGCGAGACAGTCTATTCTAATACTCTGGATGAAATCAAAAAAAAGCTTGATGATGATCAAGTCAAATATTGGACAGAGTTCGGGCGCTATAAGGAAAGCATTTTAGCTAAAAGAAAGAAAAAGTTCCTTGGCGGGAATCCTGGACTAGGTGCTAAGGCCCACAAGATAACCATCTGCAATGCCGCCCTTGTTTATAGGGATGTAAATGTAGATGCCAGTACTTATGCTTCTATAACTAAAATTAATCCAAGGGCTGGGAGGTTCGGTCACTTTGATATTTCAGTCAAGAGTTGCTCTATAGGTTCTTTAGTGGGAACTAAGAATAAATATAGTGAGCCGAGCCAGTGGGAGGGTTCACGGTTTGTTGTGCTTGATGCGCGGTTTCGAAATGTGGATAAAGAGGGGCGACTGCCATCTGAGGGCAGCTTGATTATTAAGACTTCTAGCGGCGATGAACTTAGATATGACAATACAGAAACTATAATGCAAGAGGGCTATGGTATCTATTTCAAGTCTGTAAATCCGCTGGTTACTATGCCGACCAAGATAGTCTATAGAATACCCACCGAAATTGAAGGGGAAATCTTTTGGGAGCCAGGGAGAAATGATGAGGGTAAGCGTCTATGGTGCGCTTTTGTAAGTCCTGAAAATTAAATAAGTGGCAGTTGTATTTGTTATAAATAAATTTGTTGGTTTTATGAGTTAAAAATGCCATAGCTGTTGAGGTGAGCTGCCTTGCTTAACCTTATTGCCAGTAAAGCCTTTATATATGCGCCTTGTATAAGGTAGCCCTATTTTGTGGCGGTATTTAATGTGACTAAATAACGGTTTTTAGTCATGTTTTTTGTCTTTATTCCTGTGTGTGAAAGGGGCTGTATTTCAAGCCCCTATCGGTAGATTACTTATATTTAGATTTCAAGATAGCCATCACCCCGTTAAATACTGCGCTTGGCTCTTTCTCTTTAGTTTCTTGAGTTTTAGTAATCTGATTCTTTGTAGAAGCAAGATTATTTTCTAAAGTTGCCTTCTCAGCTTTCACTTTAGCTATTTGAGCTTCAATACGGTCAATCTCAAACTTGAGTGCATCCATACTCATCTTACCTTTAACAAGAATGGTTTGAATGTCTGTAGGGAGGGATTGCATCGATTTACTGAAGTCTTGAATGGTGCCTTTGCCGGCTGCTTTATCCATTAACACTGTTAGAAAACTCATTGCTTAGCCCCCAACTGCGATTGAATGAACTTCTCGGCTTCTGCTTTGGCAGCGGCTAATGCCTTAGCATCCTTGTCATCTTGGATTTTCTGTTCCTTTGCTTTCTGCTGTTCATACAACTGAGTAGTAAGAAGCTCGATCTGCTGTTGATTATGATCGGCAATCTCTGCTTGATAATCAGCGGCGACTAGAGCGTCAGAAGCCTCTAGGATTGCTTGGATTTCCTCTTTTGATTTCCAAAAGCTTGCGGCGAAATAAAGGCCGCTGTGCTCTGGATGATCAAATGGGTAAAGCTCTTTACCTGCCTTTACTGATTCTTGGGTGAACTCAAGAGCGAGTTGGAAGCTGTTGAACGAATGCTTATCTGAGCACGGGTAGAGCCAGCGACCGTTACCGTATTCGCTGGGCTGGTAGTAGCCCTCAAGCTGTTGAGTTCTAGCGGCTGCCTGACGTTGTTCAAGCTCTGCTTGGTTGAATTGCATTGCCATCTTGACTACTGCTTTTTGATTGGTGTTCTGCATTTTTGTTACCTCTTTGGTTTTTGATGGGCAATAGGCTGCCCGTGTATTCATTCGATTGAATGAAATTCTTTTATGATTAAGTTGTTGGTTGTTGCGGGGCGTTATAAGGGCGGGAGAATCAAAAGACACGTGTGCAGGCTGTAAGCCTGTACCCGAATACTTTCATTCGTTGCACTCATTCAAGTCTTCGTCACACTCTCAAGCAAGTCGCTACGCTTTGTTGCTTTCGCGTGTGATCTAAAACTATATATAAAAAGACGCTATTCAAGTGTCACGCCTGTCACGATTCTCTAAAGGCCGCGTGGTGTGTGGTTTAGCAGCGTGACGGGTTGCGTGACGGGTTGGTTTTTAAGTGTCACGGTGTCACGGTAAGGTGTCACGCTTTGCCTAAAACGAAACTTTCGGCAAGTGCTTCTCAAGCTCTTTAGGGGGTGTTTGTGCATTCAAGCCGGATGCAAGGCCAAGCGGCGTAATGTAGAAGCGTGCAGCGTTTGAACGCTTTGAAATACAACCAAGACCCATTAGAGCGTTTGCTATAGCAACATCAGTAAGGCCGTGTTCAAAATTGTCAGCAAAGCTATCTTTCAGCCGCTGGACGGTTAACACCTTGTTGCTGTTTACAACACCTTCAAGCACGTCTTCAAGTTTGTCAGTAGTTGTGAAGCCAAGAAGGTCTTGCTTGCTTTCTGTCATAGGGGCTGGCGCAGTTGACCGATACTTCGTTAAATCTATTTGTTCCAGGTAGTCGCGTACACTCTGAAATCCGCCATTCAGTAACCACGGCTTGAAAACGTCGTTTAGAAAATGATCTGTCTCATTCTTGCTTTCTTTGTGGCGAATGAATGCAGGAATCCAGAAGCGACGGTCGTCATTCTCAATAACAAGCGGGATATGGTCATTGCTTGTGATGACAAAGTTAATATAATTGTCGATTACAACAACAGGCTGATGCTTGCGGCGTAGGGTTAGTGTTGCGTTTGCCTGAATAGATTTTAGGGCATCGGTTGTGCTTTTCTTTGATCTATACACTTCATCCACAACCAAAAGTGTCTTGCCTTCCACTGTCTCGTTAAAGTCACCAACAACATCTTTTAGATGACACAAGGCTACAGAAGTTTTACCAAGCAAACCCGGTAGAAAAGTCTCAGCTAAAAAACCTTTACCTACTCCATGCTCAGAACGTAAAAGAGGTGTTGCAATAATCTTCTGTTCTTGATGGCGAATGGACATAGCCAACCACCAACCAAAATAATCTCTTTCTTTATCGTCTGGAAACCAACGGCGAAGGAAATCTAAAAATGGTTCCACTTGTTCTTTCTTTACTTTTTGACCGCTTGGAGTAATGCCCGGTGCCTTCCAAAGATTAACAAAACCATCACCGAGAACAGTAGGCGCATTTGGCACAAACCGTTCACCATAGGCCCACTCAAGACAACCAAGTAGATAGATAGATTCAGGGTTATCTGTGCCGGCGTTCTTTCTGTAGAAGTCACAAAGGATATTGGCGTCTGACTGAACAATAGACGTCTGCAAATCTTTGAAAGAGGCAGAAGTATACTTAGAGGGGATGCGAACAAAGCGAGCTTTTACGGCTTGAATTGCTTTCTTGTTATTAGTGTTTGCTGGTGCTGCTGTTGTCATTGAAAATTTCCTCTTTAAGGGATAGACGGGATTTATAATATTCGGTGATGATCGTGTTTGCGCAATGTGTTGGATTTTGAATGTTCATAGATTTCATCAGTTCCAATAGTTCAACAGTTGCTAACTCTGACAATGTGATGCGGATATTTGATTTCATTCTGACAATCCCTTTTCCTTGAATAATTGCTTCAGTTCATGGGTGACAAGCCAGTCTTTTAGAAGATCATCTATCAGGTGACTCAAAACAGGGCGGGAAGTCCGTGGTAAGGACTCATAACCTTGTAGTGTATCTTTCATGAATGTGATTCGTAGCTTGGTCACGTTGGTATCATTGCTGTCCATCTTCTTTAGTCTCCTTAAAGTGTTGTGTGATGATGGTATTTAGAAGCTCACTAACACTGCTGCCAGTGGCCAGTGCTTCACGTTGCAGAAAGAACAGATTGTCTAGTTGTAAAAGAACAGTGCTTTTTTCGTATTCGTAGTCATTCAGATACAAGGTTTTTCTCATCTTGGTTATCCTCCTTTGTCAGTGTCTCTATAACGTCCTGTAATGCGTTTAGAGCAACGTTATTGTCTTTTGAATACACAAGCTGCTGTAGATCACTAAGTAGCTTCCTGCGCTTTCTATGGAGGCGTACGCGTGTACTAACTGGATGATCTGAGTAAGGCTTATTCATTTGGTTGTTCCTCTGTGGTGATGAATTTGTATTTCTTATTGGGGTGTGTATTATCTAAAAGCATCTGCTCGATAAGAGCAAATCCGGCTTGTGGGCCTTCGCCCGGTAATACTTTTTGCCGCCATCTATGAAAGGCAACGTGGCATTTACTACTGCAAAGCTTTTTACTTGTACGTTCAGTGTGCATATCACAGCCACACCATTTACAAGGGCGATAAATCACCATAGGGATAAACTCCTTATTTTTAGGAATGTAAGATTAAATTTTCAAGGGCATAAAAATACCAGCAACCAACCATCACGAAATTGATGAGATAAAATGATGGTTGGGCTGGTAATAAACCTAACGTGTCTTGTACCACGCTAAGTTTTAGTTGCTACGGCGTTAGAAGGATGGGTCGAGGTAAACCCACGCCGTAGCGGTCTTGCAAGAAAGAGAACAATGATTAAAGCGAGACTGAAACGAGAACAACAAAACTCACAAAAGAGTGAGTTGATATTTAGCAGATTGAGGAGGAGCTAAATTCTGAGGGTGAATCTTTAATTCGGTTGGGTGCCTCGGGCCGGGCCGCACAAACCGTGAGTCACTAATACCACTCTATCAGTAAAAGTGGATTTTTGTCAAGCTATTTATGTAACTTTGTCAAGTTATTTTTGATTTATTTTTCAATCTAGTACGCTGAATGCTCTACAGCCCGCATGTTTACTGGCTTCGCTACTGATTGGTTGCTTTATAACCAAAAGCAGCGATTGAAACTTTAGCTTGCCTGATAGCTATATTATACACTAATTCTATTGATCAATCAATCGTTATTTGTTTTGTATATCAGTCTGCTCTAAAAAATAACAAGACTTCTGCTGAATACAGCTAGTAGCCATTCAGTAAGACCGCTTTGTTCTTGTTTTTGATCTTCATCATTCTGTATTTAACTCTGTCTTACCTGTAGAGCTGCGTTGTCACATGCACCGCTAATAGCGGTTTTGTGTCGTACACATAAGGGGGGGGTGAAGCAGTATAAAGCAAAAACAAAACTTGACAAGCTTTTTCTTCAATCTTTACCTATTCTGGGGATAAGTGTTTGTGGATAAGTATTCAGCAGAAGCCTTGTTATTAATTCCTTAGTAAAACAGCCCTAGAAAGCGAGCTAGTTGCTTAGGGCTACTGACGTACCTGTAAGCAGAGAAAACGCTTTATACGCTGCTGTAGACAGCCGAACGGTGGGTTTAACGGCTACTGCCGTAGGTGGGCTGGTGCTGGGGGGTGATGGTGGGGTGTGCTGCTAATCCTGTTTACCAAACTAAATAGTTGCGACATCGGCATGATGGGCATGAAGGTCGGCGGCAAACGCAAACTGTTCGTGCCCGCGCATCTGGCTTATGGCGAACGTGAGTTCGGCGCGCATATCAAACCGAATTCCAATCTGATCTTCGAAATTGAGCTGCTGGAAGTGCTGACGCGCGATGAGTAAGAGCCGCTGCTTGTGACGCTGTGCCAGCAATAGCGCTTGCAGGTAAGCGGGGGCTTGCAACTGAGTCGATCAGCCTTGGGTTGCGGTTGTCTTCACTCAGGGCGACAACCGCATGCAGCCGATTAACACGTCGCCACTTCTACTCTGTTGCGTCCAGCTGACTTGCCAGCGTATAGCGCGTAATCCGCTCGTGCAATGGCGCTGCTGAGTGGCTCTTCAGCCCGATACTGGCTGATGCCAATGGACAGCGTTACCTGGACTGTAGTGCCGTCACAGTCTATGACCAGTCCTTCGATTGCCTTGCGTATGCGCTCTGCGCTGACAGCCGCCTGTTCAAAGTCGGTTTCCGGCAATACCGCAAGAAACTCTTCGCCGCCCCAGCGGCCAATAAAGTCCTGTTCACGCATAGAGCCTTTGAGTGAGTCGCTTACCGCCGCGAGCACTCGGTCACCCATATCGTGGCCGTATTGATCATTGATCTGTTTGAAGTGATCAATATCCATCAGCAATAAGGTGAGGTTGCTGGGACGGCGATGGTGTCGCGCCAGTTCCTTTTCGGTCAGCGCAATCATGTGCCTGCGGTTGAACAGGCCGGTCAACGAGTCCGTTGTGGCCATCCGCGCCAGGCTCTTGTGGGCGCGGGTTACGGTGCTCACATAGAACAGCGCCAGATAGCTGAACATCAAGAACACCACAGTCAAATTGAAAACATGCACACCCAGCAGGGCGCTAGAGGAGATGGGTTGCAGCGGTTCGATGTACCACATCAACACATCCAGCCCAACGTAGTAGGCCCACAGACCCGCCGCGAGGAGCCAGGCGCTGCGTGCACGCATGGTCACGAATAAGGCTGGGATGAACATGAGTAAGAAATAGTGAAAGCCACTTTCCCAGCCAATCAGCACGGTCCCAAGTCCTGCGTGTACCAGGACCTCGGTGCGGATCAGTAGAATCGCCAGGCGGTTACGGCGTTGCTGGAACGCGCGGTAGGCGTAGGCATACATAGCCACGCTGAGCACGTTTACCCAGGCCAGAATGGGGGAGCCCAGCAGGATGAAAATAAACAAAAAAGCGACATCGACGCAGGCCGCTATCTGACAGCAACGCATGGAAAGCTGCCAAAACTCGGGGCGAGCGTTACGCTTGTGCGGGTTATTTGAGCGCATCCCTAGCATTTAGGTGTTCCTTCGGGTTCCGGTTATGAATGCCGGTTTTTATTAGATTCCTGGCTGATTACAGGCCGCAGAGGCTGCTGTTTGAAGTGTAGTGTGGATCGTCCCGGTTGATCTTGTCAGTAGCCAATTGGCATAAGGTGCCGTAAACCACGGCTGTGGTGGCTTGATTTGGCCGCTAGGACCTTACATTTGCTGAGCGATCATACCCTGCGGGCGCAAAGCGGCCGGTGGGTGAAGGCGCTCACCCACCGCCAGTGGATTTCAGCCCATTAGACCCACTGATCATTACGTTTGCGCTTTACCCGCAGCAGGGTCGGCAGGATCAGGCCGGCGATTAAACCCGCCCCCGCGATACCGCCACCGTAGGCCATGTAGCGCATTAACACCTGCTGGTTCTCTTCGCCGAGTTGCGCCTGCAGTTCGCGTAACTCCGAGTTGGCCTGGCTCAGTTCACTATCAAGTGCAGAGCGGGCGGTTTGCAGCTCATCGATCAGGGTTTTGCGTGAGTCCAGGGTTTCCTGCATGCCCTGTACGCGGGTTTCCCAGGTGGTGTTGATGCCGTCTAGCTCGGCGCTCAGCTCACTGACCTGTTGTTGCAGTTGCGGCAGGCGTTCTGCCTGGCCTGGCACGTCCTGTAGGTCGCGGCTGGGAATCCACACCGCGCTGCCGTTCTCGCCACGTACCTGGCTGTAATTACCGTCGCTGCGCAGCAATGTGACCTTCTGCCCGGAGGTCAGCGTGCCGACGATGCGGTAGCCGTCAGTTGGGCCGCTGCGTACATAGGTATTCAGGCTGTCACTGACCCAGCGCGTGGTGCTGGCATCGTCTTGCGCGTGCGCGCTAACGCTGACCAGTAGGCAGGCACCGAGGGCGAGGTGGTGCAGAGGGGCAAGGCTGGAGGGGGCATGGCGGGATAGGGACATGGGGGCAATCTTCACATGGCGATTAAACGAAACCCTGCAGCGGGTGTGATAAAGCCGGCCAGGCGCGTGGGCGCAAGCAGGTGCATAAGCAAGGTGGCGTGCTGCAACGCTCTGCTGGTGGGCAAATGGCCATACAAGCCACCCGCTGGGCCGACAGCAGACAGACACTCGACGGGGGCGCAGAGTTCACTCGGCGCTGGGCGTAGGGTTACCCAGCCCCGGTCGTTCAGGCCGTTGGATTGGACAGCCTAGAGCTGTTTGACGGCCCCAGGCTGGCTGCGGTTGAACGGCTGAGATGCTGATGTGCAACGCGGCGGCGGTCATGCGCCGCTGTTGGGAAATGCGACTTTTTAACTCAGAGCAGGATCATGCCCCAGGTCAGGCCAATCATCAGCAGGGCGATAAACTGCGCTGCGCTGCCCATGTCCTTGGCCTGTTTGGACAGTGGGTGGAGGCTCAGGGAGATACGGTCCACGGTGGCTTCGATAGCAGAGTTGAGCAGCTCGACGATCAGTGACAGCAGTGGCACAAGCATCAGTAACAGGCGCTCACTGCGTGTGACGTCGACCAGGCATGCCAGCGGAAGCAGCACGACATTGAGCAGCAGCAACTGGCGGAACGCCGCCTCGCCGCGATAGGCCGCTTGCAAGCCCATCAGCGAATAGCCGCCGGCGTCGAGAATGCGCCGCAGCCCGGTGCGGCCTTTGAGCGAGAGGGCGTCGTGCGTCTCTGCAGTGGGTTTGCCGTTCATGTTGGCAGCTCCAGTTTCTGCAGTTGTGTACGGCGCAGCAGCGCGCCCATGGGGTACAGGTGATTGAGGGTAGGCAGGGCAAGCATGGCTGAGCGTCCAGTAAGGGGGAACGCTCGCCACATTAGGTGTCAGGGCATCAACAGGCTGTTAAGGGGATGTGAAAATTTCGTTAGCGGGTGGGTTGAATCTGACGGTGAAGCAGGTGCCACCCTCTGCACGGCTGTGCACAGTGATACTCCAGCCTTGCTTGGCGCAGATGCGTTTTACCAGCGAGAGCCCTAGCCCGAGCCCTTCACCGCGTGCCTGCGGGCCGCGTACGAAGGGTTGGAAAATCTGCTCGTGCTGCTCTTGGGGAATGCCCGTGCCACTGTCCTCAACACGAAAGCCGCCTTCTTCCAGCACCAGGCGAACCAATCCGTGTTCGGTGTAATGCAAGGCGTTGCGCAGCAAGTTAGCCATGACCGTGCCGAGGAATGTGGCGTTGTAGAGGCCGTTATCGTTGCCTTCTTGCGCATGCTGGAAGGTCAAACCCTTGTCATTGAACATCGGCTCCCAGCGCTCTGTCTGTGCGGCAGCGATACTGGCGAGGCTGCTGTCTGCAACAAAAGCGGTTTCATTGGCCTTGCTCCGGGCCAGTTGCAAGAAGGTCTGCACCAGCTCGCGCATTTCCTCGCAGGTTCTGGTGATGCGCTCAAGCTGTTGGCGTTCACGGGGTGACAGGGCGGCTTCTGCAAGCAGTTCGCAGGAGGTGGCAATGACCATCAAGGGTGTGCGCAATTCATGGCTGACATCGCTGGTGAACAGGCGCTCACGCTCCAGTGACTGGCGTACCTGCCCCAGGGTACTGTCGAAGGCGGCGGCCAGTTGGCCCACTTCGTCATCGGGGTAGTCCGGTGCCAGCGGCGGGGCCAGGGTGTGCAGTTGGTCGCGGTGGCGAACCTGTTGCGCCAGGCGGCTGACCGGTGCCATGACCCTGCGCGCCATGATCAGGCCCAAAGCCCAGGCACCGACGACGGTCAGCAGAAAGCCGGCGAGTACGACATTGAACAGGGCTTGCTCGCGGGCCTCGAATTCGTGCTGCTCTTGCACCAGTTGGTAGGTGTTGCCGTTGATTTCCTGCACATAAACGTAAAAAGCTTTGTCCCCGTCAAATACCTCATTGAAGCCCTCCGACAGCCCGGCGTATTGCTCGGGAATGGCGTAGCCGGGGAGGTTGGAGGCAAAAAAGCGTGTGCTGGAATCCAGGCGAGGGCGGTTGCCATGTTTGAGGTCTTCATGCAGCACGGTATCCAACTCGCGGCTGAGTTCCTCGGACACCAGGTGTTCTTCAAGAACATGCACCACCGCCACGATACTCAGCGAAAACAGGCCGCTGACCAGCGTCGTCATCAGCACAAAGGCGATCAGGATGCGCCTGGCGAACGGTTGCTTAGACGCCATTGGCATGCTCCGCCAGGCGATAGCCGACGCCGTGCAAGGTATGCAGCAGCGGGGTCGCGAAGGGTTTATCCAGCACCTGGCGCAGTTGATGGATGTGGCTGCGCAAGCTGTCGCTGTCTGGGCTGTCGTCCCCCCAGAGTGCTTCTTCCAGCGCTTCACGGCGGATCACCGCTGGACTCTTCTGCATCAGTACGGCCAATAATTTGAGGCCGATGGGGTTGAGCTTGAGTGGTTGCCCAGCACGGCTGACATGCAGCGTATCGAGGTCATAAACCAGGTCGGCGACCTTCAGCTGGCGTTTGCGGCTGCCCTGGCTGCGCCGCAGGATCGCCTCAATGCGCGCCACCAGTTCGGACAACGCGAAGGGTTTGATCAGGTAGTCGTCAGCACCAGCGTTCAGGCCTTGCAGGCGATCATCCAGGGCGTCGCGGGCCGTTAGCATCAGAATAGGCACCTCATTGTGGCCATCCTCACGCAGGCGCTTGCACACCTGATAGCCGTCAATGCCGGGCAGCATGATGTCCAGCACGATCAGGTCATAGTGGCCACTGCTGGCCAGGTGCAAGCCGCTCAAGCCATCTTGCGCGCAATCAACGCTAAAGCCTTTGAGCTGCAGGTAGTCGAGTATGTTGGCCAGAATATCGCGGTTGTCTTCGATGACCAGAATACGCATGAGCGGGTGTTCCTTTCGCGTTGACGTTTTTTTCACATTGTTTTGACAAGCGCCTCACAGAGGCAATCGCACACTGCGGCACGTTCATCCAAGCAGGATCATACGATGCCTCAGCTCCACTTCGCGCAACTTCGTTACCTGTCGATCATCGTCGCGGCATGGTTGGTGGTGTTTTTTCTGACCCGCAGTGCGCTGCTGGCCACCCATCTGAGCGACGCCAATGTCAGTGTGCTGCAGTTGTTCAGCCTGTATGGGGTTGGCGTGGTGTACGACCTGAGCTTCCTGCTCTACGCCAGCCTGCCGCTTGCCTTGTACCTGCTGCTGTGTCCGCGCCGCCTGTGGCAGCAGCGCTGGCATAAACAGTTGCTGCTCGGCGTGGTCGGGGTCAGCCTGTTTGTCATGCTGTTTACCGCGGTGGCGGAGTGGCTGTTCTGGGATGAGTTCGGCGTGCGCTTCAACTTTATTGCCGTGGACTACTTGGTGTACTCCGAGGAGGTGATCAACAACATCCTTGAGTCCTACCCGATCTACCCACTTCTGGCGATGCTGGCGATCGTGGCCATTGCCACCACTGCGCTGTTGCGTAAGCCGGTGATGGCGGCGCTGGATGCCCCGCGTCTAGGGACTTTGCCGGCCCTGTTTAGCGTAGTGGGCATACTGCTATCGGCCGCGTTGAGTAGCGCACTGATTGGTCAGGATGCCCCGCGTGGCACGGATGGCAACGCTTACCAGCGCGAGTTGGCGAGCAACGGGCCGTTTCAGTTCTTTGCCGCGTTTCGCAATAACGAACTGGATTACCTGCAGTTCTACGCCACCCTGGCGGATGCTGACGTGGCCGGTTTGCTGCGCAATGAAGTGCGTGAGCCGAATGCACGTTTTATCGGCACTGACCCGCAAGACATCCGCCGGATGATCGACAACCCGGGCAAGCCCGAGCGGCTGAACGTGGTGCTGGTGACCATCGAAAGCCTGAGTGCCAAGTACCTGGGCAGCTTCGGTGACAACCGTGGCTTGACCCCGAACCTGGATCAATTGCGCCAGCAGAGCCTGAGTTTCAGTAACTTCTACGCCACCGGTACGCGTACGGACCGTGGTTTGGAGGCCATTAGCCTGTCCATGCCGCCAACGCCTGGACGCTCCATCGTCAAACGTATCGGCCGTGAGTCGGGCTACGGCAGCCTCGGGCAGCAGTTCAGCGCGCAGGGCTATGACAGTGTGTTTATCTACGGTGGGCGCGGCTATTTCGACAATATGAATGCCTTCTTCGGCGGCAATGGTTATCGCATCGTTGACCAGAGCAGCGTCGCCGAGGCGGATATGGTGTTTCAAAACGCCTGGGGTATGTCTGATGAGGACATCTACACGCAGACGCTGAAGGTGGCCGATGCGGATCATGCTGCCGGTAAACCCTTCTTTCTGCAGCTGATGACCACCTCTAATCACCGGCCGTATACCTACCCGGAAGGGCGCGTCGACATCCCGTCCGGCGATGGCCGCGAAGGGGCGGTGAAGTACACCGACTATGCCATCGGTCAATTCCTTGCCCTTGCGCGGGGCAAGCCCTGGTTCAAGCAAACGGTGTTTATTTTTGTCGCAGACCACACGGCGGGCAGTGCCGGCAAAGAAGACTTGCCCGTGGCCAATTACCACATCCCGTTGTTCATCTACGCCCCGGCGCATATCCAACCACGCGAATTCAATGACGTCGCCAGTCAGATTGACCTGGCGCCCACGCTACTGGGCCTGCTGAATATGGACTATGTCTCGACCTTCTTCGGCCGCAATGTGCTGCGCGATGACCGTGCGCCAGGGCGTGCGCTGTTGGGTAACTATCAGCACCTGGGGCTGTTCGACGGTTCCAGCCTGGCGATTCTGAGCCCGCGTAAAAACATGCGCCGCCATGATGATGCGCTCGGCCTGAGCCATGAGATTGCAGTGGATGCCACCGATGCGCTGCAGCGGCGCAACATCGCCTATTACCAAGGCGCCAGCCACGCCTTTAAAGAACACCTGATGGCCTGGCGGCCGACCCTGTTGCCTGACGAGCAACTGAGTAAGCGCTAATCCTAAAACTTTCAGGCACTGCCCGGCAGTGCCTTGGCTGGAGCAACGTTATGCGGGCCAATCGGTCTACTGAGTCCTCACGTTATTTTGATTTCCGGCTGGGCCTGGGCATCCCTCTGCTGCTGATGGCGTTGCTGTTACTGCTTGACCCCAGCGGCCTGGATTTCGCCATCGAGCGCCTGTTCTACCAACCTGGCCAGGGCTTTATTGGTAAACACAGCTTTTGGTTGGAGGACATCCTGCACGACCGGGCCAAACAGTTGGTTATCGTCTTTGGCGTGCTGGCCATTGCGGGCTTTGTAATCAGTCTGTTACCCAGCCGTTTTAGGGTGTGGCGTCGCTCGTTGGGCTTTCTGGTCCTGGCGCTGGGGATCTCGACCAGTGTGGTTACGCCCTTGAAGGCGCTCACCGCTGTGCATTGCCCCTGGAGCTTGAGTGAGTTTGGCGGCACTGAGACCTTTACCCCGCTGCTGAGTGAGCGCGCAGCAACGGATAATCCAGGCCGTTGCTGGCCGGGTGGTCATGCCTCATCGGGGTTTTCCTTGCTGGCGCTGTTTTTTCTCCTGCGTGACAAGCGCCCGCGCAGTGCACGTGTCGCGTTGGTATTCGCGCTGGGGCTGGGGGCGGTGTTTTCGTTGGGAAGGATGATGCAGGGCGCGCACTTTCTGTCGCACAACCTGTGGACCTTGCTCTTGGACTGGACGATTTGTCTGCTCTGCTATCGCTGGGTACTCTATCGCGCGCCGCAGCCTCAGCACGCTGAACAACCTGTACTTAAGCCGCTGGAGGGCTAGTCAATGGCACCCATTGTTTACCTGTGTCGTCTTGGTTTTGCCGCACTGCTCTTTACGTTCGCTTTAGTGGCACTGCCTTACAGCATGGCCTGGAGTGCAGAGGCTGTTTTGCCAAGCCCGCTATGCTCGCTTACCCAGGGCACTTGAGGCGGCAGCGGATGATCTGCCTGTCTGCTTTGGGCCGGTTAAGAATGGCCGCGCTTGGCGTGGCTGCAGTGTTGCTGTGCGCTTGCCAAAATACCCGCGAGCAGATGCAGGCCGAAGGTTACCCGCCAGCCTATGTTGATGGTTTTGAAGCGGGTTGCAGCAGTGGCCGGCAAGCTGCTGGCGCGCTCGATGGTTTTCGCAAGGATGTGCCGCGCTACCTGGCAGCGCCGCTATATGCCCAAGGTTGGGATGATGGTTTTCGCCAATGTCAGGCCACCCAGCAAAGCGCTTTTGAGCGTGAATGGCATGATGACGACTGGCGTGACCGCGAGTGGCGCACGCACGTTGATCAGTCCATGGCGCAGGCGCTGCGGCGTCGTTAAAACAACAAACCCGGCACTTGGCCGGGTTTGTGTTAACGCTGTAATGCTTACTTGATCTCGACCGCCAGGCTGTCGTGGATCTTCTTGTTCCAGATCGCTGGACCGGTGATATGCACCGACTCGCCCTTGGTGTCGACCGCCACGGTGACCGGCATGTCTTTCACTTCGAACTCGTAGATGGCTTCCATGCCCAGTTCGGCAAAGGCCACCACGCGCGACTTCTTGATCGCCTGGGCGACTAGGTACGCAGCGCCACCAACAGCCATCAGGTACACGGCTTTGTTGTCCTTGATCGCTTCGATGGCAATCGGGCCGCGCTCGGATTTACCGATCATGCCGAGCAAGCCAGTGCTTTCGAGGATCTGCCGGGTGAACTTGTCCATCCGCGTGGCCGTGGTCGGGCCGGCTGGGCCAACCACTTCTTCACGTACCGGATCGACCGGGCCGACGTAATAGATGAAGCGGCCTTTTAGGTCGACTGGCAGCTCTTCACCCTTATTCAGCATATCGACCATGCGCTTGTGCGCGGCGTCGCGGCCGGTGAGCATCTTGCCGTTGAGCAATACGGTTTCGCCCGGCTTCCAGCTCTGCACGTCTTCCGGGGTGAGGGTATCCAGATCGACGCGGCGCGCGCTCGGGCCGGCTTCCCAGACAATTTCCGGGTAGGCGGACAGATCCGGCGCTTCCAGCTCGGCTGGGCCGGTGCCGTCGAGCACGAAGTGGGCGTGACGGGTGGCGGCGCAGTTGGGGATCATGCACACCGGCAAGGAGGCGGCGTGGGTCGGGTAGTCCATGATCTTCACGTCGAGCACGGTGGTCAGGCCGCCCAGGCCCTGGGCGCCGATGCCCAGCTGGTTCACTTTATCGAACAGTTCGAGGCGCATTTCCTCGATCTTGTTCTGTGGGCCGCGGGCTTTCAGCTCATGGATGTCGATGGACTCCATCAGCACTTCTTTAGCCATTACCGCAGCTTTTTCGGCGGTGCCGCCGATGCCAATGCCGAGCATGCCTGGCGGGCACCAGCCGGCACCCATTTCCGGGACGGTCTTGAGTACCCAGTCGACGATCGAGTCGGACGGGTTGAGCATGGCCATCTTCGACTTGTTCTCGGAACCACCGCCTTTGGCAGCAACGTCCACTTCCACTTTGTCGCCAGGGACGATAGAGAAGTGGATGACTGCTGGGGTGTTGTCCTTGGTGTTCTTCCGTGCACCGGCTGGGTCAGCCAGGATCGAGGCACGCAGGACGTTTTCCGGCAGGTTGTAAGCGCGGCGCACGCCTTCGTTGATCATGTCGTCGACGCCCATGGTCGCGCCATCCCAGCGCACATCCATGCCCACGCGGATAAATACGGTGACGATGCCGGTGTCCTGGCAGATCGGCCGGTGGCCGGTGGCGCACATGCGTGAGTTGATCAGGATCTGTGCCATGGAGTCGCGCGCGGCGGGCGATTCTTCGCGCAGATAGGCCTCATGCATGGCCTGGATAAAGTCTACGGGGTGGTAGTAGGAAATAAACTGCAGGGCGTCGGCGACGCTCTGAATCAGGTCGTCTTGCTTGATCACGGTCATGCTATGCGCTCCCTTTATATGGGTAGGAGTAGGGCAGGAACTTCGAAGCGCGCAGGGGCATACCCGGCGCAGGCTTATCAGGGCCAGAGGACAAGATAAAAAGGCGCGAAAGTATACCGTGCACGTGGCCTGGCGGACACCTCGGCAGGCTTAGATCATGGGCGCTGATCGGTTACTGACGTCGATTAATTGACTAGGCATGCTGCAATCACGGGGGTAGAGTAGCGGCTAGATGCCAGTATGGGATGGAGCCCATAATTCCTATGACCCCAAGCAGCCAAGCAGGTACCCGACGCAGCTTGCAAAGCCTACTGCTAAAGCGTTTCGGCATGGCCGTAGGCACTTACGTGCTGACCGGGCTGTTGTGCGGCGTTGGCGTGTTTGCCGGGTTGTTTAATGCGCCGCCGTTGGCTGTATTAGGTATCGGCGCCTTGGCGACGTTCAGCCAATTAGTTTTTCTCGGGCTGTTTCTCTCGCGCCTCAATCTACGTCTTGCCGATCCTAGTTTGACTGAGCCTCAGGTGCTGGTGGCATTGCTCTGGCTCACAGCGCTGCTATCGCAGTTCAGCGAGGGGCGCGGCAGCCTGTTGGTGATGTACATGCTGATTTTGCTGTTCGGCGTGTTTCAGCTGCCGCCCAAGGTCTTTGCCCGTTGCGCATTGGTTGCCTTTTTGGGCTTTGCCGGGTTGAACCTGTATGAGGCCTATACCCTGCAGTTGCGTGCGCCGCGTATGGCGCTGATGCAGGCCTGTGTATTGGCTGTGGTGCTGGTGTGGCTTTGTCTGTTTGCCAGTTATGCTCAGGCCATGCGCCAACGAATGCGTCAGCGCCGTTTTGCCCTGCAAGCCCATCAGGACACACTGCGCGGGATGATGCGCCAGCTGGAAGACCTGGCCGCGACTGACGAGTTAACCGGGTTGTGCAACCGTCGGCATTTTTTGCGCTTAGCCAGTTGCGAGCTGGAAAATCTGCGCGGTGGTCGTCAGCACGGCCTGGCGTTGCTGGATCTCGACCATTTCAAGCGCATCAATGATATTCACGGTCACGCGGCGGGTGATCGTGTCCTGCAAACGTTTGCCGCTGTCGCCCGCGCCTGCCTGCGCGATGGCGATGTGGTAGCACGTTATGGCGGTGAGGAATTTGTCTTGCTGTTACCCAATACCGAAGCCGATCAGTTCACGGCCTGCTGCGAACGCTTGCGCGAAGCCTTTAGCCGCGCCGAGCCGCTGGGCGTGCAGGTGGCCAATCTGAGTGTATCCATTGGTATGACCTTGCTGGCCGCTGACGATGACCTTGATGAAGCCCTGCAGCGTGCCGATCAGGCGCTGTACCAGGCCAAACGTGATGGGCGTAACCGTTGCGCGGCGACCTGGGAGGATGTGGATGCCTGAGTTACGGGCCGCTGAACGCAGCCTCGAAGTCGCCCCTGCCAGTAACCTGTTGGATAACTTGTTGGCTGCTGGTATCGCTGTGCCCTATAGCTGCCGCGCCGGCAGCTGCCATGCCTGCCTGGTGCGTTGCGTGCGTGGCGAGTTGCTTGATGCCAAGCCTGAGGCTCTGGACGAAGCGCAGCGTGAGCAGGGCTGGCGGCTGGCGTGCCAATGTCGAGTGGTGGATGACGTGCAGATTGAGGTATTCGATCCGTTGCGTGATGCGGTTCCGGCGGTCATTCACAGCTGCGATTGGCTAAGCCGCGATGTACTGCGCTTACGCCTGACTCCACCGCAGCCATTGCGTTACAGCGCCGGCCAGCACCTGCAGCTCTGGATCTCTAGCGGGATTGCCCGGCCTTACTCATTGGCCAGCGTGCCGGGTGAGGATGCCTGGCTGGAGTTTCATATCGATTGCCGTCAGGGTGGCGCATTTGCCTCAGTAGCGCGGGCTTTTCAGCCGGGCGACAACCTCCGTTTGGGTGAGTTGCGCGGTGCAGCGTTGCACTATGATCCCGATTGGCAAGCCAGGCCGCTCTGGCTGTTGGCCGCAGGTACGGGCTTGGCGCCGTTGTATGGCGTGCTGCGCGAGGCGCTGCGTCAGGAGCATCAGGGGGTTATTCGGGTTATTCACGTGGCCCATGATGCTTCCGCGCATTATTTGGCCGAACCCTTGCGAGCATTGGCGGCCAGCCATTCGCAGGTGCAGGTCGAGCTTGTGGTGGCGGCCGAGTTGCCGGCTGCTTTGGCTGAACTGCGCCTTGTTTCACGGCAAACCATCGCCTTACTCTGCGGCCACCCTGACAGTGTCGAAGCCTTTGCGCGCCGTCTGTATCTGGCGGGTTTGCCGCGTAGTCAGGTTTTCGCTGACGTATTTTTGCCTCACGCGCGCTAGCCGTTCCGGTGATCCGCTCGCGGGTGGCCTACCGTGAGGATTAGTGATGAGCGAGCATCTGCTGGTTGAGCGTGAACAAGGGGTGCTGACCCTGCGCATGCACCGCCCCGATAAGAAAAATGCCCTGACCCGCGCCATGTACAGCGGCATGGCTGAAGTGCTGGTACAGGCCGATCAGGATAAAAGCGTGCGTGCCGTGCTGATCACTGGCGGCGAGAGCTGCTTCACCAGCGGCAATGATGTGGCCGACTTTATTCAGGCACCACCGACTGGACTCAACAGCGAAGTGTTCCAGTTTATGCAGGCGCTGTTCGAGTTCAGCAAGCCGGTGGTGGCCGCGGTCAACGGCCCTGCGGTGGGCATTGGTACGACCATGTTGCTGCATTGCGATCTGGTCTATGTCAGCCGCGAGGCCACGCTGAAGATGCCTTTCGTCAATCTGGGCCTGTGCCCTGAATACGGTTCCAGCCTTATCCTGCCGCGCCTGCTCGGCCACGCCCGCGCTGCCGAATTGCTGCTGCTTGGGCAGAGCTTTACCGGTGAGCAGGCCGCAGCCTGGGGTGTCGCCAATCAGGCGCTGGACGGCGGTGAGGCAACCCTGGCCAAGGCCCGCGAAATGGCCCTGCGCTTTCAGCAACTGGCACCGGCAGCCGTGGCGGACAGCAAACGCCTGATGCGCGCGCCGGACCGTGAGCAACTGCGCAGGGTAATCGAGGAGGAGGGCGCGCTGTTCGGTCAACGCCTGCGCTCGCCGGAAGCCATCGAGGCGCTGACAGCCTTTATGCAGCGCCGCACGCCGAATTTCAGCAAATACGCCTGATGCCCTGAGGCAAATAAAAAGGCCGCTCGATTGAGCGGCCTTTTGCACTGCGCTGGGTAGCCTAGAGCCTTTTTACGATCTCGCGAGCTAGAGACCTGCAAGGCAAAAACAGGCGAGGAAGCGGAGTGTACTGTTGTACATGAGCATTCCGAGCCTGTTTTTAACGCAGCAGGGCCGACGCGCAGCAGATCATAAACAGGCTCTTACACCAGTGCTTCACCTACATGCAGCAGCTTCATGGTATTGGTGCCACCGATGGTGTGGTAGCTGTCGCCCTTGGTCAGGATCACCCAGTCGCCGGCTTGCACCACGCCGCGCTTGAGCAACTCGTCCACCGCCGCCTGGCTGACTTCGGCCGGTTGCAGGGCGGCTGGGTCGAACGGCACGGTGTAGACGCCACGGAACATGGCCGCACGGGCTTGGGTTTCGCGGTGCGGGGAGAACGCGAAGATCGGCACCGAGGAGCGGATACGCGACATGATCAGCGGCGTGTAGCCACTTTCGGTGAGGGCGATGATCGCTTTCACACCGGGGAAGTGATTGGCCGTGTACATGGCTGCCAGGGCGATGCTTTCGTCGCACCGCTCGAACTCGGTGCCCATGCGGTGGCTGGATTTCTTGCTGGTTGGGTGTTTTTCCGCACCCAGGCAGATGCGCGCCATGGCTTGCACGGCTTCCAGCGGGTAGGCGCCGGCAGCACTTTCCGCCGAGAGCATCACTGCATCGGTGTAGTCGAGCACGGCGTTGGCCACGTCGGAGACTTCCGCGCGGGTCGGCATCGGGTTCTGGATCATCGACTCCATCATCTGCGTCGCCGTGATCACCGCCTTGTTGTGGCGGCGCGCGTGCAGGATGATTTTCTTCTGGATGCCGCACAGTTCGGCGTCGCCGATTTCCACACCCAGGTCACCACGGGCCACCATCACCGCATCACTGGCGCGGATCAGGCCGTCGAGGGTTTCGTCGTCGGCTACCGCTTCGGCGCGTTCGATCTTGGCCACCAGCCAGGCAGTGCCGCCAGCTTCGTCGCGCAGTTTGCGCGCGTAATGCATGTCGTCGGCATCGCGCGGGAAGGACACGGCCAGGTAATCCAGCTCCATCTCGGCGGCGAGCTTGATGTCGGCTTTGTCTTTCTCGGTCAGGGCTGGCGCAGTCAGGCCGCCGCCGCGACGGTTGATGCCTTTATGGTCGGACAGCGGGCCACCGATGATCACTTCGCAGTGCAGGGCATCGCTGGTGGCGCTTTCAACGCGCATGACCACACGGCCATCGTCGAGCAGCAGCTCGTCGCCGACGCCGCAATCCTTGACCAAGTCCGGGTAGTCGATGCCGACGATGTCTTGCGTGCCGGCAGTCAGCGGGTGGCTGGTGGAGAAGGTAAAGCGATCGCCAAGTTTGAGCTCGATGCGCTTGTTGGCGAATTTGGCGATGCGGATTTTCGGGCCTTGCAAGTCACCCAGCAGGGCGACGTGGCGACCGTGCTTGGCGGCCAGTTCGCGCACCAGCTTGGCGCGGGCCTTGTGCTCATCAGGTGAGCCGTGGGAGAAGTTCAGGCGGGCAACATCTAGCCCTGCGATGATCAGTTGTTCAAGAACCTCGGGGCTGTTGCTCGATGGGCCGAGGGTGGCGACGATTTTGGTGCGGCGAACGGTCATGCACAGGCTCCTGAGTTGCGACTTTTGGCGAGGCTACTATGCCGCAACCCTGTAGTCATCGTTCCTCTGCACTACCTGAGTCTAT
>Ga0181597_10002093_pt1 | contig 21884 bp, 13 predicted proteins | sample 041ome_5_FD_148647 | JGI IMG/M metagenome (GOLD analysis project Ga0181597, IMG submission 148647) | Coastal salt marsh microbial communities from the Groves Creek Marsh, Skidaway Island, Georgia - 041403US metaG (spades assembly) | ecosystem: Environmental > Aquatic > Marine > Intertidal zone...
CCGCGCGCGTCGTCGCGCGTCGATGAATGTCGTCGGCGCGCGCGCATTCGCGCATTCGCGCGCGACGTCGCGCGCGTCACGCGCCGACGCGACGCGCGCCCTCGCGCATGAGCGGGCGCCCGCCGCTGGACGCCACCGCGCGCGTCGCGCGGCAGCGCAAGAAGAAGAAACTCGCGCTCGACGACGCGCGACGCGCGCGCGCGCGCGTCAGGACGGACATCGACGAATCCGTCGCGTTTCGAACGCTTCGCGACGTCGAGCGCGAGCTCGACGTCGCGTGCGCGCGATGGCGAGGACGCGCGCGCGATGCGAACGCGGCGCGACGGCCGGGCGAGCGCGAACGACGGACGGCGACGGTGCGAGTGTACGTGTTTCACGCGCACGGGGGCGACGGGACGTACGCGCTGCGCGTGGCGGGACGACGGGTCGACGAGCGACGAGAAGACGTCGATCGAGGAGGGGCGAGCGACGGCGCGTGGACGCACGATGCGATGGAGGGGAGATTCACGAGTTACGTGCGACGGATGACGATCGAGGTGGATGGAGACGCGGAGGAGGCGAGGACGAGGACGTGGACGCGGGAGGGAGAGGCTTCGGACGCGCTCGGGACGGGACGGGCGAGCGGACACGTGGATGGGTTCGAGATGCGTGGGTTCACGAAACGAGGCGCGGTTGAGGCGACGATTCGATTGGAAGTGAACGGGATGCGCGAGAGGTTTAGGGTGGGGAAGGATTTGGCGGAATTGATCGCGACTCGGTACGCGTCGAGGCGAAGGGTGATTTCAGAGTTGTGGACGTACTTTTCGGCGAATGAGTTGGTGAACGAGGACGACGTGAGCGAGGTGCGAGTGGATGAGCCCATGCGGATCGTGTTCGAGGACGCGGGCGTGTCGCTGCCGAAGTCTCCAGAAACGGTCAAGTTTCAGCGCGTGTGCGACGTCGCGTGCGAAAAGTTTCTCACCGCGCTCGAGCCCCTGGAAATCAAGTACAACATCAAAACCTCCGGAATATCACCGTCAAAGCCTGATTGCTACGATATCGAGGCCGAAGAGCCCGACTCTGGGCCCTGGGGTCTGGCGCCGCCGTATGAGCACGATTATCGAGTGGCGAAGGACGTGGACGCGTGCGAGCAACACATTCGTCTCGCGTTCGATTTCATAGACAGTCATTTGGAGCGTCGTGACTTTCTTTTGCGCTTCGCTGAAAGTCCCATCGACTTCATCAACTCTTGCGTCTTAAACCAAGCTAAAGGGGTGTACAAGGCCGAGGATGTGACGCAGGGTTCGGCTGACGAAGTGGAACTGAGACACGCGTCGCGCGCATCCGACGCGTTCAGAGAACCTTGGGTGGACGAAGCCATGTTGCGACTGCTCGAGTGAATCGTGAATTAGAATACAGACTGTGTAGGATGACAAGCTAATAGTTAGAAATCGTTGCTCGGCTCGACGAGCGTCACGCGCCAAGACTCCACGCCGTGCGTAGAGCGAAACTCGACGTCCATGTCTTGAAACTCTCGCGCGTGCGATATGCGGTCTTCCCAAATTCGCACTCGCTTCGGCTTGTACTTTTTCACCAACCGCCTCAGTTCATTTTGCTTGTACGACAACGTGTCGTGTCCCGTGCAGTTAAAAATGTGTTCGTGACAGTTGATGTCGAACGACCGCATCACCGCCTCCACGGATTGCCTGAGTTTGCCGCGTCGACCCGTCATCATGACGCGCGCCACCTTCGCGTTCGCCGCGCTCTCCCTGTACTCATCCAACGCCGGCCCCGACGCCATCGTCAACGGCGGTTCCAACGACTCCGCACGTCCCCACCATCCCTGAAACGGCCACTCTCGACCCGTGGCGATCTCGTACGATCTCATCCCTTCCTTCGGCGTCGGCGTGTCCACGAGCGTCCCATCGAAATCAAACACGTGTAACTCCTCGAACCCATCCTCTGCGCCCACCGCGTCCTCCACCATCGTCTCGCTCGCGTCGGTCGCCATCACGTTCGTCTCAAACCCGCGCGTGCACGCGCTCGTCCGAGAAAACCTTCGTCAAATGCGCCGCCGACGCCTCGACGTTGTCCACCTGCGCCGCCGCCAACCGCAGCGCCTCCTCCAGCGTCTCCCCCTCCGCGCTCGCGTGCTTCTCGTACTCCGCTCGCGCTTTCGCGCGCACGTACGCCGTGCGATTGTCCTGCGCGTCCGCGTCGCGCGTCAGTCCCGCGTCGTCGCGTCCTCGCGTCCTCGCGTCCTCGCGTCCTCGCCGCCGTGCGTCAACGTCCCGTCGCGCGTCGCTTTATCCGCGTCTCTCGCGCGATCGCGCACCGTCGGCAGCCTCGCGCTCGCCCTGAACAACTGCCTGTACAGCGACCTCGCGCGTCGTGCGTGCTCGCTCGCGCGCATGCGCTCGCGCGCGTCGTTCTGCCGTCGCGCGCGCCGCACATCGCCGCGCCGGCATGGCGGCCGAGCACGTCGTGCGGCGCCTGCTGTCGCCGCTGCGCGACGCCGCGATCGTCGACCGCGCGCTCGCGGACGTGCCCGAACTCGCGCGCTCGCCGCGCGAGGCGTTCGCGCGCATCGTGCGCGCGGTCGACCGCGCGGAGGCGGCGAACGTGTCGGTGACCGAGCTCATGCGGTCGCCGCGCGAGGCGTTCGCGCTCGAGGCGTCGACGACGACGCGCGCGACGGCGCGCGCGCGCGCGACGAAGGCGGTGGAGAGCGCGAGCGACGCGCTGATGCGAACGGTGAGGAAAGACGCGGGATCGGCGAGCGCGAGAGATGGACGAATGGATGGGAAGTGGCTGGTGGCGGGGACGATGAAGGGGACGTCGACGCGCGAGGAGGATTTGAAGGTTCGGTTTTGGAACCTGTGGGGGGGGTCGAAGGCGTGTCGGACGGTGATGACGAAGAGCGCCCGAAACAGCGCGTATAGGAATCCAGAGCGGCTGGAGCGGGCGGTGTTGAATCTGGATCGAGTGGCGCCGTTCGTGGACTCGCCGATGTTGTTGCATCGCGCGCCCGAGCTGTTGGAGTACCCGACGGAGGAAATCGTCCGACGGTTGGTGCGGATGAAGTTTCTGTTCGCGGCGGTGGATGTTGGGTTCGTGGCGACGCAGACACCGAGTTTGTTGTTGCTCGAGCCCGAGACGTTGGCGCGAGCGGTGGGCGCGTTCGCCGACGGCGACGTCGCGACGCTCGCGGCGCGAGTCGCCGAATTCGTCGAACGCGACGGTATCGATGCGCTTGCGGCGCTTGGAACGATGGCATCGCGCGTGGAAGCGGCGAACGAAGCCGTGACGAGTGTCTAATGGATATTTTTTTTGCTGTATTTCATTTCAAAGGCGCCACGTGTAGACGTCGGCGCGCTATCGTTTAGGATTGTAAAGGCTGTACATTTACTTTTTTCGAGGTTCGTCGGTGGAGGAAGTCGCCTTGCGCTTGCGTTCGCCAATGACGCTGGTTGCTTTGTCCTTCGACTTGCGTTCGCTCTTGTCGCTCTTGGACTTTTCCTTGTCACCCTTCTTTTCTACCTTGGAACTCAATTTGGTCGTGATACGGCGCTGCGCGCCCTTGCCGTCGCCGAGCTGAACGGCGTTCACTTGCGAGGCAAACTTCAACGAGCACATCGTCTCTTCGGTGCTCGTGTTTTCTGGATTGATGTTAACAAACATCAGCGTTTTACCGTCACCGCCGAGACACGGCTGCAACAGATAAGTGAGCTTGGAGTTGCGATACGGCACGTGCGCTTGTTTCGCGGCTAACGCAGAAAAGACATCACCAAGCGACGAAAGAGACTTGTTGATGGCGCAGGCCTCCTTCAAGCGCGCGCCCTCGGCGCCTGATCGACCAACGCGTTCCGAGCCAGCCAAATCCACCAAGTTGAGGCAGCCCGTGAGTTCACTTCCACTTGAGGCGTGTTCGCCGACGATGTACAACATGAATATGGTGTGCGAACGCGAAGACTGTGCGTTCATGTTCGTCGCTTCGACCACGCGAGCTGCGGAAGCACGTCGAACCAAAGCCGCCGCAGACTCAACAGAGTCGATGACCTCGCGTTGGACGCCGCTCACCTCCGTCACGCCATTCTTGTGAACGATGGAGTGTTTGTCGCTGTGCGAACTTCCTGGCTTGAGCAAATCGCGCACTTGTTCGTTATAAATTTCGACGTACGAAGCGTGCATGGTGTAGGACCAACCCTTGTGCGCATTCTTCTGCGACGCCTCGACAATTTTAGCGACCGAGCGAGGGATTATACCCCGCATGTCACCGTTACCGTCACCGAGCATGGTATGCGTCTTACCCGAGCCGGTTTGCCCGTAGGAGAATAAGCATACTTTGTAACCGTCGAGCGCAGACTGCACCAGTTGCGAAACTTCCTCGAAAATTTCTTCTTGCTTGGCGCTCGGATCAAACACGCGATCAAACTCGAACGCGGCATCTTCTTTGCCCTCGACGCGTTTCAAATTCAATGAGCTCCCGTCAGGGGCACACTTAACTGCCGCTTCGTTCTCCGTCGGGCGCACTCGGCAGAACACGCGCACGTTGCCACGCAGCTCTTGAATCTGGTTGTGCAACGCACGTCGCATTGATTCGGCTTCGAGGGCTTGCTCTTCAAGCTCGTTAATACGTGATTGCCGTTCGTCGAGCTGTCGCTGCAATTGCTCGGATTCTTGCACCAGACGTCTCGCAGCGTCGACTTCACGTGTTTGCTCAACCAATCGCGCTTCGAGAGCCTTATTCTGCTCGTTGCCCTCCGTGTCCTTGCGCATAGATTCAGCCTCCTTGAGTGCGCTAAGTTCAGACTTGAGTTCGGTGCGTTCGCGCTCGAGCGCCTTTTGCGCGGCCATGAGCGATTCGATAGTGGTTTTGTGAACCGTCGAGTTATCCTTGAGCTCTTTCTGAAGGCGCTCAACTTCCTTTTGCTCGCTCTCGAGTTGCGCCACAACACCAGCGATTCGAGCTTCGTGGCCCATGACAGCCTCCTCGCTCGCCTTCAAGCGCTCTTGTGCCGCTACAATATCAGCCATGCTAGCTTCGTTCGCGGCCTCCATATCGTGCTTCGCCTTCTCGAGGTCGGCAAGTTGCTGAGCGATAGATTCCTTCTCCTTCAAAGCGTCTTGCACGCGGGCTTCAACGTCTCCCTTGGCTTGCTCGATTTCGCTGAGCTTGACTTCAAGCGCATCTCGCTCGCCAACAAGCACATCACGCTCGGCTTCCATGGCCTTCAAACGCGTTTCGAGTTTATTCATCTTCTTTTCGTGCTTTGCGGCAGAGGTTTCCGATTCCTCAGCGAGCGACTTTTGCGCCTTTTCGAGCTCGGCGAGCTGCTTCGTCAGAGTAGCCTTCTCGCTCATCAAAGCATCCTTCTCGCTCGTCAGGGATTTTTGTTCTTTAGTGACGCTCTTGAGTTGCGCTTGAAGTTCGGTGACGGCTTCAGTTTCCTTGGCCAACTTTGCATTCGCCTTTTCGACTTGCGTTTCCTTCTCCGCAGAGAGCTTCTCGATCTTAGCTTCAGCCTTTTGCAGCCGATCTTGTTCAGCCGCGAGGTTGGCAGTGATTTCTTTTATGCGCTCTTCTGCGGTCGACTGTGCACCTGAGACTTGCTCCGCTAATTTAGCTTCAAGTTCTAGTTGCGCTCGCTTATGCTTCTCAGCGAGACGTGCAGCCTTGTCCTCCGCCGTCTTCTGAACCGCAGCCAATTCCTCAGCCGCGCCTTGAATCTCATCGTCGAGTTCTTTTTGAAGTGCTTCGAGAGAATCGTTTGCGTCGGCGAGTTGCTTTTGGAGTTCGGCCACATCTGCAGACGATGCAGCGGTGGTTTTTTCCAATTCCTTCTCCGCCTTCTTCAAACTCTTCTCAAACTCAGCCGCGCGCTCCTCCGCCGCGGCAAGCTTTTCATTCGCCGTATTGACGCGCTCTTCGGCCTTTTCACGAGTAGATTGAATCTTCTTTTCTGCTTTTTCTTGAGCAGCCATGGTAGCGGCTTCTGCGCGACGTCGTTCTTCCGCAACGGCTTCTCGGTGACGATCTTCTGCCTGCTGTAAATCAAGACGCGCTTGCTTCTGCACTTCTTGCAAAGTCGCTGATCCGTTCGCGAGTTGATCACGCCTATCAGCTTCCATACTCGCCAGTTCTTCGCGCACTTGCTTCAACTCGCCCATCATGAGAGTTTGTTGCTCGATGAGACTCTTTGACTGCGCCTTGGCATCCGCCAAATCAGACTCGGCTCGCTTGACATCCTTCTCCGCACGCTTCAGCTCAGAAGCCTTGGTAGCCTTTTCGCTCTCGAGCGAAGCCTTGATTTGAGTTAGGCTTTCACTCGTAGACTTGTGTTCATCCTTCAACGAAAGAAGGTCTTCGTTGCGTGCCTTGAGTTCAGCGCTCGTCGCCGCGAACTCGGCCTTGAGCTCCGAGTACGAAGATTTCATTTCAGCGAGCTTGGCTTCCAAATCTTCAACTTGTGCGCTAGTGCTCGAGTTTTCACCATTCAGAGCCGCGATATCACTTTCAAGTTTTTCGATCTTTGCGTTTCTCTTCGCGAGCATATTTTCTTGCTTGGTCAAAGCCTTTTTGGTTTCCTTCGCTTCTGATCTCAACTGTGTGATGGTGTCCTTGGCGCTGATTTCGTCCGCCGACGCCTTTGCTCGCAACTCGTTCAGTTCCGCCTCAACCGAGTTCAACTTCGATTGCAACTCTTCGGCGGAGCTTCCAAACTGTTCGGCTTCGCGTGCGGCCGCCTCTTCAGCCATATTTACCTGCACGCGCAACGACTCACACTCTGAGTTTGCCTCGCGAAGGCTGTCTTCGAGTTGAGCGCGCGCTGCCGTCGCCCGCGCTCGCTCAGCTTCGAGCTCACTCGTCTGCTTGCGAAGTTGTCCTTCAAGCGCGCGACGCTCCGCCGCGAAGGTGAGCTCGGCTTGCTCAGCTTCAGCCTTGAGCTGCTTGACGTCTCGTTCGAGTTTACTATTCGCCTCCTTGGCGACGCTTTCGCGAGTCGAAGATTCGGTGTACGAAGACTCAAGCTTGGCGTACTTGCTCGCAGCATTCTCGAGTTCCCTAGATTTCTTTTCCAAATCTTTCTCGAGCGACGCCAACGCCACCTTAGCCGCGCTCATCTCTTCCATCAGCGTCCCTTCGGCGCGCTCGCGCTCGTTCATCAGCTCGGCTTCCTTTTCGTTCGCCTCGCTCTTCAACGTCTTCACCTGCGCTCGAAGCGTTTTCGCTTCCGCCTCTGCCGTCGATGCGCACGTCTTCAAAGCGTCCACTTGAGCGGATAAAGCCTCGTAAGATTGTCGCTCGTTCGACTCATAGCGATCCAACTCCTTCGAGAAGTTTGTCCCATTCTGAAACACGTGTCGCAGGCAATCCTTCGACGCCTTCACAGCCGCCGTCAACTCCTCGATGCGATTCTTGTAATCGTGCTGACGAGCCTTCGGTCTAAAGTTAATCGCTCGTTCACACTTCTCGATGAAGTCTTCGTTCTCGTAATACTCGCGATACAGGCTCGACACTCCGCTCGACGTCGGTTTAGCCTGGGCGCCGACCGCCGCGCTCACCGTCGGCCCCGCACTCATCACTACCGGCGCCGCGCTCACCACCGGAGCCGCGCTCGCTACCGCGGCATCTTCTGTTTTCACGCTTTCTTTCCTCGCCGCATCCAAGCGCGCGCGCATCGACTTCAAATCTCTCGATATCCCCGCGACGCCGTTCGCCGCCCCCGCGCCGTTCGCGCCCATCTTGTGTCCCGGCGCGATCGCCTCCGTCGGCGCGTCCCCGCCGAGCTCGCCGCCGTTCGACGCGTCCACGAGGACGCCCCGCGCGCGCGTCGCCGCCAGCGCCTCGGTCGCGTCGTCGCTCGCGTCGACGGCGTTCGCTCCGTCGTTTAGAGACGAACCGACATTCGTCGTTCCCCCGCCACGTTTCGCGCGCGTCACCGTCGCCGGCGTGGCGTGCGTCGCCGCGCGCGTCGCGCGCGTCGGTACGTTTTCTTTCACTTCGTCCGACATCGTCCCTGTCGACGTGCGCCGCGGCGTCGCGCGCGGTCGACGCGCGTCGATGAATGTCGATGCCGTTGGGCCGGCGCGCCGATGTGATTTCGGATGTCGCGATGCGATTCGCGAATGGTTTGTTTTACAAGCGGCGAACGGATCGATTCGTCTAATTCTTCTTCCCTCGCCCGCCGCGCCCGCCTCGACCGGCGCTGCGATTGCGCTGGCGGTTGCTCTGCGGTCGGCGGCCGCCGGGAGTGCGACCGCCCGAGGCGCGACCGCGCGAGCGACGGTCGGCGCCGGGGGCGTCGCGCGCGGATTTTGATTTGCCCGCGGGCGAGTCGTCGGCTTCGGCGGTGGATGGATCGTCGACGAGCAGCTGCTCGACGAAATCATCGACGTCTTCGAGTTCGCCTTCTTCGGCGTCGTCGTCGCCGTCATTATCGTCGTCGTCGTCCCCGTCATCGTCATCGGCGGCGGCGGCGGCCTCGACTTCGACGACTGGCGTCTCGGCGACCGGTGCTTCGGCGACGGGCGCGGGAGTACTATCGGCGTCAGTTTTGCGCGTCTTCGTCGGCGCTTCATCTGTTTGCGCGACATCTACATCGTCGACTTTACGTTTCGTGCCCAAAGAGGCGGCGGCTTTCTTTTCGTCGAGCTCTTTGCGGAGCGCGTCCATTTGCGCTTGAAGTCTTTGCTTCTCCGCCGCGGCGTCGTCGGGCGCCTTCTTCGCCTCGGTTTTGACCGCGAACGGCACCGGAGCCGCCGGTGGCTTTGTAGTTGGGACAAAATCCTTCGCTTTTGACGCCAACTCGGCGAGTGGTGTGGTGGCTTGCGTCAGCGGCGCGCTCTGTTGAGTCTTCACGCCCGCAAGTTTCGCCTCGAGCGCAGAGCGCAGCTGGTCGGCGAGCTTGAGTTTTTCGCGCGCACCATCGAGTTCTTTCTGAAGAGACGCGCATTTCTCCGACGCGACTGTTCGATCATTAAGCGCGGCAGCGAGTTCCTGCTCTTTCACCTTGAGCATATCTTCCGTCTCTCGAAGTTTCTTCGCGGCTTCCATCGCCTCCGCCTGCATCTTCTGAGCCATGACCTTGAATCGATCCGACGTGGGCGTGGGTGGTGCGGCAGCAGTTTCCCCTTCTTCAGCGTCTTCGGCTTCTTCTTGTTTGGACACGGGTTCGGTTGGAGCTGAAACGGTCTTCGCGACTTCTTCTTCGAGCTTCTTAATGTTTTCGCGCAATTTTTCGACTTCAGCCGTCGTCTCGCCCAAAGCCTTCTCGGCGCGCTCCGCCTTTTCCGTTGCCGATTTCACCTTTTCATTCGCCGCATCGAGTTCTTTCTTCGCGGTAGCAAGCTGTGCGACAACATCAGACTCGTCTTTTTTCTGCGAAATCGCAGCCTTTGTCGCCGCTTCGAGCTCGGCGAGGCGCTCGCTTTGCTCCTTTTGCTTCTTCTGCCACTCGGGAAGGGCGATCTTGTCTGGATTGTACACGCGAATGTGCTTCATGCTTATAGCCAACTGCGACTTAGCCTTCTCCGCGCGAGCGCTTTCAGCCTTGAGCTCCGCCTGCGCTTCGGCGAGCGCCTCTTCCATCTGCGATTTGCTTTGTCCTTGCTCATCGGTTTCGACGTCGCCATATTTGCCGACGAGGAGCGACGCGCGTTGTTCCCAGTGCTTGGCTTCCTTACGTACCGTTTCCATCTCAGTATCATGTGCCGCGACTGCAGCCTTTGCTTCGGCGAGTTCGGTCTTGGTAGCTTCATGTTTTGCTCCAAGTTCGCTCTCGCGCGACTTCGCCGCCGCAATATCAGCTTTGGCCGCGTCAATCTCTGCTCGAAGCGCGCTGTTTGATTGCTCTATCGCATTGAGTTGCTCCACTTTCTTCATGAGCGATTTGTGCTTCTCTTCTCCCATGGCGCTAGCTTCGCTCGACTTCACGCGCTCCTTCGCGCTCGCGGCTTCTTGCATGGCTACTTCAGCGTCGCGCTGCCACTTGTTACGTTCAGTTGTGAGCGTAGTGACCTGCGCAAGAGCGGCGTCGCGCTCTTGGCGCAAATAGCGCAACACCTCGCCTTCGCCCGCCGCGGCATCGCCTGCCGAATCAGTCTTCGATTTTTCGAGCATGTCATGCAAGCGTTTGTTCTGTTCGCTAGCGTCTGATAACTTGGATTCGGCATCGCGTTTCGCTGCCTCCAGTGCGTTCTTCTCGGCAGTCACCTTGGCCTGCGACGCGGCGAGCTCGCGCTCCGCCTTCGCTGCCGCATCTTTCGCTACACCTAAAGCCTTCTCAATCGAAGCCTTCGCACTTTCCGCGGCCGAAATCTTCTCCGCGTCAGCCTTTCGAGCTGCAACTTCGTTTTCGTATAGACTTTGCGCGTCTCTCCACTTTGTGTGATTGTCTTCGACATCCTTCACAGCCTTCGCCGCACGTTCCTCCGCCGCCTTGGTCTCGCCCTTGGCGCGTTCGAGTTCGGCGCGAACGCTTTTCATCTCGGACTCTAACTTTGAGTATTGCGCAACCTTATCTTCAGCTTCCTTGACGGACTTGGCGAGCTTGGCGTCAACCGCTTTCGCCGCATCAGCCACTTGCGCCTTGAGCTTGGCGCACTCTGACTTGAGTGCGCTCGCCTCCTTTGCGCTCTGCGCCTTGTGTTTCTCGAAAGCCTTCGTCATATCCTTGAGTGCGGCGTCACTTTGCTGCGCAAGATTCTTAAACTGTGCCGTGTGTAACTTTTCAGCTTCTGCTGCAGCCTTGGCTTCATCGGCAGCTTCGCCCGCTTTCAGCGCGGCTTGAAGTAACTCTTGCTCTCGCGCCGCGGTGAGGGCGCCGGCGGCGCCCGAACCAAGCACGTTGGCCTCGCTCGTTCCCGTCATGCGAGATGCCAGTCGCAGTTTATCCTCAGTCTTTTCGAGCGTGGCTTGCATCATCTCGAGTTTCGCTTCAGCGATATCTGCCCGCTTCTCTGCCTCCGCAGTTTGCTCTTTCAGCGTTGCGCTGGCGTCCACGTCCGCCTTGGCGCGCTGTGCAAAGTCAGAACTCGCCGCCGCGTGCGCCGCTAACTGCTGTCGAGCGCGTTCGCGTTCGATATCGAGCTCCGATCGCACGCGCGAGTAATCTTGTTGCAACCGAGCGACTTCGTCCGTCAGCCGAGCGTACTCTCGCTGATGTTCTTCCTCCCGAGTCGTTGAAAGTGCGAGTGCCGAATCGCGTGATGCTTCCAGCTTGGTCTTGATTTCTTCCGCTGCGTTCACGATATCGGTCAAACGCGTTTGCTCGATGATGAGTAAAGCATTTTCGCTTTCAAGCTTGGATACCAGCGTCTGTGCGTTGCGCGCGCGTTCTTCCGAAGCGTCCAAGCTCGCGGCTTGCGTGCGCAACGTCGAGGCGTTTGAAGCATTCTCACGAGATAACGCCGAACTTCTCTCCGTCAACGTCTCAACTTCACGCCGCGACGCACTGAACTGTTCGCTCAGTCGCTCGTATCGTTGTCGTTCGAATTCAGCCGATGCCTTCGCAGCGTTGGCCTCCCCTCGCGCTGTGGCGGCGGCTTCTCGATGGTTATCCACTTGCTGCTGCAACTCCTTGATGCGATCCGCGCTCTCGCGCTTGAGCTTTTCCAAATCGTGCGATAGTTCCTTGTTCAGCGCGACGAGCTCGTTGTTCGTTTCCATCATAGCGACGCCACTACCGCTACCAATGGCGACGAGTTCAGAGTTTCGACTGTCGAGATCGTTTGCGTCGGCGCCGTCGCCGTTGCCGCCGCCCGTCGCGGCGGCGTACATGGTCTTGTACATGTCGCGTTGACGCACGATAGCTTGAACCATGTTTTCTTGTTGCACGCGCTTGCTCGACAGCTCCTCCAACTGACGACTCGTCTGTTCTTTGAGTTCGCGCAGTTTTTGCTCGTATTCCTCGCGCGCATCAGTAGATTTGGCTTCTTGCGCCTCGGACAACTCGCGAATGACGAAGAGCATCTCTTGATTCTTCGCTTGTAAAGATTGAATGTCTGTAAAATCAACCAGCCTGGACGTAATCACCGCCTGTGCGTCTCCACCGCGATTGCCGGCGGCAGGAATGGGCACCGGCGGGCACCCCTTGAGCTCATTCACTTCATTCAGCAAGAGCGCGACTTGTCGCGCCAAATCGGCGCTTTGCGCTTTAAAACCATTGAGCAAGCGCTCGTGATCTCGCTTGTTCATGTTCGCCGCGTTGAGTTCAACCTGAATCGCGTAGCGCGCGTTTTCAGACTCCTGTAGCTTCGATTGCAGCACTTGATGCGATTTCAACGCACGCTGGTACTCCTCTTGCTGCTCGGTGAGGAGCGGAGCCTTCTTCTCGAGATCAAACATAATCGCGTCCAAGTGCTCTTGCAAGATGGCGCGCTCGGTGCGCTCGACGCGCAGTGCATCTTCCGCCTCGACGTACTTGGTGTACAAATCCGTCGCCGACAGGCCATCGCGTTGAAGTGCGACAGACCCCGCGGCGGGTGACAGGTGCATAAGCTGTTCGGCGTGGGGCGAGCGCCGCGATTCGCGCGCGGAGACGACGGATTCGCTCGCTTGCTTCTTCATATTGTCCATGTCCTTTTCGGCGCGTGCCTGCGCGTGCTTTGCCTCGGCAAGAGCAACATCGAACTCAACCTTTTTTGCGTCGAGAAGTGCCTCGGTGGAGCTCAAAGACGCTTCGAGTTCTTTGATGCGCCCGTCGCGCTCCGTCACGAGTTCCTTGGACACTTCCGAGATGCGTTGCGCAGTGATGAGTTCCTTCTCGAAATTCGCCTCTGCGCGTGCCATATCGGCACGCAATTGCCTAAGCTCGGCTTCAATCGTAGAAAGCTTAGCTTCCGCCTCCGCATTCTGTTCCTTCAAAGCGGTCGACTCTTTTCGTCGAGCGTCGGAGACGTTTCGTTCCCTCTCCAATTCTTGCGCTAACCGCAACGTCTCCGCTGAGGACGTCTTGGTCGACGTCAGAATAGCCTGTGACTTAGCCTCTAGCTCTTGCGTCAACCACGCGTTATGTTCCTTCAACGCGCGCACCTCGCTCTCGAGCTTTGCCGTCGCCGCCGTCGCCCCGCTCGAGTCCGCCGTCGCCTTGCGCGCCGCCGCCTCAGCCTTGTTCTTCCCCTCCGTCGCCGCCTCCAGCGCACGCACGTACCCATCCATTGACGCCTTCATCGACTCTCGCTCTCGATCCTTGCGATCATTCGCGTCGAGCAACTCCCGTTTCGCGTTTCGCGCTTCGTCGCGTTCCCGCGTCGCGCGTTCGCACTCCTCTCGTCGCGCGCGTTCGCTCTTTTTCGCCGCTTCCAGCGCCTCTCGCGCCGCTTCCGCGTCCCGAACGACGCGCGCGTTCTCTTGCGTCGTTTTCTCCAGCGCTTCCCGCGCGCTCTTGAGCTCTTCCCGCAGCGCGTCGTGCCTGCGCTGCATCGTCACCGCGAGATGTTCGCGCTCGAGCGCGTCCGCCTTCATGCGCGCTTCATCGACTTTCTTCGACGGATACTCGGTGTCGGGCGTGCCCGGACGCGCGGCGTCGCCGGCGTCGGCGTCCGGCATCGAGCGGTGGACGACCGCGCGCGAAGCGGTCGCGCGTCGTCGAGTGCGGATGAGATTCGACGCGCGATTCGAAATCGAACGTCACTCCGAGGCGCGGATTCGATCGATCGACCGACCGATCGATCCCGAGCGCGCGCGCGCGACGGACCGAGGACCATGGTGCTGTTGGAAAACGATGCGTTTCTCACCGAACTCACCAAACTGTACGAGCGCACGCGCGCGAAAGGGTCGGTGTCGTGCGTGATGAAGATCACCAAGCCGACGAACAAACCTCGACCGAAAGGCACGAAGCGACCGGATCCGACGCTGGAGGAGATACGCGCGCCGGGAAGCGAATACGGCGTGCTCGTGCGCGCGAGCGATGGGAAGCGCAAGGTGAGCACGTTCGTGAAACCGGAGAAGGCGAGTAAGTTCTCAAAGAGTTATCAAACGATTCAGCTCGCGTACCTCGACGGGTTGAGCGCGGAGACGAAGAAGAAGAAGAAGAAACCGACGGCGAAGGCGAAGAAACCGACGGCGAAGGCGAAGACACCCGTTGAAGAATCGACGTCGACATCCGCGGCGAAAGAACCGGCGCCGGCGCCGGCGCCGGCGAAACCAAAGCCGACGGCGACTGCGAATCCGAAACCGAAGCCGCCGCCGGGCGCAAAGGGCGCGAAGAAAAAAGGCGCCGGAGCGCGAAAGTGACGTCACGAACGCCCTAGCACGTAGAACGATTCCATATAGCTCTCACTGTAACGCTCGATGCGTTCGTAGGTCGTAACGCTTCGCTCGAGCGTTTCGCGAACGCGACGACGCGACTCGCGAGACTGAACCCCATACGAGCCGCGGGTCGTCGTGTCGACACGATGTCGTCACGCTCGCGTTGGCACGCGCGTCACTCACGCACGCGCCGATCTCGTCGACGCACGCGCACGCTCAAATCTACAAGAACGAAACACACGATGCCGTCTGTCAAGCTCTCCCTCGCCGCCGTCGCCGCGTTCGCGCTCGCGGGTCGCGCGAACGCGATCGCCATGGATCTCACTACCGAAAACTTTGATTCCCAAGTCGGTGGCGGAAAAGGCGCCTTCATCAAGTTCTACGCTCCCTGGTAGGTGACGATACATCGCTCGCTTCGCGCCGCGCGCGGCGAACGCGCGACGGGGGGCGGATTCGTCGCTGCGTCGGACGATTGCCCACCAACACCAATCTCGATCTCGCGATCTCGCATCTTGTCGCGATCGAGGCGGTCGCGACGCGATGCGCGGTTGATGCGGCGTGAGAGTGACTCTAGGTGACTGACGGGTGATGATGTTTCGAAATATCGCAGGTGTGGTCACTGCAAGGCGCTTGCGCCGGCGTGGAAGCAACTTGGTGAGGCTTTCGCCGATAACGAAGGCGTCGTCATCGGCGACGTCGACTGCACCAAGGAGGAATCCCTCTGCCAAAAGTACGGCGTGCAAGGTTACCCGACGCTCAAGTACTTCACCGGTGCCACGTCGGCGACTGGTGACGCGTACCAAGGCGGCCGCGACTTTGAGGCGCTCCAAACGTGGGCGAGCGAGAACCTCGGCCCGTCGTGCGGCGCCGAAAACATCGACTTGTGCAACGAAGAGCAAACCAAGTTGATCAAGGAAAAGCAAGCGTTGACTCCGGATGCGCTCGCGGCTGAAATCGACGCGTTGGATGCGGAAATGAAGCAAGCCGGTGACGATTTGGAGGCGCTCTTGAAGGATCTCCAATCGCAATACGAAGCGGGTAAGACGAAGAAGGACGAAGTCGTCGCGGCCGTCTCCCCGAAGATTGGCCTCTTGCGCTCCGTCCAACGCGCCGCCGAAGCCCCGAAGGACGAGCTCTAATCGTCGCGCCATCTAAAGGCGCTGTGGCGCTGTGTTGAACGTATTACCTACTATGAATTTGAGTTTGTTTGTACACGCGGCTACCGCGGCTAGAGAGTGTAACATTTCTCTTACTTTCATCAACGTTCCGATTCGCCGCGGCCCATGAAGTCTTCCCACGACACCCAATCGCCACTTTTAGCGTAGTAAGTTTGAGGAACTGCTGGCATATTCCACGGCTTGTTCCCAGCTTTGCACCAATTCAAGAATACCGAGCGCTTGCCGACTTCAAACTTCCATTTTCGCAGCTCTGCTCTCGCCTCGACGTACGACATTCGCGACTGTCGCAAGCTCATCTTACCAACGTCGGCTATGACGTGTGGGGAATATTGTCGCAGGGCGTACCGCAAATCGTTTCGTCCGTGCTCGCGGAGCTCGGTATCGGAAGGCACGAAGACGACGACTCGTTTAGTCAAGCGAGGACTCATCGTCGTCGTGATGTCGTGCTCAACGGCGAATGCTCTTAACGCCTTCGCCGCAGCGGTCACCGTGGGATACTTCACTCGAGCACTTTTGCTAGGCTCGAGCTTTAAACGCCTTGCAACGGCGGAAAATCCGCCGTGGATCTTGATGAATTTCACCAAATCCTCTCGATCAACCTCTTCGAGTTGCGACGCGCACGGAAGCTGTCCGGGACGAACGCCGAGTTCGACGAGCGACTCGTCTTCGACGAGCTCAAGAATCTCCTCGCGTAGCGCATCGAAGGAAAGCAAGTGCCTGTTTTCAATTCGTCGCGCGTGTGTCCATCCGAGCTCTTTCGCCACCGCGCGGTATCCTCCGTGAAGTACGACGGCGTGGTGCAAATCCCAGCGTCTCGCCTCCATCAAGTTGCCCATGGTCGGCATCACCGGCACGTCTAAACCGCCTCCGTCACCATCGGTCGGGGGTGTCACTCTCAGCGCACCGCTGATGTCGTTATACCAAAACACGTCGTCACCGTCCGTTTCTTCGAACCAAAACGCGTCCACGAGCTTCAACAACGCATCTTCTAAATTATCTATGTTGTCCCAATAATACCACGGCGCGGCGTCTGGTTTCAAATCCAATTCCAACGCGACTTCGCGCCAATCTCCGAGCGCCTCGACGCGCTTCACGAGCTGCCTTTGGTCTTGTTTGATCAACGAAAGACGCTGGGGCATCCCATACACATCCGCACCGAGCGTACGACAAAAAGGCAACAAATCGTTGCGAAGTTCGTTGAGTTGCACTTCGCGCAACGCCAGATCCAGCAACCCCGCGGGCGGATCGAGAAACAACGCCTGTGCGTTCGGAATCCATCGAGGAAACATCGTCGGCACGAACGGAACGTAATGAAGCGGTCGCTCACCGAGCGACGTCGCGTGCAATCCCTCGACGAGGAGCAAAAACGCGTCGTCCGAATCAAACGCGTCGTCCGAATCAAACGCCTCCTCGATGGACAACGACACGTTCAACCGCGACAAAAACACCCGTTCGTCCTCGCTCAAATCATCTCCATCGATCGTTTTCGTCATCGTCGTCATCGTCTTCGCGTCGCGTCCGCCCGCGATCGCTTCCTCGCCTTCGTCTTCGCGTCCGCCGTCGTCCTCGTCCTCGTCCTCGTCCTCGTCCTCGTCCGCCGCCGACATCGCCGCCACGTCCGCCACGACCCCGACGAGCGTCTCCGGATCATCGTCCAGGTACACCTCCCACCCGATGAACGCCGACGCGTGCCCCAGTCGCACGCCGTCGCGCGTCTCGTCGCCGCCGTCGCGCCACGGCAACGGTTCGCGTCCGCACGCGTCGTCCCTCGCGACGCTCGCGCGGCGCGCGCGCCCGCGCGGCGCGCGCGCCCGCGCCCGCGCGCGCGTCGACGTCGACGTCGACGCGCGCGCCGACGACGTCGCGCGCATGCCGCCGAGTGCCGCGACGCGGCGTCGGCACAGATGAGCACGCGCGGCTCGCGACTCGAGGCGCGGAACGCGCGCGACGTCGTCGCCGCGCGCGAGGGACGCGTCAAGGCGTGGGAGATGAGGTGCGCGACGCGACGCACGCGCGACGGCGCGACGCGAGGACTGACGGCGACGATCGGGCGACGACAGGTGGGTCGAGGGCGAGACGCGCGAGGGACAGACGGAGAAGACGAAGACGACGTTTCGCAAGTGGACGCCGGTCGTGGACGCGAACGGGGCGGACGCGGAGTCGCGCCCGCGCGGGCGCGAGGGGTGCGCGTACGAGTGCGCGGAGGAGGACGAGGGCGCGGACGGCGGCGGCGGCGGCGGCGGCGGCGCGTGACGCGCGGGCGCGAAGACGCGAGACGTCGTTCCGGTGCGCGTTCGAACGCGCGCGCGATTCGCGCGCGGGGTGGCGTTCGCGCGCGCGTCGTCGAACCGTTCGACCGGCGCGCGCTCAGCGGCGGCGGCCGACGCGACTCGGACTCTTGGGACGTTTGCTTTTTCTCGACCACGTTCGTTTGTCCTCCTCGAGAGGACGGGGCAGCGCGGCGGCTATGGCGCAGCCGAGCGCGAAGAGCGCGACGGCGCCGATGAACGACGTCATCGGTCGCGTTGGTTTCGGCGACGCGGGTGCGTCGCGCGCGCGCGTCGCTGTGCGGTGGTTCGCTAAGGACTAGAGGCTAGGATTACAAGGGCGAACGACGTCGGACGCGCCTTTACATCGGCGGCAACGCGCCGCGGCACGTCGGACACTCCTGCTTGATGTCCATCCACCGCATCAAGCACTTTGTGTGGAAAAAATGGTTACACGGTGTCACCATGCGATCGTGCACGGCGCGGAACTTGACTGGATTCATGCAAATCACGCAGTCGGGACCGGCGGCGACGTCGCCCATTTCGACGTCTCGTTCGCGCGCCTCGTCGTCTTCGTCTTCATCGACGACGCCGCACTGCGCGAGGACTTCTTCGGATACTTTCCTATGATAGTCGTACACTTCGGGGAAAATGCCGATGGGGAATCCGTATCTAGGATTGATGTAATACTGCGCGAGCAACATCGCCGTCTGCGCCGTCGTCCACGCGACCATCACCGCGCAGTGAAAGTAGTTCGGACGTATCTTCAGAAAGTTGGACGGACACCCGAGCACGTACAGCGGCGCCGATAAACGCATGAACGACGTCGTCACAACGTACCAAGGCTTCAACGCTTGTCGGTGGTTGTGGTAGGCGTTGTGTACGATTTGAGGAACCCAATACGAGTTCGCGAGCAACAAGAAGATGATGAATCGATCGGAGAGCCAATACATCGCAAAGAGACCCGAGATGAATCCGGCGTAAAATCTCGAGTACACCGCACCGAGGTTCACTCGAAGTTCTATCCAGTTGGTAATATCGGGCGTGCGCGCGCGCCACGCGGCGATGAGCAGGCGCATCTCGAGTATACTAAACAGCACGAAGTAGCACAGCGCCACGAGCGCCAGCGGCATGAATAAATCGTCCACGAGGATGCCACCCGTGAGATGGGCGAGGCAAAGGTACGAGTCAACCACCGAACGCATGCCGATCGAAGCGAGCGACATTCGCATCATCGCCGCCTGCGTGCTTCCGACCTCGATCTGTTTCCCCAAGACGTATCCTTGTGCCAACGCCGCGGCGATCATGGCGTACGAGTACAATCGAGCTTGCCTGTACCAATGCTCGAGCTTTTGACTTTCTAACGCGACGTGCACGGTCAACCCACAGTTTTCGCTGACGAATTTCCCAACGAGGGACGTCTTCTCGGCCATGTCCGCGAACTCGAGTGGTCGCATGTCTTCCACCTGCGCCTCCAATACGTCGACGTCGTCGAACGCTGTCGCGTCTCTCTTTTGCGTTGTATCCGCTAGCGAATACGACCCCGGCGTGACGTACGCGTGTAACTTAAACTGACACACCATCGGGTACACCCCCGCGTCGTGCGCACCGACGAACATCGCCCTCGCGCTTTTCCCCGCGCGCGCCACTCCCGAATCGCGACGGTACGAATCCCGCGCCCCGAGCGCGGGGTTCCGTCCCTCCGCCGTTTCTGAGCCTCCCACCATTCCCTCTAAAATATCATTCGCCACCGCCCGCACGCTCGCTCTGTACGCGCTCATCTCCCGCCACGTCCCCCGATCGCTGGCGTTTCTCGCGCTCAACATGTCCTTCGTCGTCTTCGCCGCGCCGTGCGCGTACAGCCCCCCCGTCGTCTCCGCGTACACCCCCTCCAGCGGCACGTGCGCGTCTCCCTTTCCTATGTACTCGCTCTCGCGAAACGTCGCGTCCGCGACGACGCCGTGCACGCGCGCATCGGCGTCGAACGTCGTCCGCAGCGTCAGCGCGCACGTCCCGCGTCGCCAACCGTCCCGCGTGAGCGTCGTCGCCGCGCTCGCGCTCGCGCCGTCCAGCCACCACTCGCCCCTGAACGATCCGCGCAGCGCCCGCGGGTACGCCACCGGCGCTTTCGCCGCCATCGCGCCTCGCGCGGTCGCGACGACGACGATCGCGACGACGCGCATCGGCGTCGGCGCCGTCGGCGTCGCCCCTCGCGCGCGCGTGTGCGGCGCCACAATCGCGCGCGCTCGACCGTCGTCGCGAATGGGACGCGGATATAAACCGAGCCGCGGCGGACGCGGACGCGGCAATCGCCAGAGCCAAGAGGAGCGCGAGGCGAAGGAGAGGGAGTGGCGTCGCATCAAGCGCGGCGAGGACGCGACGGACAGCGACGAGAGCGACGAGAGCGACGACGACGACGACGAGGACGAGACGAGCGAGGAGGACGAGGCGCCGCGTCGACCCGCGCCCGGATCGCTGCCGCCGAACAGCTCGGACGAGGACGAGAGCGATGACGACGACGATGACGCGGATCTGCGAGCGATGACGGCGCCGCGGGAAAAGCCGAAACCCGAGGAACCGTCGGCGGATGAGATTTTGGCGCAAAAGAGTAAAAAGGAACTCGCGGCGGAGATGGAAAAGTTGCGATTGGTGCGCGAGCGACGGGAGCAGCAGCGCTTGGCGAGACTGGAGGCGGACGGAGGGGTCGATCGATACGCGCCGGGGGCGGGGAAGAAGGCGGGCGGTGGTGGTGATGAGGATTCGGACTCGAGCGACTCGGACGAGGATTCGGAGAGCGACTAAACGCGGCGCGTATCGAAATGAATTTAATGAAATACAACGCCTATTCGAGCTTACGTTTCGCCGCGATCGAGAGCGTCTTTGCGAAGCATGCTCTCTATGAAAAATTCGCCCGCCTTGTACGAGCTTCGCACGAGCGGGCCCGAGGCGACGTATCTAAAACCGATCACCTCTTCCCCGTACGCCTTCCAAAAGTCAAACTTTTCCGGCGTCACAAACTCCTTCACGGGCAGGTGCTGCGGCGTCGGTTGGAGGTACTGTCCCAGAGTGAAAATATCAACGCCAGCCTCTTTGCACGCGCGCATACACTGCTTGATCTCCTCGTCTTCTTCACCCAAACCGAGCATGATGGACGTCTTCGTCACCAAGCCTTCCTTGGACGCCTTGGCGTGACGCAAAACCGCGAGCGATTGTTCGTAATTCGCGCGCGGATCGCGGACGCGCTTCTGCAATCGCTCCACCGTTTCTACATTGTGCGCGAAAACGTCCAATCCCGATCGCGCTAAGTGTGCCACCGCGTTCATATCACCTTGGAAATCCGGCGTCAGCGCCTCGACGAGCACCGAACTCTTAATCGTCTTCAACGTGCGAACCGTGCGCGCAAAGTGTTCGCTCCCTCCGTCCGGAATATCATCCCTATCGACGCTCGTGAGCACGATATACCCCACACCCCACTCCGCGATCGCGTGCGCGGTGTTCTCCGGCTCATTCTCATCCGGCGGCGGCGGCGTCTGCGACGTGTTCACCGCGCAAAATCGGCACCCGCGCGTGCACGTATCCCCGAGCAACATCACCGTCGCCGTCCCCGTGTCCCCATTCCAGCACTCCCCGACGTTCGGACACATCGCCTCCTCGCACACCGTGTTCAATTTCAACCCCGTGAGCGATTCACTGAGATAATCAAACCGTTCGCCGCTCGGCGCGCGCTGTCGCAACCACGGCGGTTTCTTCAACCCGGGCGGCAGCCCCTTGATGGTTTCCCCGCCCGTCCCCGCGTTCGCCACCGTCGTCGCCGTCGGTCCGCACATCGCCGCCGCGACCGTCCGCGCGTCCACTCTGCGCTCGACGACGACCCCGTTCGACGCCGCGAGCGCGACGAGCTCGCCGAACGCGTCGCCTCGCTCCAACCGCGCGCGCTCCGTCTCGTCATCGTTCGACGCCCGCGTCGTCGCGCGCGCGCGTCTCCGCGCGCGCGCGTCGCGTCGTCGCGCGAGACGCGCCGTCGCCGTCGTCGTCGGCGGCGATTCGCGCGCGCGCATCGCCGCCGTCGCGCGCGCCGCGTCGTCGCGCGCGAGGGTTTGACGTCAGACGCCGACGCGCGCGCGCGCGCGCGACGACGCGCCGATTCGAGCGCGCGCGACGACGCGACGCGCGACGCGCGACGCGCGACGCGCGCGCGGTGAATCG
>Ga0181597_10002097_pt1 | contig 21851 bp, 21 predicted proteins | sample 041ome_5_FD_148647 | JGI IMG/M metagenome (GOLD analysis project Ga0181597, IMG submission 148647) | Coastal salt marsh microbial communities from the Groves Creek Marsh, Skidaway Island, Georgia - 041403US metaG (spades assembly) | ecosystem: Environmental > Aquatic > Marine > Intertidal zone...
GGCCGAAATTGACATGCTCAGCCAGTTTTTCTCCGGTGACTTTGGGATTGATTCCAAGCAGAGTTTCAAAGACGGTCACTCGTTCGCTGAGGTAAATCACGAATACAGCAACAGCGCCCAAGATGATGATTAAGATGCCTAGAATCCACTCCATCATTGAATCTCTCGTTAGAGAGTGTCCTCTCCATCGTCAACCAAGGCCGCGATTTCGGCATCAACATCGACGCCTTCCGCGGCCAATTGCTCTCGAAGAAATTCGAGTGCGACTAACGGTTTCTCGAGCTTGAGTTCAATAGCGATGGCGTTGGAAATTTTTTGGACATTATCGATGGCTTTCGGACCCGTGATATGAATGCCTTGATATTGCATACCATACTTGAAGACGAGCTGTGCGTATTCATCGGGCAGATAGGACCAGACTTCACCACTGGCAGTCATCAATTTCATGTATTCACTGGCGACAGGTGGCTCGGGGATTTTCTTACCTTGTGAAATTTTCAGCGCCACAGTCTCATTGTAGGCTTCCGCTTTAGTGGCGCCTTCAACGAATAGTTTGTCCATGTGCGATCGAGCGCGCAGCCCAATCCGCATCCGATAAGCGAGCTCCTTACGTGAATCACCTTTTAGTGCGACAGCCTTATCGTATTCTTTCCGTGCATTTTGTTTTAGTTCTTTGTCACTCGGACCGAATAGTGCCATTGACTAATTCCTTATTTGTTGGCGAACCCATCATTTTTCTGAGTTTTTGAGCATTAGCGGAAAGTAACTGACTGACTCGGGATTCACTGATGTCTAAAACCGCGCCAATTTCTTTTAGATTCATTTCTTCATTGTAGTACAAAGCCATAATGATCTGATCGCGCTCTGGAAGCTTTGAGATGCTGTCTGCGAGTTGCGCCATCATGATGGAGTCGCTGACTCTTTCTTCGGGCTCAGATCCCTGATGTGCGGCAACATTGAGCATTTCTTCTTCGGCTGCTTCAGAGCTAACCATCAACATCTGATGAGCGTGAGAGCGCTCCCTTTGATAATCCGAGACCTCTTTACCCATGAATTCAGCGAGTTCTGATTGAGTTGGAGCTCTGCCCAAATTGGTGGCTAATTCCTGAGTTGCCTCATTGGTTTCACGGATGTGCGAGATGGCCGATCGAGGTAGTACGGAAATCCGACGCACTTCATCAAGAATAGCACCACGGATTCGTGTCCGGGCAAAGATTTCAAATTCAACACCGCGAGACGCATCAAAGTTCTGAGATGCTTCAATCAGACCAACCATTCCCACTTGGATTAATTCATCCACATCCATCACTTGCGGAATACGGGCTTTGAGATGGAGAGCGGTGCGCTTGACGAGACCCACATGCTTGAGGATGGGGTCTTGTCCTTGTTTCTGAACTTGCGTGTATAAATTGAGATCAGCCATTAGCGACCTCAGGCTCTTGGCTGACCAGTCGTTCAACGAAAAACTGAAGACTACCTTGTTGCTTCGTATCCATGGGGAGCGAGCCAATTTCTTTGGCGAGCTTCACGAAATTTTGCGATGCCGCAGACCCTGGGGCATGCATCAATACGGGTAAATATTTTTTTGATGCTTCAAGAATCAGATCATCGCTCTGAATGCTGTAGAGGTATTCGGTATTTAAGTTGAGAAACTTCACACAAACGGCATTCAGCCGGTGATGTAACAATTGCCCAGCGCGCTGATCAGGGACGCCATTGGGGATCAGTCCGATGTTGGTGTAGTTCTGCTCATTGACCAACACTTTGATGATGCCATAGGCATCAGCAATGGATGAAGGTTCGTCACGCACAACAATTAAGGTCTGATGGCATGCTTTTAAGAACGACAAAACTGATGGAGAGATACCGGCTGCGACATCCACGATCAAGTAATCAAGCGGTTCTTTGAATTCTGAGAATAATTGAATAATTCCGCGCAGTTCAGCTTCCGAGAGATCCGCCATTTTACCGAGGCCGGATGCGCCTGGGACGACAAAGATACCTTCAGGGCCTCGGACAATAATGTCGTTGAAGGATTTCTCACCCGAAATGACATGACCGAAGTTATAGTCTGGACGGATCCCGAGGGCGAGTTGAACGTTCGCAAGCCCAAGATCTCCATCGAACAACATGACACGATGACCGGCTTTTGCCAGCGCAATCGCAAGGTTCGAGGACACAGTCGTTTTTCCGACTCCTCCCTTGCCACTTGCGATGCCGATAATCTTCAATGCGCTCATGATGGGCTAACGTGCCTCAAGGTCGTTGACGGGTCGAAGCGGACATGACATTGCGGTCTTTAGGATCCGTTCGTAACCCGACTAGATATTCAAGTGTAGACGTCTCCTCGCCTGTTTGTCGACCGCTTTCAGCCTCTCCTGGATCGTGCTCTGGTGGCATGATTTGAGGCCACTGAAAAATTTGGGTGGCTTCCGTTAAAAGTTCGTCGACTTCAATCAATTCAGCAGGAGTATTTAACTCAGCATTGGTTGTTTTGAGCCATAGCTGAAGGTCTTGCTGTCGAGACAACGCATCAATCAAAACCCACATGTCTGGCTGATCTGTCATTTGTACGACGTTGATGCTGTCCCATACAATTTGGGTCCCCAAAAGTTTGTCACAACTCGAGCGGGCGATTTCTGCGTTCACGACCAAATGCATCAATGCATCGGGAACAACGGATTGAATAGCCTGATGAGTCTGATCAAGGCCAAGGCCTGAGGTATCAATCAAAACGCTGTGATCACTCGGGATTTCCCGGAGAACCGTTTCAAGCATTTGTGGATTGACACAACGGAAGCAGCTTACGCCAAACTTGGAGCACATCAATTGAATTTGGTTCCAAGCACCGAGCTTTTCATCTGCATAACTAATAACCGTGACGTCATTGGCTTTTGATGCATCAACCAACCGCGAAATGAGTTTTCCAATTAAGGTTGTTTTGCCGGATCCAGTTAATCCAAGGAAAGCGTGTACACCACTTAAATCCAGGGGATCATGATCGTTGGCCAGCAATGAGGATGCAAATAGATCATGAATCTTTGATGTCGCCTCGATCGGATCAGTAATGCCTTTGAGGGCCTCAAGAATCAACATTTTCGAAGCGCTTGGTATCGAATGTTGTGTAATGGATTGCTGGATGGGAGTTTCGTCGTCAGACATTTCCTGGCGCCAAGCAGACGCATTGCGCAGTTGCGCTAGTTCTTTTTTCAGCAAATGCATTTCTGATTTAAAGAGTTCCACGATTTCATGGGCTCGATCGGTCTCTGTTATCGCTTTCGCAGTTGTTTCTCCGTGTAAAACTGACGAGAAGCGTTGACGAGGCGTCTGAGATTTTGGTGTTTCAAGTAATTGATGATCTGGAACATCGATTAAACTTGGATCGGGTGCGATATCCACCGCCACGATCATTTCAAAACGTTGATTGACTTTTTGGCTTGATATTACCAGCGCATCGGGACCAAATTGTTGCTGGACCATTTCCATCGCATGCTTACTGTCTTTGCCAATAACACGGTTGAGTTCCATAGAGGTGTTCCTTATCTCGATTCTTCAATCTGTGCGGATATCGTTGCCACGACGTTCACGGATTGATCTTCTGGGATTTCTGTATAAGACAGCACGGTCAAATCTTGGATCCGTGGTCGTATTAAATTTGATAGCCAAGGCCGAATAATTGGTGAAACCACCAAGATTGCGGGTTGTCCCTGGTCTTCGATTTTTTTCACTTCAACGCGCATGGACTTGAACAGAGCTTCCGCAAGCTCTGGATCAATCGTTAAAGTTTTACTCTGCTGCGACTGCTGAACCGCATTATGCAGCATCTGTTCGAGTTGCGGTTCGAGCGTCATGACAGGCATTTCGTCTGAGATATCGATTAGGCTCTGGACGATCATTCGCCCGAGTTTTGGTCGAATCAGGGCAGTCAAATCATCAGGATCTTGTGTTTTTCCGCCTTCTTCGTTGAGAACTTCTAGGATAGTTCGCATGTCGCGGATTGGTACTCCGTCTCGCAGTAGGTTTTGCAGCGTCCGAGTGATTACTGCCAAACTCAATTTGCTTGGAACAAGGTTTTCAACCAGTTTCGGTGAGCGCTCTGTCGTCTTATCCAGAATTTGTTGAACCTCGTCATGACCAAGTAATTCAGCGGCTGTTCCGTAAAGAAGACTGTTTAAATGTGTGGCGATCGCCGTCGAGGGATCCACCACGGTATAGCCGAGTGTGCGAGCATGGTCGCGTTGTGATGACTCAATCCAAACTGCTTCGAGCCCGAAAGCCGGTTCTTTAGTCGCAATTCCGTCGATTGGAGTTGTAATGTGGCCTGGATTGATTGCCAGTTCTTTGCCAGTGTAACTCTGCCCTCGACCTCGAAGGACGCCATTGACGAGCAAATGATAGGTATTGGGCTCGAGATCGAGATTATCGCGAATTCGAACTGGCTGGATGAGGAAGCCTAGCTCGGTCGACAATTTCTTGCGGACACCTTTGACTCGGTTGAGGAGTTGGCCGCCGGCTTCATTATTGACCAACGGAATCAGACCATAACCAATTTCTAATGAAATGAGATCAACTTGGCTGACGTCTTCCCACTGAACGTCTTGGTCTTCTGATGGTGACTGGGTTGTCGCGGTTTGCTCCGCCTCAGTTTGATCAAGATTCTCATTTTTTCGTAAGCGATAAACTAAGTAGCCAATTCCTCCAGAAACAAATGCCAAGGAAATAAAGACCGTAGATGGCATTCCAGGAATGATTCCGAGGAGCAGAAGAATCGCTGCCGTGACATAGAGAGCAGTTGGGTTTGCCAATTGGCTGGTGGTCTGTTCAGTCATTGATTGACTGGTCGTTACACGGGTGACGACGATCGCTGTTGCAAGTGAAAGAATCAGTGAGGGGATCTGTGCAACCAAACCATCACCAATAGTCAGTAAGACATAAATCTCTCCAGCATCTCGGAAAGACATATCGTATTGCGTCATACCGATGGCCAGGCCGCCGATGATGTTAATGATCAAAATGAGTAATCCGGCGACTGCATCACCGCGAACAAATTTACTCGCACCATCCATTGAGCCGAAGAAGTCAGATTCCTGGGCAATTTCTGCACGTCGTAATTTTGCTTCTTCTTGATCGATGACACCGCTATTAAGGTCTGCGTCTATGGCCATTTGTTTGCCAGGCATAGCATCGAGTGTGAATCGTGCGATAACTTCCGAGACTCGGCCTGCTCCCTTGGTCACAACAATGAAGTTAATGATCATCAGGATGCCAAAGATGATAAACCCAACGAGATAATTTCCGCTGATTACAAAGTTACCAAAGGCCTCGATCACTTTGCCAGCCGCGTCCGTTCCTTCGTGGCCGTTGACCAGAACAATCCGCGTCGATGCCACGTTGAGGGAAAGGCGTAGCATGGTCGCGAAGAGAAGAACCGCTGGAAATGACGAGAAATCCAACGGCTTCTCTGTGTGAATCGCAATCATGATCACAATTAGCCCAATCATAATATTCAAAGTGAACAAAATATCGAGTAAGAATGTTGGCAAAGGTAGAATCAGCATCGCAATGATGAGGAGAACGAGCGCAGGGATCCCCATAGACTTCCAGTCCAAGTTCGGGATCCGTTGACGAAAATCTGACAGCGCTAATTGCACAAATATCTACCCATGAATCAATGTGTTATTGATAATTCCCCGGTATTGACCTGGGACCCTTGTTAAGCCTCAGCAAGAGCGATGCCAACTTGGATATTGGTTTGGTGGTTTGGGTTGGTGAATGTGCGGCTGGTCTCTCGGTAAATATTTTTCGATTATGTCCGATATACGTTCTAGATCCTAAATTTGTTCTGGCATCAATTCTGCTAGAGCCGGTAGGGTGGACGAATATGCGGTCGGAGAACAAACATGCGAGCATCACTAAAAACACTTGTGATATTAGGAACAGCAGTACTGACGGGTTGTACTGTGACGATGGCACCGCCGGGGCAAAATACTGCCGCTTATCCGGCAACGCCTCCACAAACGACAGTTGTCGAAACCAAGGCGATCCCCGTTGTTGAGCGTCGTAGTGCGATTCGTGCGACAGGGTATGCGGTGATCAGCGTGCAGCCATCGGACGTTGACGCTCAACAGCGGTTATTGGCGATTCGTGCATCGAAGCTTGATGCCTATCGAGGGTTGACTGAGCAGGTCTATGGTCAGTACTTAGATGCAACGACAACGGTCGCTGATATGGCAGTACTGAGCGATACCTTCAGAACACAAGTTGAAGGTGTCATTTATGGGGCGAAAGTGGTCAGCATTGCGCCTGTGGGTGAGGATACCTACGAAACCACCATGTCATTGGATCAAGACGTCGTTGACGATTTGCGCGCCTTGTATTTGGCATCGATGGCAAGCCGGTCGTAACGGATCGAACCATGCGGTATTTACTCGGCATCATTTGTAGTCTCGCCAGCACCTTTGTGTGCGCTGAATCGCATCAGGGATCTGATGCGAGTGAGGCGATTCTGACTGCCATCAAAGAACGCTTTGTTGCCCAAGCACAGGATGCGGACACCCAAGTGACCAATACCGCGTGGCTTGATAGTGACGGGAGATTGCATGAAAGCACGATGATTCGGTCTGATGTTCGTGTTCGTGGCGTTCAGGTACGGAGTTATCTGGAGGAGATGCGCCGTCCTGAAGTGGAAATTGCCTTGGACGACAAATCTGGTGCGCTACCCCAATGCTTTACCAACGACGATCATCTCATTCGAACGGTTAAAGTGTATCCTGCACTTCACCAGGGTCCATTTGATGTTAATCATGCAGGTCTCGTTCGTCAGTTGGGTCAGATGGTAACTAGAGAATTCAACCAAAGACTCGAACGCAGTCCGTTTTGGCACACTTTGCCATTGACGCAACCATCCAGCAGCTATTTGCAAATGGTGTCCGGGATCAGATCTGAACTCTCTCGCTATGAGATTCAGATCGGATTGAGTCCGGGCTTTGCGCCTGAGATGCATCAGCCCCAACGTGTGCCGGGATCGGATCCCGTTAGTAGCTTTTTTAACGGCCATCCCTCCTGGCTCGAAGAATCTTGGATTCGTCTTGATGTTTCACTCACCGATGCCGCCGACAGTAACTTGGTTTGGCGGGGTAACAGCCACGTAAGAATCCCGGTAAGGCCCATTACCTACACAGAGGGTGTATTGCCGAACGAGTTGACTAAAGAAGTCGGTCAGCTCATGAATCAATGGGTCGGTGATCTTGCTGAGTTTGGTCGTTGTGAGCCGATTCATTTTGCAGTCATCCGTCAGGGGGAGAATACCTATCAAATCGACGGTGGTGCCGCGTCGGGTATCGCCGCTGGCGATCAACTGTTATTGATCGATCGGAATACAATTCCACAGCGGACATTTGAGCCGGGTACCTTGGCTCAATTGTCATTGATCAAAGTGACTCAAACTTTTGAAAATAGCGCGACCATTGAGCATGTGGCTGGGGCTTCCCTAGAACAGATCGGTGGTAAAGTGGCGTTACCGTTTTAACAGGGACCAACTATGTGGCGATTTGCGAGTATTTTATTGATCGGCGTCTCGTTACCGGCGGTCGCTGCAGATATGTCGGTGGATCAGGCGGTTTCGCGCCTATTAAAAGAGATCGAAACAGAAGTTGAGGTGCTGAGGGTCCCCATTCCTGCTGCTAAAGTGATAGCAGAGAAAGGTGCCGGATCTGATGCTGACATCTCTGACGCCAAAATCGTGACCAATGGAACCCATCGGGTTCGTCGGGGCGAAACCCTCGACATGGTGATCCGTAAAGTTGCTCCGAATTCAGCGATTCAACCACGCATTCTCCGGCAGGCGTTTGTGCGTGCCAATCCGCATGCGTTTCGTCGTGGAAATCCGAATTGGCTCTATGCAGGCGCTGTCTTGCAGGTTCCTGATATCGAGCATTTACGTCAGGTCATTTTTAAAACATCACCTAACCGGTTGAAAAAGAATATCAGTGACGAAAAGGCCGGCTGGGTTCGGTTCCCCTAAATGTTGCTTCCGGTCTCGAGTCTACTGGGGTCGGAGCGGGGATCACAGAGTGTAGCGCGCGTCATTCAGGCGACCTATGGCCGGCCAGTGACAATAGCCTCAGATGGTCTGAGGTATCAGCTGCATTACGACGCCGCCAAGCAGACTGTGGTTTTAAAGGTCAGCGGCGGTGAATCGAATCAGCAAGTTCAAGTATCGGCGAATCGTGATTTGGTTGCGTTACTCATGAAGTATGGGGATTTATCGTTAACACCTTTTCAGTCCGGTGCTCGACATGTCCCAGTGCTTAAAGGATTGGTGCCGACCCCAACCCCCACACAGATCCTATTGATCTATGAACCAACTAAAGCGTCGGTTATGTATGAGCCTCGGGCTGATAGCCAAATGGCTCCAGCAATGCGTTCACATCCAATGCTAGCTGCGATGCATCCGATCGATGCGCGGGGAGTGGGTCGAATTCTGGCTCAGCAACCCGCGAGTGGCCTAGGTTTTCCGCCCCCAGGGGCGAGCCCGCAACCGTCGCCACTTGAGAATTCGGATCAGCTCGTTCGTTCAGTGATAACATCGGTGTCAGTGGACCAGGGGAATAAAAAGATGCTTATTCCAGATATCAATCCGGCGATGCCTCGGCCAATTGCGCCTGATGCATTACCCAATAGTGTGCCGATCACTCAGCCGATTGCAGCAGAGCTTGGTCTCAAGTCGGGCCAAGTTATTCAAGCGTTGGTTTCAAGTGCTGGTGATAAAATGGCACTGCAACTCAATAACCGAGACATTCCACTACCACCAGGGATGCGTTTACCCGAAGGTCAAGTGACACTCCGTGTCGCGCAGGGCCAACAGGGGCTGATGTTGCTGTTTAACCAGGCGCCAGCCTCGCCCGCGAGTCAGGCAGCTGCTGTCGGAGGTCTCTCCGCGACTCTCGCTGAAATTCTCGCCAGACCATCTTTCAAATCTCAGATTTCAAGTTTGTTCTCTCCACGGACGTTGGAAACCTTATTGTCTGGAAAAGGGTTGGATCGAGAAGCAGTGCGACTTAAAAATCAGCGATTGGATTCGAATCATTTAAATGCTCAAGCCATCGCACGGGGTGTTCAGTTTGGTGGTTTAAATACGGAACGTGCGCTACTTGAAGGGATCTCACTGTCGGCTCAGACCTTAAAGCCTTGGTTAAGACAGCTCCTTCGACTGTTGCCGGCGCAGTCGGAATTGACCGCTAAAATCTCTGAATTGATCGGCGAGTTAGAGCGTTTTCAGTTGGATGCTGTACCGAGCTCAGCGGGTCGTGATTATTCGGGATTTGCGTCACTGTTATTATTCCGTGACCAGCCGCCGGTCGAGTTAGTTTTCGAGCGGTTTCGGTCGGTCGATGACGAAAGACATTCCTCATGGGTGATCAATTTACATACCTCGCTTGAACATCTCGGCGAGATTTGGCTGAAGTCCACATTCTCGCAATCGAATGTCGAACTAGTGATGTGGGCAGTCGAGAAGAAAACCGTTGACTTGGCTAGAGAGAGCAGTCTTGATTTGCAAGAAGCTCTTTCGGAACTCGGATTAAATATGCGGTCGTTTCAGATATTGAATTCAGAACGTACTAACTTTCCAGAACGGTCTATGCCAATGCATTCCAACTTGGATTTAAAGGCATGAGATTTAAATCGAAAAAAGCAGTCGCATTAGAATACGGCCAACGAGAGTCACCGAGCTTGATTGCCAAAGGCGATGATGAGCTCGCTTTTGAGATCATTGCTGAAGCAAAAAAACATGGCATTTTTATCGCGGAAGATCCGCAGTTGGTTGCGGCCTTATCTAGAGTAGGTTTATCTGAGGAGATCCCAGAGGAGCTCTATCATGCCATCGCAGTCATACTATCGTGGGCCTACTGGATGAAAGGACTACGCCCAAACAATTAACCTCTGCTGTCTCGTGCTGGATGAAATTGTGGTTCAACCGAGATCAATGGTTTGGCATGAGATGGTAGCTCTTGAGTTTGAAGCAATAGATCAACGGCTTTGGTGATCCACTTTGGACGGAAAAATGCAATTAACAAACCCATAGCTCCAGTGACCAGTAATCCGAGATACACAAGCTTCATGCGGGCTGTGAGCGGTTGCTCTGGGAGTAAAGTAATTAAGCCAGAAGAGATCCAAGTTTCTGAGCCAACGTCTAGAAGGTTAAGACGTGACCATACCCCGAACTCACAGACAACCGTCACTGGATCAGGGGCGGTTTTTTGTGTTAGTACTCTTGAGAAAACCGTGGGTAAGTCACGGATGTTGACACGGGTAGCGTTCACTGTGGCGTACCGATGAACTGCGTCGCCATTCTCGCACTCGATTTCAGGTCTAGGAACCCATTGTTGCTGATCAGTCTGGATAATATTGGTGCATGCAACCAGGAAGAATATAGAAAATAAGCTGAGCGAAATCTTCTGCAAATCGCCGGTACCCCCGTTTACATTCCCCAGTAACCGCATTAACCGCCGCGCTTTTTGGACCCTAGCATGCCTAACTTATCATAGAGCTCCAACGGCCTATTGTCAGAACCATTCCTGAGCGTATTTAGGGCAGATTTAACTGTCTCAATTTTTTTGTTGATTAGCAAATCGTTACGTTGAAACTTGTTTTTGCAAGACTCCATTACCTCGACGAGGTCGGCCATGCTTTTATGCGAATGGCGAGAATCGTTATTATCAAAGGAGGATACAGCGTGAGTGTCGGTTAGGTCTTGAAGTATCGTCAATTTCTCCGGTTGGAGAGATTCGAACTCATCCAGATTGGAGGACTTCAATACATCAAACTCCCTGTCAAGAATAGTTTCAAGCGTTGAAGCGAGCCTTAAAGCTTTTTCGGCGTCGTCACTACGCGAACTACTCATTTCAGATAAGTTTTTCTATCGCGGCAAAATTCGCGGCTACACGCTTTCCGTCGATTGGATAAGTGCCTTCAGCAATTGCATTTTTGATTTGCTCAACTTTGGTTTGATCAAACCCACTGCGATCCAATTCCTGACGAACGGCAGAGCTTAACTCAACAACATCCCCGGGGCTCTCACCCTTTTTTTCCGAAACCTTGCTGGTTTTTTCGCCAGCCAAATCGTTTGTGACACTGTCAGAATTCTTCTGTTTATCGAACCCGACATTAGCGCCTTTTAATAAACCAGATACACTGTCAACCATATCATCCTCCACCTTCACAATCGGTTAATCGGTTGATCTTCAGATAACTTTAGCATTTTTTTAAAAAATTTATCGAATTCCCTTGGCCCTATTTTTTCCGACAACAATTCCTCGAATAAGCTGACCTGATTCCACATTTTCGAGCCGAATTTGTTGATGGTACTGGCCATCTTCCAGGGCTATGGTGTCGACTTCAATTTTTATAGAGGTTCTCTCAATAGTTAATGTAACCGCGTCACCCTTTTTCACTAATAACGCCTGCGTAATGTCAGTGCGCTTGATGGGCTCTAGCGGACGAATCTGACGAGTAGTCTGAAGTCCAACGACCTCGGTCAAATCGGTTAAAAGAGAGGTTCGGAATCTATTTTGCGGGAGCCATTGGATTTCTACTAATTCATCTTCGATGATCGTCCCGTGCGGCAAGGGTCTTGTTGCAACAACAACTGGGTTCAGAACTTCGGTGTTGTGGTCCGATAGAACACTATTAGCCTCGATATCTGTTTTTGCCAATAAACGTTTGTTAATGATATTGGTTATTGGTAAATGGTCATCTATGGTATGCGCAACTTTGATTTTCTCTATGGCTGATCGCGCTATGGTCTGACCCGCGGTAACCCGATGCGTCGTTGCATAAACATAAGTCGTCGACCCTAGATCCTCGTCTGTGACCGGTTCTCCAGAATCAATGTCTCTCAGGGCCACTAATCCAAGCCAACTCTGTTTCGGTTGCAAGATGTCAGTCTCTTCAATCGTTTGGCCCCGCTGTATTGGGCGAGTAGCGACACGCCTGCTCTGTTGGTCGGCGATTTCGACTTTAACGAATAGGTTCCAAGATGCAACGCAGGAGACTTGGACTGTGTCGCGATTATTAAACGGAAACGACAAATCCAACGGAGAATCACACGGCTGAATAGTTATGTTCTTGTTAAGTTTTCCTACGACTATGTCCGAAATGGGCACGTGGCTTTGTTCGGCTACCCATTGCCTTACCGCTTTCTCCAATGCCTCAGGCTCGCCTGGAAATGAACTCGCTAACGGCTGAGAACCACACACTGAAAGGCACGTAATTAAAAGTAGTCTTTTCATGCGGTCAGTATGCCTAAGTTGGCCTCTAGAGCAATCCTGAATCCGGCCAATGATTGCCGATGCAGACCAAATTCTTTGCCGCTTTTTATTATTTATCAGGTCGCCTTTGAGGTAGCCACTTGTGTGGCACGAGTATTGCTTAGCCGTAAGTGTCTAATTATCGACAACTAAGGCGGAAACTTGAGAGCAATGGAACGATGAAGTTAATTGAATCTCCATTCGGAATCCACGAGAAGGCCCTGGCGGTTAGAAACCAGCGAATGCAGGTAATCGCGTCGAACATCGCGAACGCTGATACCCCACACTTCAAAGCCCGAGACGTCGACTTTAAAAAAGTTTTGGGTGGGATGGGACCGTCCCCCATGGCAGCTACTAATGCCAGGCATTTTGAGGTCGGAGAAACAGAGTCTTCCGAAGCGCTCGTGTATCGCGTTCCATTCAATGCGGCAGCAGATGGTAATACTGTCGAGATGGGTGTTGAGCAGGCGAAATATGGTGAGGCGGCCAGTGATTTTCAAACTACATTGAGCTTCTTAGAAGGTCGAATTTCCGGAATCCGTAAAGCATTGAGGGGTGAATAATCATGAGTATCAAGAATATTTTTGGTATCGCTGGAACGGCGATGAATGCCCAAACGATCCGGATGAATACCACGGCATCAAATTTAGCGAATGCCGGAACGATAGCTGGCTCCGAAGAGGATGCTTTTCGTGCCAAACGGTCTGTATTCAAGGCGTTAGTTGACCAGCAAGATTTGAATCGTGGTTTTGATCATTTGGGTGGTGTCAAGGTCGCAGAAATTGTCGACGACCAAACACCCGTTCGGAAAGTATACGATCCAACGAATCCCGCGTCTGATGCGGATGGTTATATGTATGCCTCTAACGTCAGCGAGGTGACAGAGATGGTTGAGATGATCGCCGCATCGCGCTCGTACCAGAACAATGTCGAGGTCGTTACGACTGCTCGACAATTGATGTTGAAAACATTAGATCTTACGAAGGTGTAAAAAATGGAATCGACGATCTCTCTCGCGAATACCGGAATCTTAACTAAGCAAGAATACGAAGACTCGAATTTAGTGGTCGATTCACGTGATGATGGAATGGATAGAAATGCGTTCTTGACATTGCTTACAACGCAACTACAAAGCCAAAACCCATTAGATCCGATGAAGAATGAGGAGTTTGTTGCCCAGCTCGCCCAGTTCTCGCAACTAGAGGCGACATATGGGATGTCGGCTTCTCTGGAAGAAATGGCGAAATCGCAACGCTCTGAGCAGCTCATGCAAGGAGCAGTATTGGTTGGGAAAGATGTTTTCGCTCAAACAGGTCTCATTTCGACTGACGGAGAGAGCGCATCTGAACTTCATTTTGATCTTCCTAATGGCGCCGATCAACTTGAAATTGGTATCTTCGATCCCTCCTCTAACCAGAGGATTCGAAATATGGTCATCGGACCCCAGCAGCCTGGTACAGCAGAGCTTGCATGGGATGGCAAGTTGCCGGGTGGCGAGCCTGCTCCAACGGGTCAGTATATTGTCCGCGCATCGGTGACTCAATCAGGAGTGACGGCGCCGATCACACCAAAAACCTATTCATCTGTGAAATCGATAGGCTGGGATGCATCCACAGCCGAGCTCAACGTCGATTTTGGAAACAATATTTCATTGCCGATTAGCTCTGTAAACAGAGTTGGTCAGTTTTAAGGGAGTCAGACCATGTCATTTTATACCTCACTCACAGGCTTGAACGCAGCAACCACGCAACTGGCGGTGACCTCGAATAATATTGCGAACGTCGCGACCACTGGATTTAAACGTTCGCGAGCAGACTTCGGCGACATTTTTGCGACATCACCATTGCAGAAGGCTTCTACGGTTGTTGGTAAAGGTACTGCGTTGAAGCAGGTATCTCAGGAGTTTTCTCAGGGTAATATCGAGCTCTCTGGTAACACACTCGATCTGGCGGTCACGGGCGAGGGTTTCTTCCCTTTGAAATCAGCAGATGGCCAAGACCTGTACACAAGAAACGGGTCATTCTTGCTTGATGACAAAAACCGCGTGGTGAACTCGGCAGGGCAGTTCTTGAACGTTGCGACGGTTGACTCCCTCGGTAAAGCTGACTTTGACTCCGAGCTTACGCCCCTAAAGATTGATCCAGCGACTATTGGTGAGGCGATTGCGACCTCAGAAATTGACTTATCAATCAATTTCCCTGCTGAGGGTGAAATTGCCACCTTCGTAGATGATCTTGGCGTCACGCGGACAAAGGCATTCGATCCCAATGATCCGACCACCTATGCAAAGTCGTCGGCGGTCACTATCTATGACGACAACGGTAATGATTTCTTGTTGACCGTCTATTACGCCAGGACGCAGGTCGCTTCTGCAGATCAGCCATCAAACAAATGGCAGTCTTATGTCTACCTCGGTGATCAGTTGATTGAGCCGGCGCTGAGCCAGGCAACCTCAACCTCCGGTGAGCCAATGTATGTCAATAAATACGGACAGATTCAGCCTGAATCGGCAGTCCCAGTGCAACTTAGGTCCACAAACGAGACCTACCAGAAGTTTAATCTAGATGATCTCTCCAACCCAATTGAATCAACCCCCGCGACAATTAATAGCGCGATCCTCACTGCGCTGCAGTATCAGACGGGCGAGGCTGAAGTTGGCATGACCATCGATGGTTTGGGTTTGGCCAACGAGAGCGTCGAGAATCTGGTCGCTGAGACAGGCGACGGTGCCACAGCTGTATTCACGGTCCCCTCAACAGCGGATGTCACAACGATTGACGATTTATTTGTCACGGTAGATGGTTCTGCGATGTTCACCCCTACTATCCTGGATGTGGTGGGGGACGGCTCGATATCCTCATATGATTTGAGCTCTGACGGGGAGCTGGGCGTCTTTGGTGCGGTGCTGGCTGCTGACGAGCTAACAGTCTGGCAGAATGGTGAAGAACTCACGGCTGGCACAGACTTTAGCGTCACAGACAACATACTGTCATTCACGTCGGTACCAAATTCGGGTGATTTTATAAGGGTCATGCGTTCTTACCAGATGAACGAAGTGACACCCGTAGCAACTAGCTTCAGCGGTACACAGGTCGCAGTCGATGTGACCAATGGAATCGGAGATGGTGCGACGACCGCATTTACCTTAGAAAGTGATATCGAGTCTGATATTTCGAGTTACGCGGTTCTCGTCGATGACACAGAAATGGCCGAAGGCGTGGACTTTAGCATCAGTGAAGATGTGATCACATTTAACGTCGCGCCAGCCTCGGCCGCAGTGATCGAGGTGGTCCATAAAACTCAGTTTACTCTCGACTCCGATGTCGCAGACGACGTAGAGCGTTATAGTTTTTCTTACACGAATTCTGACGGGGTTGAGACGCCATTATCGTTTACTAACGGGGATTTCACTGTCAGTGGGACAACTCTCACCCTTGCCTCTGCGGTTTCGACGTCACTGACGATGAGCGTTCAGTCAGCCCAAACGACGATCTCATCATCGTTATCGGCTACAGTAGTTTCGAATGAGCAGAATACTGAAAGTTTCTCCGGGGTAGTCGGTGACGGCGCTACGGTTGTTTTTACACTTGCTGAGTCTATCGCCGACGATAGCTTATATACAGTTACCGTCAACGGAATCTCTCAGACTGTAGATACCGACTTTACGATCTCTGGTAACACCCTAACGTTCACCGCAGCACCGGGAGCTGGCGAGACGATTGCGGTCGCGTTGACCGCTGACTCAAGTGCCATCGGCTTTGCCGGAGCAGTCGGCGATGCGACCACAACAGACTTCACCTTATCCAACGATATATCCGCCGACATCGAGAGCTATCTCGTATTCGTGGATAGCGCAGAAATGGTTGAAGGAACGGATTACACGGTCACAGGAACCACATTAAGTTTTACAGCCGCACCGTTAGCTGGTGAGGCGATCGAGATCAAGAGCGCCAAAGAATTTACCCTCGGATCAGACATTGAAGATACCCTTGATGATCACGTTGTGCTGGTTGATGGCGAACAAGTCACCGAATTCAGCGTGACAGGAACAGCTCTTAGTTTTACAAATGCGCTAGACGCTGACGCCACGGTTCAGGTCATTAATGCAAGTCGTTACACGTTGGGTAACAGCGTTAGCCTTTTAAATACGGGAGCTGATGACTTTACAGTCTTGGTTGATGGTGTTGCGACGACAGGAGTGTCAATTTCCGGTGGCACGGTCACCTTTGACTCAGCTCCAGCCTATGGCTCGACTGTAGAAGTTATCTCCACTGTTGACTATACGCTTGATCAAGATATTGGAGATGATGCTGCACTCTATGATGTTTTGCTCGATGGTGAGCGATTGGCCTTGGGGACGGATTACAGCATAACCGCCGACACATTGGCTTTGTCGCGCGAAATCGGTGCAACCTCTGCGCTTCAGATTCTCCGAAAGAATGATTTTTCTTTCACCGAAGAGACTGACGGGACCTTTACTGTTGGGTTGACAGCAGCTCCCGCCGAGGACGCTACTGTCACCATCGCCCAGGCTGTAACATCAGAGGATTGGCTCAACACCGCCGGAGATGGTTCAGATACTTCGTTTAACTTGTCCAACAGTATCCGCTACACGAGCGATGTATCCGTCCTGCTTGACGGTGTCGAGCAAACCTATGGTACCGATTACAGTATCTCTGGATCAGTTTTAACGTTTGTTGATGCGCCTGCCGATGGTGCGACGATTACGGTTCGCCCCACGGACGATACCACTAGCCTCGCTATTCAACTGCGCGAAGCATTTAAGGTCGCGATCGATGTGCCGGATACCGTTGATGACACTAATATCGCCGAGCAGGGTTATGAGGTAACCATCGATCTCTCTGAACTCGCGGGCCAATCTTTCAATGGTAAAAATCTAGCAGCTGAGGTGTCTCGTCAACTGAACGAACAATTGGGCTCGCGCGCATATTTCGATCTATCGAATGATTCTTCGCTTGGAAAAATGACCGTAGCCGCCGATGCGACGAGTACTCTCGACGCGGAATCAATCGATATCGATGTTGTCAGCTACCTGGTGAGCCAAGACGCGGATGTGGATCTAGCTGCGATCACAAGTGAGGACTTTGCAGCAGCCATTCAGGATCAGCTGAATGCATCGACAGAGCAAGGCGTTACTTTTTCTGTTGACTATTCGCTGGCTGACAAGGCATTCAAAATCTTCCGGAGTGATGACGCGACACTTACCATGGAGGCAACGCTCGATTCCAATTCAGTTGCTACAAACAACCAATTGTTCGGATTGACTGGCAGTATTGATCGGACTCTCGATCCAAATACTGGCATGTTTATCGACACATCGGCCTATGACGTTTACGCAAATGGTGATGCGATGCTTGATGAGAGTGCGCAGCGATATGGCGTGAAGGTTGAATATGATGAGGCTACAAATCAATTCTCGATTGCGTCTGGGACTACCGGTGATACCTCTAATATCCGGATGTATGACGTCAATGACGCCGTGCAGGAAATGCTCGGCTTTGTTACGTCGCAGACAACATTCGATGATGCGGATTTAGTCGTTAACGCCAAAGAATCAACAGATTTAGCAGAACGGGGTCTGGTCTCGTTAGCGGCCAAGGTTTTTGGTAACCCGTTATCAGTCAACGTGGCGTCTACCTTCGAGGTAAATGATTTATCCAACGAATTTTCCGTCACTGTCGATAACGTGACAGAAACATTCGTGATCCCGGAAGGCACCTACAACTTGAATGAATTCATGTCCACGCTAGAGCGACGGATTAATGCAATGGCAGACGAAGATGGTCGGACCGTGAACGGCGTTTCGGTCTCTTACGATCCGACGACCGAGGGCTTGGTGTTCACATCTGGAACCACCGGTAACGAGTCGTTTCTGCAGGTCTCAGGGAGTTCACGTTGGGGATTGTTGAACCTCGATCCAGGCCTTGGATCAACTTCAACATTCATTGAGCCTGAAACTTTTGCGAGCGCAAATGATCTCCCGGCGGAAGTTTACGTTCGCTTTAACAATACCACCGGTCGTTGGCAGGAATACAGCGCCTCGCCGGATTTGAACATGCTTGAATTGACTGAAAGTCAGCAGTTTGATGAGACGCGTCAACCGCAGTGGAGACCCTTATTTCTCGATAAGGGGGAGCTGACCTTTGACACCTCGGGTAATCTTGTATCGCCACTCACCGGTGTTGAATTAGATAACGTTGTTATTGGAGGTTCTGGTAACTCGTTGCAGATCGATATTGATTATAACGGATCTACACAGTTTACCGGCGAATTCTCTGTGAATGCCCAGAGTCAGAATGGCCAACCAAACGGGAACCTAGTTGGTCTCGATATCGGTGATGATGGCTTGGTGACGGCTTCTTACTCCAATGGTTCTCAGCAATTGAAAGGAAAAATCATCCTTGCCAATTTTTCGACACCGAATGGGTTGCGGCAATTGGGTGACTCTACCTTCTTGGAGTCGGCGGAATCAGGGGCGGCAACGCTAGCCGAACCGGGTTCAGCAGGCGTTGGCACGATCCGTGCTGGTGCAAGGGAAAGGGCGAACCTGGATTTGACATCTGAGCTGGTCGACTTGATCACAGCGCAGCGAAACTTCCAAGCCAACGCCAAGGGTCTTGAGACGAGTACTACCTTGACTCAGACCATTATTAACATTCGAGGTTAATCAACTAGGGGCCTTGTGAAATGGATCGTTTAGTTTTTACAGCACATATGGCGCAACGCGAGTATCGACTCGACCGCCAAGTGCTGACGAATGATATGGCTAACGTGTCCACGATCGGCTTTAAAAAGGCCCTGTCGACCGCAAACGTCGCAGTTAAGGTTTCCGGAGATGGGTTTGATTCGCGTTTCCTACCTCGAGCATTTACTCAAAATCTGGTCGATATGACCGAGGGTGAACGGATTGTAACTGGGCGCAACTTAGATCTGGCGATGGACGGGAAAACTGTTCTCGGTGTTCGGGCCGATAACGGTGACCTTGCGTTTACGCGTCGAGGCGATTTACAGGTTACGGCCGATGGAATCCTACAGCTAGTTAATGGCAGCCCAGTTCTGGATGATAAGGGCTCACCTATTTCTGTCCCGACCGGGGTAACTCTGTCTGTCCGTTCCGATGGTACGGTACTGGCTCGTGACCCCAATGATTCAGCCTCGCCTGGTTTAGAAGTCGCCCAACTGATGTTGCGTGACGCCAGTCAGACTGCGTTGATGCGACGGGAGGATGGTTTTTTTCAGCCCGTGCCAAAGGTAGATCCTCAGTCTGACTTGGTTCAGCGAGACATAAACGGCAACCCTTTAGGTGTGCAGGATCCGCTCCTTTATGCAGAAGGTTTTCCCGCGCAAGACTTTGAGTCTGGACCAGAAACGCCGTCGGTTTCGAGCGGGATTCTGGAGGGGAGCAATGTATCGACGGTCGAGTCGCTGGTTAAGTTTATCGATCACATGCGTAACTTTGAAATGCAAACCAAGGTGATCAAGGAAATGAAAGACAACGATCAAAGTGGCGCCAGCATGATGCGGCTGTCATAAGGAGTAAGCTAATGGAAGCCTCGCTATTTGTATCAAAAACAGGGTTAGACGCGCAGCAAACGCGGATGACTACGATTTCAAACAACCTTGCGAACGTCAGTACGACCGGATTCAAGCGTGATCGTGCGGTCTTTGAGGACCTCTTGTATCAGAATATTCGGCAACCAGGCGGCTCCACAGGTGCTGACACAGTGTCTCCGACTGGGATGATGATCGGTACCGGTGTAAGGATCGTGGCAACAGAAAAAAATCACGAGCAGGGCAGCATGGTTCAAACCAACAATGCTCTAGATCTCTCCATTCTCGGCGAGGGCATGTTCCAGATTCTTCAGGGGGACGGGACGATAGCCTACACACGCGATGGCTCGTTTAAGTTATCTCCTGAACGGAACCTGGTAACAGCATCCGGGGAATTACTCCAGCCTCAGATAACGATCCCGCAGGACGCTGAATCAGTGAGTATTGGTTCTGATGGAACGGTGACTGTTCAGCCAACAGGAAACGCTGAGGAGATCAATATTGGTCAAATCCAGGTCGCGCGATTCTTAAATTACGCAGGCCTTGAACCAATGGGACGAAACTTGTATGCCGAGACCACCGCCAGTGGTGCACCGGTAGTCGTGAATCCGTCTGAGGAGGGCGCCGGATCGTTGCAGCAAGGTTCTCTCGAAGGGTCGAATGTGAACGTGGTCGAAGAGATGGTTGCGATGATCGAGACACAGCGCGCGTACGAAATCAATTCGAAGGCGATTTCCTCGGTCGACAGCATGCTTCGGTTCTTGAACCAGAATCTATAAGGATCAGTGATGAATAAGTTTTTGACTCCTCTCCTTTCGCTGTCGATTTTGACTGGGTGCGCTACTCAGCAGGTGGCTGGTCCATCGCCTGAGTTTGCTCCAGTTATCCCGCAACCAAAGGTAGCTCAGGCTATTCCAACGGGATCTATCTACAGTGCTGCTAATGCAGATAACTGGTTTGGTGAGAAGAAAACGTATCAAGTTGGTGATGTCATAACGGTGGTACTTGATGAGTCTATGGACGCAGACTCTACCTCGAAAAACTCGGCATCGAAGAAAACTAAGACAGATGTATTGTCGCCTCTACAGATTGCCAAATGGGGCAGTGCCGGTGGCCTTCTTTCTGAGGATATGCAGGAGGAGAATGAAGTATCGGCTGAAGGCTCTGGAGTTCTTGATCAGAGTGCTACCTTCAAAGGCACCATGACCGCTCAAATTGTTGAAGTGTACTCAAACGGCAATCTTCTGATTCGGGGTGAAAAGATCGTCACCTTCTCCTCGGGATCCGAGGTGGTTCAGGTTAAAGGCGTTATTCGTCCTGAAGATATTCAGCCCGATAATTCAATTCAGTCTAAGCGCCTGGCGAACGCCCAAATTTCTTACAAGGGCATTGGCGCAAACGCTAACGCGCAACGTGTTCCTTGGGGAACAAATCTGATTTTCAGTCTGTGGCCATTTTAGGAGTACGACGATGCGTTTTTTTATTTGGTGTCTGATTTCCACGGCGGTTGGTTTGTTACCAATCAATGTATCGGCAGATCGAATCAAAGATTTAACGCAAGTGGCGGGCGTTCGTTCGAATCAACTGATCGGTTACGGATTGGTGGTTGGTCTGAATGGCACTGGGGATGGGGGTTCTGTTCCGTTCACCGGACAGTCGCTTCGTTCGGTACTGGGAAAGCTCGGCGTGAATGTTGACGGCGTCCAGTCCGACTTTGATGTTGCCGGCGTTCAGGCAGGGGCTATTACACCAGACAACGTTGCAGCAGTGATGGTGACCGCAGAGTTACCACCATTCGCGAAGCCTGGCCAGAATATTGACGTCAACGTATCCACAATCGGTGGGGCCGAATCATTGCGAGGTGGGACGCTAGTACTCACTAGGCTCCAAGGCGTTGATGGGAATGTTTACGCGCTCGCCCAAGGCTCATTGACAAGCACGGGTGTTGAAGTCAACGCAGCTGGAGATGAA
>Ga0181597_10002108_pt1 | contig 21782 bp, 19 predicted proteins | sample 041ome_5_FD_148647 | JGI IMG/M metagenome (GOLD analysis project Ga0181597, IMG submission 148647) | Coastal salt marsh microbial communities from the Groves Creek Marsh, Skidaway Island, Georgia - 041403US metaG (spades assembly) | ecosystem: Environmental > Aquatic > Marine > Intertidal zone...
GCAGGTGTTCCCATATTGTTAGCAGGTGCTCCCATATTGTTAGCAGGTGTTCCCATATTGTTAGCAGGTGCTCCCATATTGTTAGCAGGTGTTCCCATATTGTTAGCAGGTGCTCCCATATTGTTAGTAGGTGTTCCCATATTGTTAGCTATGGGTGCTACCGGAATATTATTACTAGGTTGATTGCTTCTATTTCTATTTGACCTATTATTTACAGGAGGTCGTTGATTTAGTTGTGGAGCTTCCATTCTATATAAATTACTATTATAATTATATAATATAATTTGGATATATAATATAAAGTAAGATTATCATCATATTTTATTTCCTATATAGAATATAATAGTATATACCGATATTAAAGATTTACTAGTAAAAAATGGTAAGATATACACTTAAAAATAAGCCATTGTCAACTAGATATACATATAAAAATGATATTAGAACAAAAACATATTTAGTAGGTGGTGGTGTTATAGATTGGGTCAGACATAAAATTATGATGTATGAATTCGATAAGGTAATGAACTCTATGAGAAAAGCTAATAATAAACTTAAAAAATACGAAGCACCATTAAAAGATTTTAATAAAAGATATGAATATTATGACAAGGAAATTGTTAATTTCTTAAATGAATACTTCTCAGGATTAAGATTATTACAGTTATTCGAATTCCAGTTGAAAGATATAAAAAATGACCCTAGCAAGAAATTGCACGAGGCAAATGTTAATGCTAATATTGTAAAGATTAAATTAAAATTAGCTAAATTAGAAAGAGATTATAAATTACAAACTGTAAATGATGTAAATGATATGAAGTCTTTACTAAAATGGGGTAAAAAAATAGAACCAAAACTCCAAAAATATCAAGAAAAAAGATCTAAATTAGATGCTTTTACTAAAAAATATGAAAAAACTCTAGAAGAAGGTAGGAGATTTGATATAACATCTGAAGTTGAAGCTTCAACAAAAGAAAGTAAAAAATTAAGTAAAAAAGTTAAAGCATATAAAAAAGATTATGAAAAACTAAATAAGTTATCTTCTGCCTATTACGACGAATTAGACAAAACCCAATCGGATATAATTAATTTGCGTGAAAATATAACTAATCTTCAAAATAATATTGCTAGTGTCGATAAGAAGAAGAAAGTGCATGAAGATTTAATTAAGGATTGGAAGGCTAAAGGTGATGAATTTTACACAGTTCTTGTTGAATTTGAGAAGAATGATATGTTATCTAGTGTTGACGAAATTAAAAATAAACTAAACAGTATTCGTAAATTATATATTTCTTCTGCTAATCCAACTATTGAAAGTAGAATTGTTCCTAAATTTAGAAAACTAGAAGAGGATGCTGAATCCGTTCTTCAAATATTAACTACAGTCAAAGGTGAAATGAGTCGTATAAAAAAAAATTTCTTAGAAAGAGCACCAGCAGCTGAACTAAATGTAGACATAACCTATTTAACAAAAGGTGTTAATAAATCTGTCGAAATGCTACATAATATTGATAATTTCATAGAACAATACCAAACACAAGGTGGGTGGAAACATTTCTTTGAAAGTAGTTCTATTTCTGGTGGAGCAAAACCAAACACACCTGAAGAAAATGTTATTGAGGCGATATATAAAAGAACTAATGGGATAAAAGCAGAGTTCGATTCTAGTAAATATCCACAAATGTCTCAAAAATATGATATAGCTTTAAAAACTTATTTAAAGTTTGATATGAAAGAATTTACGGATAAATATATATATCAAGACAATAATGGGCGTTGGACGTTAAATGTTGATGTAGGCTACTATAAAAGAACACATAATAATGTATTTCAATTGTATGATTTTCAAGACAATCAAGTTAATCCGAATACATCTATAAACTTTGATAATATAAATGGATTTGATAAAACTAGAGCAATTCTTTATCCATTATCTGTTAAAAACTATTATATATTTTATCCAGGAACTAGATATACAGTAGATAGAGGTACTAGTTCATATGAAATTATAAATGATAAATACTTAGACTGTTTATTTATAGTATATGCGTATAATTATACCAATAATAAATATAAATTATTATTTTTAGACCCATACACTGGATTACCAGTCATAACATATGAAGACAATGATTGCCGCCAAAATGAAAAAGTAATAAGTGGATTATTAATGCCGTGGTTTGACAACAGTCAGCCCCCATATCAAATTTTTGGTAATAATCTATTTATACTATTGTATTTTTTAAGTCAATCAACAACCAACTCCAATGATAAATGTAATATGGCTAAAGGATTAGCAAATTTCTTACCAGATTTTGATGTATCAAAAAATCATAGTAAATATACATCTATACATAAAAATTTATATAAATTATATTTTAGCAATGATAACGCAGATCACGAATATATACAATCGTATAATAAAGACATACAAAATAATACTACTAGTTTTAGGAATTTATTTGATAGCCATATGCTTCTGCAGAGCTTTAGTGTTAGAACTATAAATTTCTATACACTTAATCAAGGGGGAAATGTTATATTTTCAGCACAATCAACTGTTTCAATTTCAGCAATGACAGGGTCTCCCACAGTTTCACCAGCAGTTGCTCAAATGGCACAAAAACAGGCAGATTCAACATTAGATAGATTAAAAAAAATATTAGGTCCAAATTTTGCTAATGTTCAAAATAATCAAGAAATAATCAGAAATAAGATCAGGGACTTTATAAATAAATATGACATTGGAAAACAAGGTTCTAACACAGCCCGAAGCACAATTAATAAAGTTATGGCATACGTAAATGATTTACAGGCAATTGAAGGGAAATTTATTGTATACAAACCAGGAAAATCGATTGAATCTTCTATAACAGGTTGGGATTTAAAGGAAACAATGAGAGCAGATAAGATTGATACTGATAATTCGGCAGTAAAAGAATTAAAAGACAAACTTGATACAACATATGCTAGTAAAATCGAACAAGACTTGATTTCCTATAGGACAGCAAATAAACCATTATACTTGGATATGATATTAAAAGCAAAAGACCCATATTTACTAGTTAGAATGGATACAAACTTGGTTGATTATTTAAATACACCAGGTGTTGTTAAGAATATGATAGATACCCCTACAACAATATTTGATAAAGACACTGGTAAAACTAGAACTGTACCAAATGAAGTCATACTCGAAAAAATGGCGTTTATTATTGGCGAAAATCCTGGGCTTATTACGTTTGGTAATGATGCCTCATTAGTATCAAGTTTAATGAGCGCATATCAAGCATACAAAAGTAGAAAACAGAATCAATCCAAAAAGAAGAAAGGTAAATCTCGTGACGGAGATGGTGATGGTGATGGTAATGGTGATGGTGATGGTGATGGGAAAGGTGATTGAAGTGGTTCATAACTTATATTTTCTACATTTTAAGTAATTAGTAATTAAAATAATATGATTTCTGAAAACGTTTTAACATTTGCTGTAATAACACTAGCCCTATTAATAACAGGATATATAGTATATTATTACTATTCGCACGGCAAAGAAACTACAATGGCTGGATACACATTCCTACCAAAAGATATAGTAAATACTGACCCCATATTTCGTGGAGAAGCCCAAGATACAAACGAATGTATTGATAGATGTATAAGAGACCCATTATGCCACGGTATGACATTCGATTTGGATAGTAATCAATGTGTTGGTTCTAATGATGGTCAAATCCGCAAAGACAATAGTCATTATATTGCTTGGGAAAAAGGTGATACTGACTTATCAAAGTTATTTAAAACTAGTTTATTATCAGGTTATGCAACTAGCCAACAAGTAGTTCCTAGCCTTAAAATTGGAAAGCCTGTTGTTCTAAATCAATGTATGTTCTCATTCTGGGTTAATGTATCAGACCATTACAAGAATTTCGAATATTGGAAACATATATTTCATAAGGGAACTATGCCAGATGTTTCAGGGGAAATAAATTACAAGGATTGGAGTGATTTAATAACTGATTATGATGACCAATATATTGGTGCTTGGTTAGCACCATTCACTAATAATATGCGAATTGCTATTACTACAGAGAAAGATAGCTATAAACAGATTGAATATCATGACATCAATAACATTCCTATTAATGAACTATTCTTTGTTTCGGTTGTTATTAAAAGTGATTATATGGAAATATATAGAAATGGAAAATTAGAGAAAATTATAAAATTAGATGGGGAACCACAATTTAACAATAGTGATTTATACATCAAAAACGATAAAACATTCGGTGGCTCACTACATAATCTATCCTATATCGGAATACCAACATCACACGTTGAAGTTGCTAGTATTTACAACGAAACACCGCGATTATCATAGATTTATTTAATTAATTCATTAAAACAGCATTAGATAGTTTCTTACGTGGCTTACCTTTAACTTTCTTAATCATAGCAACTCGACTTTTAGTGGATTTCTTTGTTTTCTTTGTTTTTTTAATACTAGCCTTCTTACTAGCCTTCTTACTAGCCTTCTTACTAGACTTCTTACTAGCCTTCTTACTAGCCTTCTTACTAAATTTTTTGTATGATAAAGATTTAGAAATATTATTCATAATGTTAGAAGCACTAGCAGGTTCATCAAGATTATTGTCTTTGATACTAAGATGTGAGTTAACAAAATCCAGCATTTTGTCTTCAGTTCTTTCTTGTTCGAATTCACCTACTTCTGTATTATTATTATACATTCTAATAGTGGGATATCCTTTAATTTCAGGTCTTTTATGAAGTAAATCCATAGAAGAGTGTTCTACCTCACCAATATTAACATTCTTATTACAACTAGACTTAAACTTATTCCATTCTGGTTTCATCTGAGAACAATGTCCGCACCATTCTGCATAATATAGAACTACCCAAGTACCATTTTTCATTTCCTTTGCTAATGACATAGCACTAGCCTCATCTTTAACAATAACAGATTTCATATTTATTATATAAGTTAGATTTAAATAAATTATTTTGTTAAAAAAAATATTATCTAGTGATTAAGTCAAACTTTGATAAAATAATATAGAAAATGTGAATAAAAATCTATAATGATAATAAGGTATATTGAAATATTTCTAAGAATTTAATAAAAATGATAAAAAATAATACAGGTTTTGGATTTGGAGAATTAACAATTGGTCTATTAATATTATTCGCAGCATTTATACTATTTTTCGGTAAAAAGGTATTCAGTATCAAAAGAGTAAAACATTACCAATTAATAGACGAAGAACTAAACATTAAACAAGATTATCAAAAGAACATTAATATAGGTTCTATTATTGGTGGAACTAAAACTAGATTTACTGAAAATGGGGAAGGACACGGTTTAAGTGTGTATTTCGATATTTACTTAGAAAACGCACAGGGACACAAAGGTTGGACTTCGCAATATGACAAGCATAAACCCATTCTACGTATTGGTAATTCACCCCACATATATGTTAATCATAAAACTGGTATGTTAGTAGTAATGCTACAATATAAGGATAATCCATATTATTCACATTATCCACAGATTGAAGTGGAATTACCACATCAGAAATGGACTAAAGTGCTAGTAGTAATTGACGGAAGATATGTTAATATTTATTATGATGATAAATTGATTAAAAGTGCTAAGTTAGGTAATGTTCCATACTTACATTTAACAGATGATAGTGTAGTAGTAATTGGAGAACAAGGTAATAATATGCAGGGTAAAGTAAGAGATTTACGACTTTATTATAGCCCAGCACATTTGGAAGATTTATAAAGATTTCATATTATTTTATTTCATATTTTATTTTACATTTTAATTTTCTTTATTTTATATTTTACATTTCATAATAATAATAATAATCTATTACTATATATTTTTCTATACAGAATATAATAGAAATATAATAAGAAAATAATGAATAATAATAATAATCGTCTAGCACAAGCCAGAACACAGGGTATGGTTAATTTCGCTATTATTCTAGTATTAGCAGTTATCGTTGTATTTGTGATTTGGCGTATATACAAATTCTACTCCAAAAAAGTAGTAGAAGATAAGCAATACGAAGTAATCCTTCAAGACGGACATGATGGTAAAAGTAGGAGAACTATCGAATCACGTTTCCTACCCACTAGCACATTAAGCAACGAATACTCAATCAGTTTTTGGCTTCGCCTTAATGACTTTACTTATCGTTTCAAGGAAGATAAAGTAGTATTACTCAAAGGGAAAAAAGACGCATCAAATGCTAACCCACTAGTAATGATTGACCCCCATACTAACAACCTAGTCGTTAAAATTAAACTCCAGACTAGCAACCCAGTTCTAGAAAGCAAATTAGGTGGAGACTTAGCCCACGGAGTATATGAAGATTTATTAGTATCAGACGGCAAATACGGTGTAGAAGAATTCAGCAATATTAGTGGTAATAACGTGTCATCACCCAAATACGACGCTTCCCGCATTACTAATGTATCTGGTAATCGCGTTCCTAAAATTAAGTCTTCTCCAGTCAATACCGTAGAAGAATACACTAGTATTAAAGAACAATTTAAAGATGATATGGAAGGCGACGCTACTAACTCAGCTACTGCTAATAATGCTATTGCCGAAACTCATAGCAAACTAGAAGGTTCTGTTAAGAAGGTATTAGCAGATGTTAAGATGATGGATTTTACTGAAAGTCAATATAGAAGTCAAATGAATTCACTAGTTGATAGCATTTGTGCTTTATTATCCTGGTTAGACAGCGAAAGGGATAATATGTCAAGAAAAATGGCAGTAGCATTTGATGATTTCTTTAATGGCATTAGTATGTTAGCAAGGTCTAAGACAATGGGTGATGTTAGTAAATTGAATGAAACCAAGTTTGCTAGTGATATGTCGGCTATGTTCAAGAATGGTGATACTAAAACAATGGAAGATTTCAATGAAATGGTAGTTTCTATCCTTTATTTGAAAAATGCCGCTAGTTCAGGGACACTAGATACTGATAAACTCAATAAAGAAATGGTTAGTGAATTACAACGTAAGGCAGACAGATTAGATTGTGATTTGAAGTTGGAAAGTGGTGTTAGCACAGAGGAATTACTAGGTCAGATGGTAGATAATATTAAAATCAGAGTTAAAAAATTACTAGTAAGAGTTGCTGTAGAATTGAGTGATGAACATATATTAAGAGTAGATGACCCAACACACTCCGAATGTATTATTAAGGATTTCCCATTACAGAAGTGGGTTCACGTTGTAGTAAGTGTTCATAATAGTGCGTCTGATGTATATGTTGATGGTCAGTTATCGGCTAGTTGTGCGTTTAATGGTTTCCCAGTATTGAATACCGATGCCTTACATATTTCACCAGATGGTGGATATGATGGTGGTATTGCTAATGTTGTATATGTTAATGGTTCATTGAACCAGGACGAGGTTAATAAGTTGTATGCTAGTGGTCCCGTATATAGCCCAGGTTTATGGGAAACTATTAAACAAACATTTTAAAAAAAAATATTAATATTTATTTTTTATTATTTTTTGTATATTAAATTTGTATATTAAATATTTTTTATTATTTATTTATTTATTTTGCATATTTCGTTGATTGAGAATTAAATTCCTCTCCATTGGCTTCAATAGCAACAGTATCTTCAATAACAACAGTATCTTCAGGATAGGTATTTTGCTTATCCTTCATACATTTATGAATATGTTTATCGAAATAGCCTTTATATTTGAAAACCCTTTCACAATTATCACATTTATATTCTTTTGTTGATAGAGGTGGCTTATTATTCTCTAATTTACGACGCTTTTTGGGGGGTTGTTCAATATCTTTGGCGTCATCTTCATCTTCAGATTTTGGATTATAGTGTAAATCATAACACTTTTTAAAATGAGAATCAAATGAACATTTCCGAGTAAATTCTATTTTCCAACATATTGGACAAATCTTTGTCATTCCGAACAAATTAGGTGTAGGTACAGGATCGGCTGTGTTAGATGTATAACGTGCCATCTTGACTGAGTAATTTGAGTAATTTGAGTAATTGTAGATATAACTACAAAGTATGAAATATATTATTATATTTAAAAATATTCAATTTCTGTTTATTATATATAAAAATGGTTAAAACATTATCTGTATAGTATATAAATAAGAAAATGGAACGAGGACTAATTATGCTACTACATTCACTAATAATCGGTGTTTGTTTATATGTCTTTATGATTTATGTTTTAGGACAGAACCCACTGGTTGCGGAAGATAGAAGTATATTCTTCGCATCAATTATATTAATTTATATGATTTTATTCGGTCATGGATTACCTAATACAATGAATCAAAATATTATGCTATTTAAAAATTAAAAATAATATTAATATAAATATTAAATAATAACACTTAAAATCGTTTAATTTTACCAATTGCTTTTTTCAATGTTTTCCTTTTCTTATTCTTTGGTTTATCAAGTTTAAATGTCTTTTTCTTTTTATATTCATTAAACTCTGGTTTATTACATACACCAAGTTCATTATTTGCCTTCAACACTTTAATAGCACTTTCTGGAATACTAGACACCATATTTAGTTTAACATATTTAGTATTCTTTGAATTTGAAAAGAGTTCATCAAATAATACATATTGAGAAGGTTTATTAATAAGAGTATTTCTATCAAACCTACCCTTCTTACCATTAAGTGGGAAACACCCTACATAAACATCTCCATCAGTTAATCTAGCAATATTTGTAATAGCACCAATAGCAATAGTTCCTATTATTTTATTGTCCAAGTCATCTTCATAATATGGTGGTATTTTAATATTTGCTAATAATCTACTTCTAATAACTTTCTTCAAAGTCATTTTAATCTGTTTAATTTCTTTAGATATGCGGTCTAGTATTTTAAAACTAATATGGTTATCCTTACACCATTTCTTCAATTGCTTCTTACTTTTATCATATTTCGGCTTTTCAACAATATCAGTCTCATCATCTACTCCCCCCAAGATAATACCCTCATTCTCAATATCTTCAACACCACTAATGTCTTCAGCATCGATAATATCTTCATCTTTACTACTACCACGGATACCATCATTCCTCTTCTTTAAGAATGCTTGGTATGCCATATAACAACTCATATAATCACCTAGTGGGTGTTCAAATTGTTTCCTAATCCTGTAATATTCCTTTTCAGCTTTCTTATTAACTTCTGGTTTCTTAGATTTATCAGGTTTAAATGGTATAAATATTTGGTCTATCCTACCATCGGCACTATTAACAATAGATAACAATTCAATAACTTCGTGGGAGCATTTATAGGAATGACTATATATAATAGCACGTGCAAATTGTGGTTTAATAGCACGAAATTGAACAACGGCTTCACCAAGTGGTGTTAAAATACCAATATCACTAGTGTTAGATATAAGTTTCAGACCGTGTAGTGTGCGTAAAGAAGCATCTACAATATTTTTCGAAGGTGGTGATATAAATTCATCTAGTAGATTACGTAAATCTTTAATATTTTTAATTGTTTTCATTCGTATTAGGTTTAGTAAAGTATCAGTAATATCACTTTTTTGGATTTCTGGTGTTGGGAACTCTTGTCTATTTTCATAATCATTCTTAGAATAAAGGTGAAATACAGAACCAGGACCAGTACGTCCAGTGCGACCTTTCCTTTGTTTAATAGAACTTTGACTAACATCGGTTTCTACTAAGTAGCGAACCATAGTTTCTGCATCAAAACTATCTTCAAACTGTAAGCCACTATCAATAACATATTTTACATTACTAATAGTAATAGAACTTTCCCCTACATTAGTGCTAACAATTACTTTTCTATTATAAGTGCGTCCTTTATCATTAGTAATTTTGAGATAAGCGTATGCGTTTGTGGCTAAAGTGCGTTCTTCACTAGTAATACCACTTGCTAGTTTATCACAATAGGGGACTATGGTAGTTTTATTATCATTTTTAAATTTATTATAACGGTCAATTTGTTGTTTCAGACTAGTACATATGCGGTTGGCATCACCACCAGATGTGCCAAATATTACAATATCACCAGTTTCGCTAGATTTCAGTAATGTAAATGCGATTTCGGTAGCAATGGAGTGCCAGTCTAGGGGTTTAGAAGCATTCCAATATGGTGTGATTTTATAGGTGGGACCAATATTACCAGCATCAACTTCTACAAAGTTATATTCTGGATTTGGAAAATAATTACGGAACATATCTAGGTTAATAGTAGCACTCATTATCACGAATTTAAGGTCATTACGTTGTTGGACGGCTTTTTTCATTAGTAATAATGTTAGGGTATTCTCGACTGTTGTTTCATGAGCTTCGTCTAAAATAAGACAACCATAGTCGGATAAGGTAGGGTCGGTACCAGTCATAATAGAGATGATAGAACCGATTGTGGTGAATATTAGCATACTAGTTTTATTGTTTTTGTTAATCATTTGTTCGCCTTTGTAGTAATAACCAACTTCTTCACCTAAGACGACATCTAATGTTTGTGCTGCGAATTCAGATGCTTCACGGACAATAATACGTTTAGGGAGGCATACAATAACTTTCTTTTTATAGTCTAGTGCGTGTAAGGCTAGTTTAGGTATAAGAACTGTTTTACCTACACCAGTGGAAGCTGTTGCTAGAATTACTTGTCCTTTTGTAATAGAATTAATTAGTTTGTCTTTATTTTCATATACTTTTAATTTCACCCACATTTTAGCCATATTAGCATATGTTTTACTAACAGTTTCACCATCTAGTTCCCATTTCTTATCTTTGTATAGATTTTGGTATGGTTTCCCAGTTAATGGATTATCATATTTACCTTCTGGGTCTAGAATACCAATATCGGTGGGTTTATTATTATTTTCGGAGGTTTTAGTTTTAGTTTTAGTTTTAGTTTTACTAGATGTTTTTGACATAATTATTATTACATTCTACTGATATAAAAGAATTGAATTGAAAAGGTAAAAAATATATAATATGATGTTATGTTTATTTACGTTTTTTAGTATTACGGTTTTTAGTATTACGGTTTTTAGTATTACGTTTATTAGTATTACGTTTCTTTGTGGAAAGTTTTTTAGTATTACGGTTTCCAGCACTTTGTAATAAACCTGCTAGTAAGTTTGATTCTCTATTTTCTATTTTTTTTGTAAGTGTTTCATTTTGGTTTCTGGTTGACTTGATTTTAGAATTATAAATTTCAAATCTATTATTATGAGAGATTTTCTCAAATTGTGATGTTGATGTAGGTGTTGATGTGGGTGTTGATTTTTCACCAAAATCGATAGGTTGTTTTGCCGCTTGTTGTCGCTGATAATCGTCCATTCCTGTTACGTTTTTCAAAATTTGTCTATATTCTTTTAATTGTTTTTCGAAATCATTTTCATTTTCTTTTTCATTTTCGTATCTTTTTTGAGCAGCTGTTCGTGTTCTATTATTATTATTTCTACCTCTCCAGTCTATAGTTCGCGATGGATTATGAGAGATTTTTTTTCCATCAGAGCTTATTGTTGGAGCATGAAAATTATATGCGGTATATGTTTGTAGTTGTGTCTCATTACCACCTTCACCTTCACCACCAACTACAAAAAAAATAATATCTAAACAATATGTGTAGCCTCTAGTAATCTTACAAACAACGCGTGTCCTTTCGTTGACTGTGATAAATACTCTGGTGCTACTAGTGGTTAAAATAATTCAAAATATAATTCTCTTATAAACATATTAATTTGTAAAATATTAAAGATAATAAAAATATTAAAAATTTTATAATAAATTAAAAACGTAAAATTATATTCTAGCAATATTCTGTCTTTTAAGTTCGTTTTCCATTCTATCAATTTGCGACTTAGTCATAGCATTTTGACACGTCGGTTCAATAGGTTCCCATTTATCAAATATCGCCGAATACTTACATTCCATACAAATATTCAGTTTTTCCTCTTCACTCTTCTTATCGTCCAAGAAGATTGATGCTAAATAATGACTAGACGTCATATTTGGGACAAGTGCTATTCCATATTCAATTAATCCATTATCTGAACGTGCATATAGTTTATAAATGTCTGAAATAGATGTCGCTAGAACGCGGAAAACCACATTATCTTTATCAATAGTTTTTTTATCATTAACTACATTAATAGGTTTAGTGAAAGTGATTTCCGAATTCACATTTTGTACCTTTTCCCATAGTTCATAATGTTGTATCTTTACAATATCATCTATTTCATCAACATCCATAATTTTAATTTGGGTTTCCCGTGGTATAATATAAGCATAGTCAGTATGTGCTGGACTGAGTGTATTGAAAATAAGACCTCTACAGTAGTAAGATAATGATGGTATAAAGTTATTAATCAATTTATTATAATCCTTATACATAAATATTTTCTTAATCATCAAAGGGCAAGGTTCAATATCTTTATTAGGAGTATAATTTTCCATTAAAATTTTATTAAGAATTTGATATTTTGATATGATATTATGATTAGTTACCAATTCTCCTTTATAGACTAGAAGGTTTGAACATAGGAAGAACCATCTACGTTGTAAATCTTTAACCAATTCACCAGCAATAATAGTATCATTGAAGAGTTCATCATCAAATTGATATTTTACACAATGTATTTTAGGATAATTATAACCTTCCTTTAGTTTGCGGTCAATGTACAAGCAACAATTAACACCATCAATTCTAGTTAGATAGAGTAGGTATGGATTCCCATTGGTTAGTGTTGTAATAACGTGTTGATGATGTAATATGTTTTTAAGCATACGTGGATTAAGAACTACGAAAAGCCTATCAATAACATTAATATCGTATTTTTCAGAGATAAATTCCAATAGTTTTTGTTTGAAAATATTATTATTAACATTGCTACATTGTTGGTCGCAAAAGGAAATATCAGATAACTTATCTACTAGAGATAAGGTAAATTGTATATTAGGATTTACAGTTTTTTGCTGTTTTTGACGGTTCATATTGGCGAAAATGATAAAATATATATTTAGTTTTGTTGTAAAATATATTAAATAAGATATAATATATTTACTATAATAATTCTTAAATCAATTTTAATAAAATTGAAATAACTATCTTTAAATTTGGTTTAACATTAACAAAACTAAACAAAAACAAAAACTAATACATTCTCATAATTTCAAATCATTTAACAATGGACGTAAATATTTTACAAAACATTGTTAAAGATACACCAAAAAGGTATTGGACTGTATTATTCAGTGATAATACCGTAATAGGTGAAATCCCCATACCAATATATAATTATTCTTATAAAAAGACAAATTACAGTTTCAAAGTATTACTAGAGTGTAATATAGGCAAACAGTATCAGATTACAATTCAAAAGTCTAGTGAATACAATGTTAAAAATGTTGGCTTACATATGTGGGTAAATAAGTTAATACCAATAACAATAATTCATAATGAAATTGTTGAATATGATTATAAATTTGATTATATCCACTGGAAGAAGTTTATTACTCTAGTAAAGGATATGGAGAAAAACGCAATATGTTTATTTTGTAGAAACACGGAAAATATATCAATGGTTAATCCAGATCTAGACTTAAAAATTTGTAATAATGAGGTGTGTAATCACATTTATAGTTATATTTATTTAGGTAATGATTTTCTAGAAAAATATTGGAATGAAAGACTTACTACAATGAAATTCTATTTATATTTATTAACTAAATCACTATCTAGTAATAGGATAGATACAATATATGTACGTCCTAATTTCTTTCATACAGAGGGATTAACTAAAGAGATTGTGGAAACAATGGCAAAGTGTAAGGTTGAAAACATAGAGAGAATACTACTAGAGTATATGAATGCTGATAGTAGTGGAATAGTATTAGGAGATGCTAAATTGTTTAAAGACTATCCCTATTTGTATATGATGATAAGATATAATATAAATTTATTATCAAAATATTATGTGATTATGTCTAGTATAAAAGACCAAATACCTAACAAAGGGATTAACAATGTATTTGAGGTTAAATATGAGGCTGAACCAGAAGGTTTTGATGACCAAAAGAATGATTATTTGTTTCATGGGAGTGGTTCAGAGAATTGGATAAGTATATTATCAAATGGTTTAAAGACTGGAACAAAGGAGAATAAGTTATTCCTTAATGGGGCTGTGCATGGTGCTGGTATATATTTATCCGATAGTGCTAATTACAGTTATAATTATATGACATCTAGAAATGTTAAAAGTGAATTCCTAATAATGGGTGTATTCCAGGTTGCTAAGGAGAAGTCAGTTTATAAGAAGGCACATCAAATATATGTGGTGAATAATGGCGATGAGTTGAAATTGAGGTATCTAGTAGTATTCAGGTGTGGAGCGTATAATTTGGATATGATAAATAAGTTATCAACACTATTCGGTTCTGGTGTAATAAAGGAAGATATTGCGAAGAGGAAGGCTACTACTGGTAAGATTGGAGCATCTAGGTTAATGAAGGAGTTTAAGAAATTGTATCAGATAGGAGAGGAGGATAAGATGCAGGATGTACTAGGTGTTAAGTTTAGGTGTCAGTTGGCTGATGAGAGCAGTTTAAATGTATGGAATATTGATTTCTTGTTGGAGAATGTTCCTGAGAATACAAAATTATATAAACAATTGAAAGATAAAAATATAGAAAAGATAAGAATGGAATTTAGGTTCTCTAGTCAATATCCGATAGACCCACCGTTTTGTAGGGTAATATACCCACGGTTTAAGTTTATGAAGATGAATATTACTAGAGGGGGTAGTTTCTGTAATGATATGCTAACAAAACAGCATTGGTCACCAATTTATACGGTTGATAAGGTATTATTACAAATTAAAACGTTAATGTTGGAAGATGAGGGAGAGTTGGATTTGGTTAATTGGGATAATGAATATACATTGTATGAGGCTCAAGAAGCGTATAAGAGGATGATAAAGTCGCATAATTGGTAAAAGCGTTTAACATAATAGTTTGTATAAGTCTATTTCGTAGGGAAATAATTTGAATAGGATAACACCGATAATAACTCCGAGTGAATTTGTAAAAGTATCTGCTAGTAGTTTGCTGTCGATATATTTGGATAAGTTATTAAGGGGTATTTCAATGAGTTCGAATATAATACCGATGAATATTAGTTGTATCCAGTATTTTGGAGCACAATAACCTAATATTAAATAATGGATAAAGTGGCTCATACACCAACCATTACAATTTAAAATAATATTTTTTCTTAGAACTTTAATATCTTTTTGTTTTATTTCTCTGTAAATTACTAGTGTAATCCAATAAAAAACACTAATACAATACAAAATAATAATATTCCTGATTTGTCTATCTTTCTTATAGTCTAGTATTTCTATCATCTTTACTGTATTAGTATATTATTGTATAGAATATATAAAACCAGGTTTAGATTTTATGTATAAATGTAGTAATGGCATTTGTATGAATAATATATGAATAACATTTGAGTATATATTCAAATAAAAAACAATGGATACTAGAAGTGTTATTGCTAGAGTATATGGTTGTTTGCTTGTATAGTAATTGATATAAATACATAGACCAAGATTAGTATAAACGTCTAGTAGTCGTATAAGAATATAGTTATTGAATAGAATATGATAAAGGAAACCATTGGTAAATATTATAATTGGTATCCATTTATGAAAAGTATTGGTATCATTTCTATAGAATATGAAACATAGCAGGAATGGATATAAACCTAGACTACAAACTAAATTCATAATTGGGTATAGAAATTAATGTATAGTTAAATAATAACAAAAAATAGAATACTATTAAATTGTAAAAAAATAGTAAAAGTTTCAATTATTAGTTTCAAATGATTTCTAATTAAAAAGTAAATCGAAATGGCAAATCATATAGTTGCATTGACATACAATGTATGTTTCGGTTGTATGTTGGCATCTAAAGGTAATCCTAATTATAAATTAGATAAGACAGCAGAGTATATAGCAAAATATTGCTATTATAACAGATTAATTGTAGGGAAAAACTGTTTAAATAATATTCGCACCACAATCAATAATGTACGTTCTAATTATGGTAGTCTTGATTTGGTAGGTATTCAGGAAGCATCTAAATGGCAAGATATTATTCTTATTCGTTCTTTACAAAATTTAATATGTATTTCAAGTATGGGGGGAAGTGAAGATATGGTATCATTGTATAACCCAAAAAAATTTAGATTGGATTATGTAACTAGTGGAAATACTAGTTATGGAAATGATGGAAGACCTTGTCAAATATTATTGCTAAATAAAAATGATACAAATGAAAAATATATGTTTGTTAATGTTCATTTTGGACATCACCAAAATAAAACACAACTAGAAGACAAATTAAATAGAATAATATCACAAGGATTATATACAAGAGGCACTGGTTATAATTTAAATCTTGTTAATACACACCGAGGTATTAATCTTGATGATAAAACAATAAAATCATATAATAAAATCATATTTATGGGTGATACAAATGACCACGGTAAAGACCTATGGAGAGGGTTTAAAATTAATGGACGAACAACCAAATCTATCAAACCTCCATATACGTGCTGCGTTCCAGAAGGCAGAAAAACCTACTTGCGAAAAACCAGTGGTAAATCAGATGATGATAAATATGGTGATTACATATTGATTAATGATAAATTAACATATAAAATTCGTAACGGAGTGCCTAAAAATTTTAACAAGAGAGGTTTAGTATTTCCAACATCAGACCATCTTCCTGTAGTTGCTATTATAAAATCAACAGGATTATCAGCAGGAGGGTCAGTATCACCAAGTAAGTCTAGAAAGAAACAAATATTGAAAACTACTAAAAAAATAATACGTAAAGTAATAAAACGTACAACACTAAAAAAATAATATGTTATTATTTCACATAGTAATAACAAATAATATTCCAGTTAATATATGCCATAATCCGTGATATAACATATATAGATGCGATTTATTAGTACCACATACATAGAATACTAGTGCTATTGAAAAGGTAATATACCAGTATATTGTTAGACTAGAGAACTTATTTATCCATAGGTAAATACCTAGAAAACAACTTACAAAAACATCAACTCACATAAGAGAACAAGTGTTAGCTCTAGATGCGTTATTACAGCATTGATGTGAATGAAATATAATACTGACTAGACCCATTATGGCTAGGATAATAGTATATTGGTTAATAATACCATAGTATAAGACTGGGATAAAATAGACAATATTGGATAGGATAAATAGTAGTTTATAATATTCGTTTGAGTTATCTACATTACCAAGGTTATCGTTATTCCATTTTATTAGATTTTCTATAATGTTAATCATTTATTTATAACAAATAAGTTTTTAAATTTTTTTAATGTTTCTAGTAATAATGAATAAACATTAATAATAACATTATCATCGATTATCAAATATGATACAAATTCTACTATAACAGTGAGTATTAATATACTATTAATAGGTAAATACCAGGCAATTATAATACCGAATAAGCAGAATATAGTATCACTAATAATATTAGCAATGCTATCACCAATGTATTCTTTATATATAGATCTAGACCTTCTATAAGAATTAATGATATATGGTGTATTTTCTAGGATTTCCCAGGCAATTTCAATAAGAAGTGTTAAATAAACTAGTGTAATATTTCTCGTACCACCATTAAGATATAATAATACAGCAAATATGAATAATCCGTGTGTTATATGGGTAAAAGACCATTTGTCTAGAATGCCCATACTTTCTAGGTGTTTTTCGGTGTTATAGATATTGGTTAATCTACTAGTTTTATCATTTTCATCGAGACATTTCCAAATAGGTCTATTATCTACTCTAGTGTCATTTGTGTTGAAAACTTTGATATAGTCATTACAGTTGGATATAAAGTATAGGATAACTATAGATAGTATCAATATAATAAATATTAATAAAAAATGTGTTTCTACTTTCATTATTATAATATAATTTCAAAAATATAGTTATAAAAAATTGAATTTAAACGGGTTTTATATTTTATAATTAAATATCAAAGATGGATAACATTATTATACAAGTTAATAAAAACCCTAAGCAATTCGCACTTACTCAGCCTATCACTAGGTTAGTAAGTTTCATAGAATATGCTACGGACAAATATTATAATGACGAAGAAGTTATATCAGATATAACCTTCGATATATTATGGGATACTTTAGGAGAAAGAGACCCTAGTAATAAAATATTCACAACCGTAGGTGCTCCAATTAGGAATGATATAAACAAAGTAGAATTGCCTTATAAAATGCCATCACTAGCAAAGATAAAACCGACTAAAAATACACTAGATAGGTGGTTATCAAAATTCGGTTCTAGTAATTATCATATTAGTGAAAAGTTAGATGGTTTATCTGGTATGCTAGTATATAAAGATGGTAATGTCAAATTATATACTAGAGGTGATGGTAAGGTGGGACAGGACATTAGTTATTTAATACCATATTTAAAAGGGATACCCTCAGTTATTGATGGTGAATTGGCTGTTAGAGGAGAATTTATTATGAGTAATAAGGTATTTGATAGAAAATATAAAGATATTTATCCCAAAATCCGTTCAATAGTTGCTGGAATGATAAATTCTAAGAAACCCAATAAAGATATATTGGCAGATATTGAATTTGTAGTATATGAAATGGTATATCCAAAGTTATATAATAATAGTAAATCATTAGAAAAATTAAGTAAGTTAAAGTTTATAGTTGTTAAAAATGAGGTTATAAATAGTTTATCAATTGAAGAATTAAGTGATAAGTTGATAAAATATAATATAAAGTCTGATTATCCGATTGATGGTCTAGTGGTTGGTGATAATTCAAAGGTGTATAAAGTATCTGATATGGCTAGACCCGATGATAAGTTTGCGTATAAGCAAGATTTAGAAGGGCAGAAGCGTAAAACTGTGGTAATAGGAGTTCATTGGAAAGCATCAAAGCACGGTAAATTAGCACCTAGAGTGCAGTTTGAACCTGTTTTAATTGGTGGTGACAAGATAGAATATGCGACTGGTTTTCACGCTAGTTATATAATGAACAACAAGGTTGGAGCAGGTGCTAAGATAACGGTGATAAGAAGTGGAGATGTGATACCTTATATATATTCGGTAGATGAAGGTGCGAATAATGCGGATATGCCTAAGATGAGGTGGCATTGGGACGAGACTAGAACGAATATATATTTAGATATGGTGGAAACGGATGATGTTGCTGTATCTAGATTAACACATTTCTTTACAACGTTGAATGTGAAATATTTAAAAGAAGGTATAATAAATAAAATAGTAGATAATGGATATGATACAGTATCAAAAATATATAATATGACAGTTGATGATTTAGAGGATATAGATGGGATACAGTCTAAACTAGCAAATAAATTGTATAATGCGATTCATGAGGTAATGTCTAAAGAGATAGAGTTATGGAGATTGATGGTTGCTAGTAATGTATTCGGTATTGGATTTGGTGAGAAGAGGATAAAGGAATTATTAAGTGTATATCCTGATTGGAAGAATATCAAGTATGAAGATGCGTTAAAGGTAGATGGATATAGTGATAAGATGGCTAAGAGGGTTATATTAGGATTAGTTAATTTTGCTAAATATATGGGTGAAAATAAGGAGTTGAAGGTTGCTAGTAGGAAGATTGTTAGTGATAAGGATAAATTTATGGTAGTAATGAGTGGGACTAGGGATAGTTCGGTTCAAAAGTTTATAGAGAATAAGGGATGGGTAATTGTACCATCTATGACTAAGAATATAAATTTATTAATTGTGAAGGATAAGACTAGCAAGACTTCTAAATTGGAATATGCTGTTAAAAATAAAATACCAGTTGTTGATATTAAAGAATTGTATGAAAAGTATAAGTAATATTATTTTGGTATATAAAATGGAGTTAAAAGAATTATTACTAATAAAATGTAATAAATTTATCTTCTTTATCTTTAATATCTTTTGTTTGGCTTAAAAATGTGATAATAAAATTTTTTATATCTTCAAGTTCCCCTAGAATATCTCTGTTGGTCAGAAGACATTTTTTATTTTCATTTTTATTTTCATTTTTATTTTCATTTTTATTTTCATTTTTCAAATTTTTTTCATCAAATATAATTTTCATATTCTTACAGTCAACCGGGTTTTTATTCAGTAAATCATCTATTGATATATCTAGACCAACGAGGTCTATATCGTTTAAATAGGTTTCTTCATTGGCTACTCCTTTCAACTTCTTATTATCTTTTAGTTTTTTAGTTGAATAATAAATATGTAATATAACTTGAGACATTTTTTCTTGTAACATTTTATTAATACTATCTCTTATTTTTTTTCTCAAAATAAATTTATATTGTACTTCTATTTCAGTAGATGATAGTATGTCCAAGATTACCATATGAGAAAATAAATTATATACGGCATCATTAGAAATGTCGACATTCAATGTATTTTTAATATAAAATTCAGGTATGTATTTTATAATATTATCCTGTACCTCACGCGTTACTAATTGTTCCCCAAAGAATTCTTCTGTTTTCATTTGCTGAATTAAAAATTTAATTGCGTGTTGTAGATGCAGTTCTGGTCGATTACTCATAAAATATTTTTCAATACGAATTATATTGTCACCACCTCTTAACACCTTATGTTTAAGAGTTTTTTTAGTTTTTCTCGAAATAGCACGTGTGTGTTTTCTAGTTCTAGAACTAGTTTTTGAAGATTTTCTTCTAGGCATAATAATGTGTATTATAATATATAGCAATATAAAAAATAAATTTATTAAAAATTGATTTTTTTAGTATATATTTTATTTTATAAATTCCAGATTGGAAATTCTAACAACACAATGGAAATGTGTGATGTATTATATCAGCAATTCACGAAGCAATTTAAAAAGGATAGTTATAATTCTATAATTGCTAGTATTTTAGTTGAAAACCGATATGGTTTTTTAAGAGAAGACCAAATAGAAAAGCTCTTTATAACAAAATTAATTGGTAGGACTAGATATCCAGATACAAGGAAATATGTAGCAAATTTCATTAAAACAAATAGAACAAAATTTGTGATAGAGTTTGATGAAACAGAAGATTTAATTTATCAATTAGACTTTAATAAATTAGGTAATGGTAAGGTATCGAGGACATTTAGTTGTCAAGTAAAACGTGCAAAGGATAATATTACTTATTGTGAGGCGTGTGGTATATTGGAGAAATATAATAAAATGGAATTAGACCATTGGAGACCATATTCTAAGCATAATTTAGAATTGTGTGGTCGTATATCATCACTTTCAAATTGTGTAAAATTATGTATTGCTTGTAATCAAGTAAAGAATGATAAACCATCATATATATTAGTAGAAAAAGGGAGAATGGAATATAATAATTGGATTTTATTAGAAAGAAAGATGTATAATGAGGGAAATATGATAACTTTTGGTGAATATGATTATTCGTTGTATTTAGAGTAATAGGGTATAATAATAGAAAAAACAAAATATATAGATTAAAAAAAAAATTTTTTTTTTTTAGTATTTTCTAAAACTAATATAATAATAAAACATAAAATATAATGAAATATTTATTTATTGATATTCGTAAAAGTGATGAGGTTTATTCGAAACATTTCGA
>Ga0181597_10002117_pt1 | contig 21748 bp, 19 predicted proteins | sample 041ome_5_FD_148647 | JGI IMG/M metagenome (GOLD analysis project Ga0181597, IMG submission 148647) | Coastal salt marsh microbial communities from the Groves Creek Marsh, Skidaway Island, Georgia - 041403US metaG (spades assembly) | ecosystem: Environmental > Aquatic > Marine > Intertidal zone...
CTGGATACTCATCCGTGCCAGCAACAAGGGCTGAGCATTAGCCTTAGCCTGAGCATTGGCGTCTACGCGCTGATTCCTGATGCCACGTGCAGTCGCGAACACCTGCTGCAGCAGGCCGACCAGGCGCTTTACCGGGCCAAAGCCGCCGGGCGCAACCAAGTCATCGGCCAGGAAAGCAATGCACTGGATGACGCCTGAAAGTGACAGCGCTCGTGCTTCAGCGCAGCTAGCGACAAGCCCACAGAGAAAGCGGCACACGCAACCAAGCGGCGTAAGGAATTAAGCCCGTGCGGCACACACTCAATCTCTCGCCGCGCAGATTTATCAGGCGCTAGAAAAACAAAAGGGCCATTCAGTTAAGAATGACCCTTCAAAGTCCCGCAAAGCGGGCAAAAATGGCGTCCCCTAGGGGACTCGAACCCCTGTTACCGCCGTGAAAGGGCGGTGTCCTAGGCCACTAGACGAAGGGGACGAAACCTTCGAAAAACAAGGCCAGCTTTACGCTGGCCCGTGGCAGTGTAGTTACTGCTTTAAATTGGTGGAGATAAACGGGATCGAACCGTTGACCTCTTGCATGCCATGCAAGCGCTCTCCCAGCTGAGCTATACCCCCAGATTTATCGCCTCTCGGCTCACAGCCCAAACCAGCACTGCTTTTTGAAACTGGCGTCCCCTAGGGGACTCGAACCCCTGTTACCGCCGTGAAAGGGCGGTGTCCTAGGCCACTAGACGAAGGGGACGTACCCTTCTACAAACAACCAGCTACTAGAGCTGATTGTGGCAAGCCTTTCGGCTTTGAAGATGGTGGAGCTAAACGGGATCGAACCGTTGACCTCTTGCATGCCATGCAAGCGCTCTCCCAGCTGAGCTATAGCCCCATCTCAAGGACGGGGCGCATGTTAAGAGCGCACCCCGCCTCTGTCAACATTATTTTTACCAATAAGCCTATTTTTTATGCTGACAGAACAACCACTTACCCAATCCCGGCCGGCTTATACAAAACCGACCGGCGGTACACAGCAATCAGCCGATGCTGGCAAGCAGCTTTTCCCACTCTTTGTTTTCTTTCTTCGACACACCACCGAGCAGCTCAATGGCCTGACGCAGGCGGAAGCGGGTCAGGTCCGGACCAAGGATTTCCATGGCGTCGAGCACCGACACCGAACTGGCCTGGCCTGTAATCGCGGCAAACATCAGCGGCATGGCATCGCGCAGCTTCAGCTCTAAGTGTTCAACCACGGCCTGAATGCAGCCAGTGATCTGGTCTTTTTCCCACTGGCGCAGCGCTTCAAGCTTCCACAGAATCAACTGCATCACCTGACGCACCTGGTCGGCCGAGAGTTTTTTGTGCGCGAACAGTGCGGCATCTGGCACTACGCCACCGGCGAAGAAGAAACTGGCCAGCGGGGCAATCTGGCTGAAGGTTTCCACCCGACCCTGCACGTGCGGGGCAATCTGCATCAGGTAGTCGCTGTTAAAGGCCCACTTCTGCGCGCCGGCGGCAAATTCTTCAACGCTCAGCTCACGCATCCACTGACCATTGAGCCAGGACAACTTCTCCAGATCGAAGATCGGCCCACCCAAGGAAACCCGGTTGATATCGAAGTGTTCGACCATCTCGTCGAGGCTGAACTTCTCGCGCTCGTCGGGCATCGACCAGCCCATACGCCCGAGGTAGTTGAGCATCGCCTGCGGCAGGTAGCCCATGCGCTCGTAGAAGGTGATCGAAGTCGGGTTCTTGCGCTTGGACAGCTTGCTCTTGTCCGGATTACGCAGCAGCGGCATGTAGCACAGCTGCGGCTTGTCCCAACCGAAGTATTCATACAGCAGAATCAGCTTGGGCGCCGATGGCAGCCACTCTTCGCCACGCAGTACGTGAGTGATGCCCATCAGGTGGTCATCAACCACGTTGGCCAGGAAGTAGGTCGGCAGGCCATCGGTCTTCATCAGCACCTGCATGTCCATGCGATCCCACGGGATCTCCACTTCGCCACGCAGCATGTCCGGAACAACGCACACGCCGTTAGTCGGCACCTTCATGCGCACGACGTTCGGCTCGTTGGCAGCCAGGCGCTGCTGCACCTCGGCGGCCGACAGGCTCATGCAATGGCCGTCATAACGCGGCGTCTGCTTGGCTTCCATTTGCTCGGCGCGGACCTTGTCCAAGCGCTCGGCGCTGCAGAAACAGTGGAAGGCATGGCCCTTCTCCACCAGCTCGGCGCTGTACTTCTGGTAAATGTGACCGCGCTCGCTCTGCCGGTACGGGCCGTGCGGGCCACCGACATCCGGACCTTCGCTCCACTCGATACCCAACCAGCGCAGGGCGTCGTAAATCTGCTGTTCCGACTCACGGGTCGAACGCACCTGATCGGTATCTTCGATGCGCAGGATAAATTCGCCACCGTGCTGACGGGCAAAGCACAGGTTGAATAGGGCGATATAGGCGGTGCCTACGTGCGGATCACCAGTGGGCGACGGCGCGATACGGGTACGAACGGTGGTCATGGCAGCTCTCAGAGGAATGTGCAACGGGCAATCGTTTCAAGGGCGCGATATTAACAGGCTGGCCGCCGCTGGCTCCAGCAACCGGCCATCCGATAGCGGCAAACTGGCCATCAGGAAATCCAGAAAGGTTTTCACCTTCATGGCCTGGAAGCGCCGCGAAGGATAGACCGCATACAACTCACCAACAGGCAGACAGGCTTCTGGCAACAGCTCAATCAAGCGGCCTTCTGCCACCGCCAGCGCGGTGATCATCACCGGTAGACCGGCAATCCCCGCGCCCGCCAGCGCCGCCTCACGGGCAAAGGTGATGTTGTTGCACGCCAATGCGCGCTGACAGGCAATGCTTTCACCCAGCAACGGCCAATAACGCGGCGAGTCATTGGGCAGCACAATCGCCCGATGCCCCAGCAACTCCCCCGTCGCCCGCGGCGTACCGTGCAAGGCCAGGTAGTCGGGACTGGCATGTAACCGGCGGCGGGTCTCAAAGAGCTTGCGCGCGATCAGCGTGGAGTCCTGCGGCTGACCGACCAGAATGGCGATATCCACACCCTCCTCAACCGGATCAACATGCCGTGAGGTCAGCTCAACCTCAGCATTGATCTGCGGATACAGGCGCATGAAATCACCCAGCACGCGCCCAAGAAACAACTGGCCAAACTCAATCGGCGCGGTAATGCGCAACAAGCCGGAAGGCTCCTGCTGCAGTTGCATCACCGCCTGCTCGGCTTCGGCAAAGTCGAGCATGATCTGCCGGCACCGCTCGTAATAGGCCTGCCCCACCTCGGTCAGGCGTAATTTGCGCGTGGTGCGATTGATCAATCGCACCCCAAGACGCTCTTCCAGCAAGGCGATGCGCCGACTGACGGTCGACTTCTGCATACCCAGCCCCTGCGCTGCCAGGGTGAAACTGTGACACTCGACCACCCGCGTGAAGATCAGCGCATCATCCAAGCCCATGATTGTTCCCTATAAGCAACAAAGTTTATGAAGTATAACGACTACAGGCGCTAAAGGAACACTGGTAAATTTGCTTACACTTTTGCCCGAGCCTCGAGCGCACGCTATGCCCGCCCAACTTAAACGCCGCCTGTTCATCTTCCTGACCATTCTCGCCCTGATTGCCGCCGCTCTATTCGGCCACTGGCTGCTGATCGGGCGTTACCTCGAAAGCACCGACAACGCCTACGTTCAAGGGGAAATCACTCGCGTATCCAGCCAACTTGGCGCCCGCATTGAGCAGGTGCTGGTGCAGGACAATCAGTACGTTGAAAAAGGCGAGTTGCTATTGGTCCTGGAAAGCGCTGATTTTGAGTTGGCCAAGCAACGCGCTATCGCCACCCTGGCGACCCGCGAAGCCGAACTCAGCCAGGCGCGCAGCACGCTGGAGCAACAAGCCAGCCTGATTGCTGCCAGCCAAGCCGATGTTTCGGCTAGCGAAGCCACCCTGGGGCGCACGCAGATTGATCTTTCGCGCGCCCAAGCACTGCGCAAGCCAGGCTTCGTCTCCGAAGAGCGCGTGACCACCTTGGCCGCCGACAGCCGTATCGCCCGCTCGCACGTCAGCAAAGCCCAGGCGGACTTGCAAGCCCAGCGCCAGCAGATCAACACCCTCAATGCCGAGATCAAGCGCCTGCAAGCACAGATCGCCAGCGCCCGCAGCGACCTGGCGCAAGCCGAGCTGAACCTCACACGCACGCAGATTCACGCCCCGATCAGCGGCTTTATCGGCCAGCGCGCCGCACGTAACGGCCAAGTCGTCCAGGCCGGCGCTTACCTGTTGTCGCTGGTGCCGGATCAGGACATCTGGATTCAAGCCAACTTCAAGGAAACCCAGATCGGCCGTATGCGCCCTGGGCAGAGCGCGGAACTGACCTTCGACAGCTATCCCGATACGCCTATCGAAGCGCGGGTAGAGAGCCTGTTCGCGGCGTCCGGCGCACAGTTCAGCCTGCTACCGCCGGACAATGCCACCGGCAACTTCACCAAGGTGGTGCAACGCATCCCGGCGAAACTGACGTTCGCCGCAGACAACCCGCTCAAAGGACTGATCCGCCCAGGCATGTCGGTCGAAGTCACTATCGATATCAACGACAACGCTCGCCATGGCGGCTGATGCCCTGCTTCGCCCCACTGGCGAACCGAGCCGGCGTGACTGGATTGCGGTGATGAGCGCCATGCTCGGCGCATTCATGGCCGTGCTGGACATCCAGATCACCAACTCCTCCCTCAAGGACATCCAGGGCGCCCTCTCGGCCACCCTGGAAGAAGGCTCGTGGATTTCCACCTCCTACCTGGTCGCGGAGATCATCATGATCCCGCTCACCGCCTGGCTGGCGCAGCTGCTATCAGCGCGGCGCTTGGCGGTATGGGTGTCCGTCGGTTTTCTGTTCTCCTCGCTCCTTTGTTCGCTGGCCTGGAGCCTGGAGAGCATGATCGTGTTCCGTGCCATGCAGGGGTTTACCGGCGGCGCGCTGATCCCGCTGGCGTTCACCCTAACGCTGATCAAACTACCCGAGCATCACCGTGCCAAGGGCATGGCGCTGTTTGCCCTGACCGCAACGTTCGCGCCGTCAATCGGCCCAACACTTGGCGGCTGGCTGACCGAAAACTTCGGCTGGGAATACATCTTCTACATCAACGTGCCGCCGGGCCTGCTGATGATTGCCGGGCTGATGTATGGCCTGGAAAAGAAAGCCCCGCACTGGGAAATGCTCAAGAAAACCGACTATGCCGGCATCCTCACCCTGGGCCTCGGGCTTGGCTGCCTGCAGGTGTTTCTCGAAGAAGGGCATCGCAAGGATTGGCTAGAGTCCAGCCTGATCAGCGGCCTGGGCAGCGTGGCGGCGATCAGCCTGGTGCTGTTCTTCATTCTGCAGACATCCAGACCCAACCCACTGATCAACCTCGGCGTGCTGCGCGAGCGCAACTTTGGCCTGTCGAGTATTTCCAGCGTCGGCCTGGGCATGGGCCTGTATGGCTCAATCTATGTGCTGCCGTTGTATCTGGCGCAGATTCAGGGCTACAACGCCCTGCAGATTGGCGAAGTAATCATGTGGATGGGCGTGCCGCAGCTGTTCCTGATCCCCTTTGTGCCACTGATGATGAAAAAGATCTCGCCGAAGTGGCTCTGCGCCATTGGCTTTGGCCTGTTCGGCGGCGCCAGTTTCCTCTCCGGGGTTCTCAATCCGGACTTTGCCGGCGAGCAGTTCAACCATATTCAGATCATCCGCGCACTCGGCCAGCCCTTGGTGATGGTGACCATCTCACTGATCGCTACCGCCTACGTCATGCCACAGGATGCCGGTTCGGCGTCCAGCCTGTTCAACATCCTGCGCAACCTCGGCGGCGCCATCGGTATCGCCCTCCTCGCCACCCTGCTCGACAGCCGCGCCAAGGTGTATTTCGATTACCTGCGCGAGTCGCTGGTACCGAGCAATCCGCAAGTCGCCGAGCGCCTGGCGCTGTTAACCGAGAAGCTCGGCAGTGAGCAGGCGGCCCTGGCCAAGCTCAGCGAAATCACCCATCAGCAGGCGGCGATCATGGCCTACAATGACGCCTTCCATTGCATTGGCATCACCCTCGGCATCAGCATGCTCGCCGTGCTGCTGACCCGTAAGTTGCCTGCCGGCGCCACAGGTGGTGCCGCTCACTAATCCATACCCTGCGCCGGTTCTCGGCGCAGCGTTGTTTCAGGTTACCCATGTCTGAGTCCGCTGCACGCGCCCGCACACTGTTGCTGATAGGCGCTTTTGCCATTATTTACCTGGGCTGGGGCACCACCTACCTGGCCAACCACTTCCTGCTGCTGGAACTGCCACCGTTCGTCATCGGCAGCCTGCGCTTCTCGCTGGCAGGGCTATTGGCCCTGGCGTGGGTAATTCTCAGCGGCCAGCTGCGTATTCAGCGCAGCGATTGGGGCGGCGTACTGCTGGGGGGGGTTAAGCCTAATTACAGTCGGCCAGGGCGCCTTGATCTACGCCAACCAGTATTTGCCGACCGGCATGCTCGCCATGCTCTACACCACGCTGCCACTCTGGAGTGTGGCGCTGGAATGGCTGCTCGGGGAGCGCCCACCACTGTGGGTGATGTGCGGCCTGGCGCTGGCCTGCAGTGGCATCGTGCTGCTGATGAATAACGGCCTGGGCCAGAGTGCATCAGCCGAGCAGTGGTTAGCCGGCCTGCTGGTGGTCGGCGCCACTCTGCTGTGGGCCTGCGGCGCCTGGCTATTGCGTCAACGCCCGCCGTTTCGCTCCAGCTGGCTGGGGCTGAGCCTGCAAATGCTGATCGGCGCACTGCTGCTCGGTTTATTCGGCCTTTGGCACGGTGACTGGCAAAGCCTCGACCTGCATAGCCTGAGTGCTAACGCCTGGCTCTGGCTGGCATACCTGATACTGCCAGTGAGCCTGGGCGTGTACCCAGCCTATTTCTGGTTACTGCGCGAAGTGCGCCCCAGCCTGGTATCGACCTTTGCCTTTGTGAATCCCGTCGTCGCCCTGCTGCTGGGTTACCTGCTACTGGACGAACACCTCAGCCTGCTAGCCATGCTCGCCTGCGGCATTACCCTGGGCGGCGTGGTGCTGATTATTTTCGGCCGCCGCTGAACAGCATTTTGTGGGAGGGGCTGGGCGGCACTCCGCTTTAGCCGCGAACAAAGCAGGCGCCTTGTCGCGGCTAAAGCCCCTCCCACAGTCAAGCAATCACACTTGTAGCAATCGATCGCGCAGCTTCTGGATCTCATCACGCAGCTGCGCGGCGGCTTCAAATTCGAGGTCGCGCGCCAGGGCATACATTTTCTCTTCGAGCTGGCGAATGCGTTTCGTGATCTCGCTCGGCGAACGCAGCTCGTTCTCGTAACGCGCACTTTCTTCCGCCGCCTGCGCCATGCCTTTGCGCTTCTTGCTGCGCGCACCAGGCACAACAGCGCCTTCAAGAATGTCCTTAACGTCCTTGAACACACCCTTGGGGGTGATGCCATTGGCTTCGTTGAAGGCAATCTGCTTGTCGCGCCGACGCTCGGTTTCACCAATCGCCCGCTCCATCGACCCGGTCATGCGGTCGGCATACAAAATCGCCCGACCGTTGAGGTTACGCGCGGCGCGGCCAATGGTCTGGATCAACGAGCGCTCAGAGCGCAGGAAGCCCTCTTTATCAGCATCGAGAATCGCCACCAGCGAGACTTCCGGCATATCCAGGCCTTCGCGCAGCAGGTTGATCCCCACCAACACGTCGAAGGCACCGATGCGCAGGTCACGGATAATCTCCACCCGCTCCACGGTATCGATATCCGAGTGCAGGTAGCGAACCTTAACGCCGTGGTCGGCCAGGTAATCGGTCAAATCCTCGGCCATGCGTTTGGTCAGGGTGGTGACCAGAACACGCTCCTCAATCGCCACGCGCTTGTGGATCTCCGAAAGCAGGTCATCGACCTGGGTCAGCGCCGGACGCACCTCGATCTGCGGGTCGACCAGCCCGGTCGGCCGCACTACTTGCTCAATCACTCGCCCGGCGTGCTCGGCCTCGTAGTTACCCGGCGTGGCCGAAACGAAGATGGTCTGCGGGCTGGCCGCTTCCCACTCTTCAAACTTCATTGGTCGGTTGTCCAGCGCTGAGGGCAGACGGAAGCCGTACTCGACCAGGGTTTCCTTGCGCGAACGGTCGCCCTTGTACATGGCGCCGACCTGCGGCACCGAAACGTGGGATTCGTCGATCACCAGCAGCGCTTCGTCCGGCAGGTAGTCATACAAGGTCGGCGGTGGCTGACCGGAGTCGCGCCCGGAGAGGTAGCGCGAGTAGTTTTCGATGCCGTTGCAGTAACCCAGCTCGACGATCATCTCCAGATCGAAGCGGGTGCGCTGCTCCAGACGCTGCGCCTCCACCAGCTTGTTGTTGCTGCGCAGGTACTCTAGGCGCTCAACCAGCTCGACCTTGATCTTCTCCACCGCCTCCAGCAACACGTCACGCGGGGTGACGTAATGGCTCTTGGGGTAGAAGGTAAAACGCGGCAACTTGCGGATGACTTCGCCGGTCAGCGGGTCGAACGAAGAGATGCTCTCCACCTCATCATCAAACAACTCGATGCGCACCGCCTCCAGATCGGATTCCGCCGGGAAGATATCAATCACATCGCCGCGCACGCGGAAGGTCGAACGGGCGAAATCCATGTCATTGCGGGTGTATTGCAAGTCAGCCAGGCGGCGCAACAAGGCGCGCTGATCCATTTTGTCGCCACGGTCGACGTGCAGCACCATTTTCAAATACGACTCAGGGCTGCCCAGACCGTAGATACACGACACGGTAGTGACGATGATGGCGTCTGGTCGCTCCAGTAGCGCTTTGGTCGCCGACAAACGCATCTGCTCGATATGGTCGTTGATCGAGGCGTCTTTCTCGATAAAGGTATCGGAGGACGGCACATAAGCTTCTGGCTGGTAGTAGTCGTAGTAGGAAACGAAGTACTCCACCGCATTATTCGGGAAGAAGCTCTTGAACTCGCCATACAGCTGCGCGGCCAGGGTCTTGTTCGGTGCCAGCACCAGGGTCGGGCGCTGAATCTGCGCGATCACGTTGGCGATGGAAAAGGTCTTGCCCGAGCCGGTTACGCCGAGCAGTGTCTGATGCGAAAGACCCGCCTCCAGGCCCTCAACCATCTGCCGAATCGCCTCCGGCTGATCGCCGGCCGGCTGAAAACGGGTGACCAATTGAAACTCGGACATGACTGACCTCGGCAAGTGACTGTGACGCGATCTGAAAGCCTACGTCATAACACTGAAATGCATGCGCGCGCTGTCGCGACACGCGTTATGGGCCGGTATACTACCGGGCCACTTACGCAACCCCTAGTGCCAGTCGTAGCGGGGTGTTGCTTAATACTTACCTTCCTCTTCGAGTTGCCGCATCCCATGAGCCTGTTCTCTGCCGTCGAAATGGCGCCGCGCGACCCAATCCTGGGCCTCAACGAAGCATTCAACGCTGACCCTCGTACCACCAAGGTCAACCTGGGCGTCGGTGTTTACACCACCGAAGAAGGGCGCATCCCACTGCTCCGTGCAGTGGCCAAAGCGGAAACCATCCTGACCGCAGCCCATGCGCCACGTGGCTATCTGCCGATCGAAGGCATTGCCGCCTATGACCAAGCCGTGCAAACCATGCTGTTCGGCAAGGGCTCGCCACTGCTTGAACAAGGCCGCGTGATCACCACCCAGGCCATTGGCGGTACCGGTGCGCTGAAAGTCGGTGCCGACTTCCTCAAGCGCTTACTGCCTGACGCCACCGTCGCCATCAGCGACCCAAGCTGGGAAAACCACCGCGCGCTGTTTGAGTCCGCCGGCTTCCCGGTGCGCAACTACCGCTATTACGACGCTTTCAGCAACGGCGTTAACCGCGGTGGCCTGCTCGAAGACCTGAAAAACCTGCCTGTGCGCTCCATCGTCGTGCTGCATGCCTGCTGCCATAACCCGACCGGTGTCGACCTGACCCTGGACGACTGGAAAGCCGTGCTGGAGATCCTCCGCGAGCGCGAGCACGTACCCTTCCTCGACATTGCCTATCAAGGTTTTGGCGATGGCATTGAGCAAGACGCCGAAGCGGTGCGCCTGTTTGCTGAGTCCGACCTGACCTTCTTCGTCTCCAGCTCGTTCTCCAAGTCGTTCTCCCTGTATGGCGAACGCGTGGGCGCGCTGTCCATCGTGACCGGCTCGCAAGAAGAAACCGGGCGCGTACTGTCACAGGTCAAGCGCGTGATCCGCACCAACTACTCCAACCCGCCGACTCACGGCGCCAGCGTAGTCGCCACCGTACTCAATAGCCCAGAATTGCGCGCCATGTGGGAAGCCGAGCTGGGTGAAATGCGCGAGCGTATTCGCGGCATGCGCATGGCCATGGTCGAGCAGCTGGCGGCGCTAGGCGCTAAACGCGACTTCAGCTTTGTGGCACAACAGCGCGGCATGTTCTCTTACTCCGGCCTAACGACCGAACAAGTCGAGCGTCTGCGCAACGAGTTTGGCATCTACGCTGTAGGCACCGGACGCATCTGTGTGGCGGCACTCAACCAGCGCAATCTGCCTGCCGTGACCCAAGCCATCGCCGCCGTTCTATAAATTCAAAGGGGAAGTCATCAAGGGCTTGACTTCCCCTTTTGAATCAGTAGGATACGCGCCATCGTTCCGCGATAGCTCAGTCGGTAGAGCAAATGACTGTTAATCATTGGGTCCCTGGTTCGAGTCCAGGTCGCGGAGCCAGTTGTTCATCGGGGTATAGCGCAGTCCGGTAGCGCGCCTGCTTTGGGAGCAGGATGTCGGGAGTTCGAATCCCCCTACCCCGACCATTTTTGGGTCGCGATACAAACTAAAAGCATCATTGGTACTTAACCAATTGCTGATAGGTTTGAATCAAGCACCACGCAGCATTTCAAGCACGCTTGAAAACAAAAACCCGCCTAGTGCGGGTTTTTTATTGCTTGCTATTCCTTAGGCCGTCGCTAGGCGACGTTGAAAATTGTTGTTGATTGGCCTACCAAAGACGGCATCGGCAGCCAACCGCACCAATTACCAAAAGCTATTAAATCCATTCATACACAACATTTCTCCAATCAACCCTGAGCAACTAGGCTAGACCTCAATAAAGAGTAATTCTCAATTGAGGTGCAGCATGCTTAAGACTCTAACCTTCACCCTGATGCACTTTTGCATTGCCTTCGCCGTGACTTACGCCCTGACCGGCAGCATCGCCGCCAGCGGTCTGGTGGCCGCCATCGAGCCGCTGTGCAACTCAGTGGGTTTCTACTTCCACGAGAAAGTCTGGCAGCGCATTGAAGGCCGCTCAGTGGCGAACGATGCACGGCCGAAACATGCCTGGTTGCATCACCAAGCCTAAGTGATTAATGCCGGCATAAAACAACTGAGCCACGCACAAATTCAGCCCGCCAAGTGCAGGGGCAATCCGCTACTATGCGCGGCTCAGCCACCACACGCGCCCGCTCATGCCCGCCACTTCCCGCTTTCCTGCAGCGCCTTACCTGTTTGCCTGCCTCCTCGGTCTGCTAGCACTTTTCGGCCTGTGGTTTGGCATTGGCCAACCGCTTGAGTTGGCCGATGCCGCGACCCCGACGCACAAGCTGCAGTGTGCGTCCTACACGCCGTTCGACAAAGATCAGTCGCCCTTCGATCAGCCCATCCAATTGCGCCCCGAGCGCATGGACGCAGACCTGGCAATACTGGCCAAGCGCTTTGAGTGCCTGCGCACCTACTCGGTGACGGGCCTGGAAGACCTGCCGAATTTGGCGCGCAAACACGGCTTGAAATTGATCGTCGGAGCCTGGGTCAGCCGCAATCCCGCCGACACGGCCGTTGAGATTGCCAACCTGGTCAAAGTCGCCAACGCGCACCCCGATGTCGTCCAGGCGGTGATCGTCGGTAACGAGGCCTTGCTGCGCAAGGAAGTCACACCCGAACAACTGGTGGCGCTGATTGAGCAGGTCAAGGCACAGATCAAGCAACCCGTGACCTACGCCGATGTCTGGGAGTTCTGGCTCAAGCACCCGCAAGTCGCACCGGCGGTGGACTTCATCACCATCCACTTGCTGCCCTACTGGGAAGACAACCCCGCGGGCATCGAAACCGCCCTGCATGAAGTCGCCGAGGTGCGTCAGACGTTTGGTAAAGCCTATGCGCCGAAGGACATTCTGATCGGCGAAACCGGCTGGCCCAGTGAAGGCCGCCAGCGTGAAACCGCCGTACCGAGCCGGGTCAACCAGGCGAAATTCATTCGCGGCTTCGTCGCCATGGCTGAACAAAACGGCTGGCACTACAACCTGATCGAAGCCTTCGACCAACCGTGGAAACGCATCAGCGAAGGCGCCGTGGGCGGTTACTGGGGCCTGTATGACGCCGACCGGCAGGACAAATCGATCCTCGCCGGGCCCGTTTCCAATCTGCCGCACTGGCCAGCCTGGCTGGCGCTAAGCCTGAGCCTGTTTGCTGCCACGCTGCTGCTTGCCGGCCGCCCACACTCACCCCGCGCTGCACTGCTGTTACCGCTGCTAGCGGCGCTGGGCGCGACCTGTATCGGGTTGTTTGCTGAGTTAGCACTGGTGACCAGTCGCTACCTTGGCGAATGGCTCTGGGCCGCCGCGCTGATTGTGCTGAATCTGCTAGTACTGAGCCACGCAGCGCTGTTGCTGGGTTGCCATGATGACTGGCGCGCTCGCCTGCTCCATTGGCTGCACAGTCGTGGCGCACTGTGGCTGGCGCTGAGCGGCTTTGCCGGCGCGGTGATGATGCTGGCGCTCGTGGTGGATGCTCGCTACCGCAGCTTCCCCAGCGCCGCACTCTTGCTGCCGGCACTGGTCTATCTATTCCGGCCGGTGGCCGGTTATCGCCGCGAAGTAGCCCTGCTGGCCCTGCTGATCGGCGCGGGCATTGCGCCGCAGCTGTACCAGGAAACCCTGAGCAACTGGCAAGCCCTGGGTTGGGCCATGACTTGCGCGTTGCTGGTCGCCGCACTCTGGCGCAGCCTGCAGGCCAAACCACAAACCGCCTGATCAGGCGGTTTGTGGCGCGCGCACCCAGCGCAGCAGCGCCAACACCACGGCGAACACACCCAGGCTGGCGCTGTATAACACCAGCGCCGGCAGCCCCAGCAGCAACGCCGGCACCGCTAGGCGCTTACCCCACGCACCTGGCAGCACAAATGCCAACACGGCACACACCAACGAAGCCAAGGCCAATACGCGGAAGTGGATCAACCAGCCAAGGCTTGCGCGCACCTGGCAAGCCAACTGCTGCGGAGCATCGACGCATAGACCGACCCACTGCGCGCCTTCCATCAGCTGGTAACGCAGCGCAACGCTCAGCGCCAAACACAGCGCGGCCGCGATCAACAGAGCCGTACTGGACAGGTAACGGGACATAAGCAAACCAGGCAGATAAGAAGGGCGCGTAGGATAAGCTGAGGCGACAGCGATAACACGCTCAAGATCGCCTATTTAAGGTCGCTGCGGCTAAAATCCAGACATGCTTATACGCCGCCTAATACTGCTCACCGCCAGCCTACTCGGCCTTTGGATGCTGTGGGTCATGCTGCTGCCTACGCCCAGCAACCTGCCAGCGAGCACCTCAGTGAGCAACGGCAGCTGGCGCGTGGCCGAATACACCGTCAGCGCCCTGCAAAGCTTCCAGCTGGAAGCACGCATTCTGGCCCGCGAAGACTATTACCTCGACCGCGGCGCCAAGCTGTCGCCGACCGACCTGGCGCTTGGCTGGGGACCGATGGCCGACCCCGAGGTTATCCGCCATATCAGTATCAGTCAGCGCAACCGCTGGTACTTTTGGCGCGCAGAGCAACTGCCCATTGCGCGCCGTCAAATCGAGACGCACAGCGCCAACATGCACCTGATCCCCGCCACCCCCGAAGTGGCCAAAACCCTGGCACAGCTCAAAGAGGGCCAGCAGATTCGCCTGGCGGGCCAACTGGTGCGCGTTGATGGTGACGATGGCTATCGCTGGGTCAGTTCGCTCAGTCGTGAGGACACCGGCGACGGTGCTTGCGAACTGATCTGGGTCGAACAGCTGGCTGTACTACCCTAATCATCCCGGCGCTCAACAAAGCGGCGCCTAGCTGAGGATGAGGCGTCTATAACTAAACGGCACTTGGTCGGGCTTATGTGGTCAAATCGATCCGCATTGCACTGCGACACCAGCAACAGCCCTCGCTCTCAAGAGATTTAGCCATGCCGTATTTCCTTCGCCTGCTTGCCCTTCTCGGCTGCCTGGCTCTGGTCACTAGCGCCAGCGCCGCCGACATCGACGCTGACAGCTATGGCTACCCCATCAGCAACGCCTTCGAAGCCACCCTGGTAACGACCCCCCCAGAACTACGCCCAAAGCTACCGGCAGATGCCGATATCAACCAGCGTGATTACCAGATCAAACTGCGCCCGGGGCGTGAATTTGAGCTGCCGGACAACTTCTGGCCCGTCACCAAAATGCGCTACCGCTTGGCCAAGCAACGTGGCGAGGCGCCACTGATCTTTATCATCGCCGGCACTGGCGCGCATTACGCCAGCAGCACCCCGGAGTACCTGAAGAAGCTGTTCTACGGCGCCGGTTATCACGTGGTGCAACTGTCATCGCCCACCAGCTATGACTTTATGTCCTCAGCCTCGCGCTTTGCCACACCGGGCATTACCCGTGACGATGCAGACGATCTGTACCGGGCCATGCAGGCAGTTCGCGCTCAGCATCCGCGGCTGAAAGTCAGCGCGTTTCACCTCACTGGCTACAGCCTGGGCGCTTTGCAGGCGGCGTTTGTCAGCGAACTGGATGAAACCCGTCGCAGCTTCAACTTCAAGCGCGTTTTGCTGCTCAACCCGCCGGTCAACCTCTACACCTCGGTGACCAACCTCGACCGCATGGTGCAAACCAAGGTTAAAGGGATCGACAGCAGCACCACCTTCTACGAATTGGTACTGGGCAAGCTGACCCACTATTTCCAGGACAAGGGTTACGTTGATATCAACGACGCCCTGCTCTATGACTTCCAGAACTCCAAGGAGAAACTCAGCGACGAGCAGATGGCCATGCTGATCGGTGCGGCGTTTCGCTTCTCCTCCGCCGACATTGCCTTTACCTCGGACCTGATCAACCGCCGCGGCCTGATCACCCCGATCAACTATCCAATCACCGAAAACACCAGCCTGAGCCCGTTCTTCAAGAATGCGCTGAAGTGTGACTTTGATTGCTACCTGACCGAACAAGTGATCCCGATGTGGCGGGCCCGCTACGACGGCGGCAGCCTGGCGCAACTGATCGACCAGGTCAGCCTGTATGCCGTGGCTGACTACCTGAAAAACAGCAGCAAAATTGCCGTCATGCATAACGCCGATGACGTCATTCTCGGCCCTGGTGACCTGGGCTTTTTACGCCGCACAATGGGCGAACGCCTGACTGTTTATCCGCTGGGTGGCCATTGCGGCAACCTCAACTACCGCGTCAACAGCGACGCCATGCTGGAGTTTTTCCGTGGCTAAGCCTATTTCCCTTGCCGTGTTTTTTAGCCTGCTGCTGGCCAGCAACCTGGCCTGCGCAGAGCACACGACCGACGACGACGGCTTCAAGCAGCCGATGCAGCACCTGCAATTTAACCCAGGCCTGGACCAGCGTGAGTTCGAGCGTTCAACCCTCAGCGCATTGAATGTTTATGACCCATTAGAGTCGTGGAACCGCCGCGTTTACCACTTCAACTACCGCTTCGATGAATGGGTATTTCTGCCGATTGTCGATGGTTACCGCTACATCACGCCCACGCTGGTGCAAACCGGCGTCAGCAACTTCTTCAGTAACCTGGGGGATGTACCCAACCTGCTCAACAGTGCGCTGCAGTTCAAAGGCAAACGCACCCTACAGACCACCGCACGCCTGCTGTTCAACACCACCATTGGTGTCGCCGGCCTGTGGGACCCGGCCACACTGATGGGCCTGCCCAAGCAGAAAGAAGACTTTGGCCAGACCCTCGGCTATTACGGCACCCCAGCGGGGCCTTACCTGATTCTGCCGCTACTGGGCCCGTCCAACCTGCGCGATACCGGCGGCTTGGTTGCTGACTTTGCGGCGAAAAGCCAGGTTAACTGGCTGAATGTCGCCGAGGTCAGCACTAATCATCCGGAGATCACGCTACTGGAGGTCGTAGACCAACGCTCTACGGTGAACTTCCGCTACGGCCAGCTCAACTCGCCATTTGAATACGAGAAAATTCGCTTCTTCTATCACGAGTCGCGCAAGCTGCAGATTGCCGAGTAGCTTGACCCAAGGGCCGCCCCCAGGTTTTAACCTGACGCGGCCTAGCACTACTGGAGAACAAGGCTCATGCGCGTCGCCCAACTGGCCAAAGCCGCGGCAGTCAGCAGCGAGACTGTACGCCACTACACCGACCTTGGCCTGCTCAGGCCCACACGCAACCCGGATAACCGCTACCAGCAGTATTCCAATGCGGATCTGCAACGCCTGCGTTTTATCGCCCGCGCCCGCCGCCTGGGTTTTAGCCTGAAAGACACGCAACAAATCATCAGCAGCGCCGATAACGGCCACGCACCGTGCGCCGAGGTGCGCGACTTATTACACGAACGCTTAGCTGCGTTGCAGGCGCATATCGAGGAATGCCAACGCCTGGCGCTGGTGATGCAAAACGCCTTCAACGACTGGGCCGACAAGGACGATTGCGCCCCTGACGGTCAAGCCATTTGCCGTTTGATCGAAGACTTCGAACCGCAGATCGAGCGCCGCCCAGCGACACCCTGCCCCGCGCACTAACCAAGCTGCCTGAGATCTCGCGAGCTAGAGTCCTGCAAGGCGCTACGTTAGTAACAGCCTCCGGCTGGTCAAAACAAGCGAGGACGCGGAGTGTACTTTTGTACATGAGCATTCCGAGCTTGTTTTTAACGCAGTAGGGCCGACGCGCAGCAGATCGTAACCCTAGTTACTGCGCGTAGCGGCGATTCAGGCCGGGCGGTACACCGCTGCTGTCAGTCGGTAACCAGGGCCCTTGCGGATTAGTGGCCCAACTCCAGCCAGCATTCCAGCGGTAATAGGTGCGCTCACGGTAGTACAGATGAGAAGCACCACCGACCACATACACCCCCAGCCGTGCATCCCACTGACTGGCCACCCCCGGTGGCGGGGCAAAGCGTGGGTGGTTGCTGCTGCCACTCGGGTTTGCCACCGGCGCTGTGCTGAGCGGCGTCTGCACGCAAGCGCCGAGGCTCAGCAAACTGACCAGTACAACGCCACGCCATAGCGGACTCATGGCGCTGTGCTGTCCGCGCTGTCGATCAGCAGTTGTTGTGGCTCAGTAGTTTTGCTGGCCAGCGGCAGGCTGCTGCCGACCCACTCACCGGCTGTGGCATTGCCACTGCGAGAAATACGCGCAACCAGCTGCACCTGCTCGAAGCCTGAGATCTTCAACTGCGGCATCATCGCGTCGCTGTCCGACAAGCGCACTTCAGCGGGCAAGTCAGCCACGGTCAGGCGCTTGACCGCCAGCGGCATCGGCGGCCCGGATACCGCGCGGGCGAAGATAAATACCGCATCGCCCGGTTGCACCTTGGCCTGCAAATCGTCGGCAAGCGCCACCTGTACCGTCAGGCCAGGGCTAGCAGAAACTGCGGTCTCTTCAACGGGCTCACCGAGCTGCTCGCGGGCGCGGTCAATCCCGCCCTGAATCGCCATGCGCGAAGGATCTTCGGCAGGCAATACCGCGACCAGCTGCTGCCAGTGGCCAATCGCCTGCTTGAACTGCCCACTCTCATAGGCGGCAATACCCAACAGGCCCAAACTTGTGACTTCAGCCGGATCGGCTTTAAGCGCCTCGTCGGTCAGTGCCTGTAACTGCGGCGTCCATTGTTTGCCACCGGCAAAATACAGCGCCTGCGCCCATTGCCCGAGTAGCTCAGGCGCACGCCCGGCTACTTCAATGGCACGTTCAAAAGCTTGGGCAGCATCAGCCGCACGCTCCTGAGCCATGTAGGTGCGACCCAGGAAGTACCAGCTTTCGGCTGACTTGGGATCACTTTTTACTGCAGCTTCCAAGCGCGCAGTCATTTCCTCGATGGTCTTCGGCTGATCGGCAAAGGTGCGGGCACGCTCGACATCATCGATAGCCCCCCAATGCTGATACAGGCCATACCCCAGTACGGGCATCAGCAAGGCAAACACCAACGGGACCTTAAGCCCCAGCGTGCGCTGCGGCGGCAGCGCCTGTGCACCTTCGGTATCGGCCAGCAACTCACGGGCTGCCTCATCACGGCCAGCGGCAAGCTGCTCGGCATTCAGCGCACCTGCGGCGTGCTGAGCCTGCAAGTCCTGCAGGCGCTCTTGATACAAGGTCACGTTGAGGGCGGTACGGTCTTCTTCAGCCTGGAGCTTGCGCCCACGCAGCACGGGAATCAGAACAAATGCCAGGGCTGTCAGCAACAGCAGGCCGGCGCATAACCAGAATTCAATCATCAGTCTTTTTTATCCACAGGCGGTTGATTGGCGGGCCGTTGGCTGAGCAACGTCGCCAGACGCTGCTGCTCGTCCGCAGACAGGCCGTTGGCGACACCACCCGACTTACCACGACGACGCAACAGGATGACCCCAAGCAAAGCGAAACCACCGATCAGCAGACCGGCCGGGCCGTACCACAGCAACAGGGTGCGCGCGGTTACCGGCGGTTTGTAGAGCACGAAATCGCCATAGCGGCTGACCAGATAATCGATGATCTGCTGGTTGCTCTGGCCCTCCTCCAACATGCGGAAGATCTGCGCACGCAAGTCCATGGCAATCGGTGCATCGGAGTCGGCGATGTTCTGGTTCTGGCACTTAGGGCAACGTAGCTCTTGCACCAGGTTGCGATAACGCTGGCGCTCGGCCTCAGTGGCAAACTCGTAAGTATCGATAGCGGCCTGAGCGGTGCCTAACAGAGCCAGACCCAGCACGGCGGCGGTGAGTAAACGCCTCATGGCTGGGCCTCATCGACCAATTCTTGATACAGCGGCGCCAGCTGCTCACGCCAAACACGCTCATCGATCACGCCAACAAACTTGTGGCGGATGATGCCGGCCTTGTCGATCAGGAAGGTCTCAGGCGCGCCATACACGCCTAGGTCCAGACCCAAAGTGCCGCGGGCGTCATTGATATTCAGCTGATAGGGGTCATGGAACTCCACCAACCACTTTTGCGCGGCGGCATTGTCGTCCTTGTAGTTGACCCCATAAATATTCACGCCCAGCTTGGCCAACTTGTTCAGCACCGGGTGTTCAACCCGGCAAGCCACACACCAGGTGGCCCAGACATTGACCAGCGCAGGCTTGCCCTTGAGATCAGCCTCGCTGAGCAACTTACCGTCCTGCACGGCCGGCAGGGAGAACGCCGGCAGGGGCTTGTCGATCAGCGCCGATGGCAGCTCGGACGGATCGAGGAACAGCCCGCGGTAGAGAAACACCGCCACACCGAGAAAAAGCGCCAGGGGCAACAGCAGCAACAAACGCTTCATGTCTGCGCCCCCGCCATACCCAGCGCCTCACGCACGCGGGTGCGCACCTTCATCCGGTAGCGTTTGTCGGACGCTGAAAGGAAGCCACCAAAGCCCATCAGCAGCGCGCCGAACCAGATCCAGCGCACGAACGGCTTGATGTGCACCCGCACCGCCCAGGCGCCGTTCTCCAACGGTTCACCCAGGGCGACGAACAGGTCGCGGGTGATCCCGGCGTCGATCCCGGCTTCGGTCATCACCGATTGCTGCACGGTGTACAGGCGCTTCTCCGGGTGCAGCACGGCAATCTGCTTGCCGTCTTCGAGGATGCGCACAGTGCCTTTATCCGAGGTAAAGTTCGGCCCTTCGAAGTGCTCGGCACCTTCGAAAGTGAACTGATAACCGCCAATCTCCACTGACTCACCCGGAGCCATGCGCATATCACGCTCAAAACTGCCGACACTGGTCAGCACCACGCCCAACGCACAGATCGCCATGCCCAGGTGCGCCGTCTGCATACCCCAATAACTGCGAGTCAGGCTCGGTAAACCTTTGAGCAGGCCCTTGTGCCGGGTCTTCTCAATAATGTCACGCAAACCGGCCAACACCACCCAAGCGGCCAGCAGCCAGACCCCGAGCACCGCCCAGTTAAAGTCACCCACCAGGAAGGTGGCGATAACCGCCAGCACCACGCTGCCGATCAGTACCGGCGCGAGCATGTTCAGCAACCATTTAACTGGCGTGTCTTTCCAGCGCACCAGCACACCGACCGCAATCATCGCCATCAACAGGCCCATCAACGGCACGAACAGCGCGTTGAAGTACGGCGGACCAACCGACAGCTTGGCGCCGGTCATGGCGTCCAGCACCAACGGGTACAGGGTGCCGAGCAGAATCATCGCCGCGGACACTACCAAAATCAGGTTATTCACCAGCAGCAGGGTTTCCCGCGACCACAGGGCGAAGCCGACCTGGCTCTTGACCACCGGCGCACGGATTGCAAACAGCGCCAGCGAGCTGCCTACCACGATCAACAGGAACGCCAGGATAAACACGCCGCGCTCAGGGTCGCTGGCGAACGCATGCACCGAGGTCAGCACCCCGGAACGCACCAGGAAGGTCCCCAGCAAACTCAGGGAGAAGGCGGCAATCGCCAGCAGCACGGTCCAGCTCTTGAACACGCCGCGCTTTTCCGTGACCGCAAGGGAGTGAATCAGCGCGGTGCCGACCAGCCAGGGCATAAAGGAGGCGTTTTCCACCGGGTCCCAGAACCACCAGCCGCCCCAGCCAAGTTCGTAGTAGGCCCACCACGAGCCCAGAGCGATACCGATGCCGAGGAAGGCCCAGGCGACGATGGTCCACGGCCGCGACCAGCGCGCCCAGGCCGCATCGAGTTTGCCGCCGAGCAAGGCGGCGATGGCGAAAGCGAAGGCGACAGAGAAGCCGACATAGCCCATGTAGAGCATCGGCGGATGCACGATCAGGCCAAAATCCTGCAACAGCGGATTGAGATCACGACCATTAGTCGGGGTATCAAACAGCAAGCGCGCGAACGGGTTGGAGGTGACGATCAGAAACAGCAGAAAGCCGATGCTGATGATGCCCATGACCCCAAGCACACGCGCGAGCATTTCTTCCGGTAGCTGGCGCGAGAAGATCGACACGGCAAAGGTCCAGCCGGCGAGAATCAAGCCCCAGAGCAACAGCGAACCTTCGTGAGCACCCCACACGGCGCTGAATTTGTAATACCAGGGCAGCGCGCTGTTGGAGTTGTTGGCCACATAGGCGACGGTAAAGTCGTCGACCATAAAGGCGTAGGTCAGGCAGATAAAGGAAAACAGCAGGAAGGCAAACTGGCCCCAGGCGGCCGGTGCCGCCAGGCTCATCCACTGACGGTCGCCCCGCCAGGCGCCAATCATTGGTAATGTCGCCTGCACCAGCGCCATACACAGCGCCAGAATCATTGCCAAATGGCCGAGTTCGGGGATCATTGCGCCGCCTCCAGTCGGGACGCCTGCTTGGCCGCTTGGGCCGCGTCGTGTTTCTGCTTCATCCCGCTTTGCTCCAACGCCTGCATGACTTCCGGCGGCATGTAGTTTTCATCGTGTTTGGCCAGCACTTCATCGGCAATTAACACATTGCTGGCGTCGAGCTTGCCCATGGCGACAATGCCCTGCCCCTCACGGAACAGGTCCGGCAGGATGCCGCTGTAGCGGATGGTCACGCGCTTGGCACCGTCG
>Ga0181597_10002119_pt1 | contig 21706 bp, 25 predicted proteins | sample 041ome_5_FD_148647 | JGI IMG/M metagenome (GOLD analysis project Ga0181597, IMG submission 148647) | Coastal salt marsh microbial communities from the Groves Creek Marsh, Skidaway Island, Georgia - 041403US metaG (spades assembly) | ecosystem: Environmental > Aquatic > Marine > Intertidal zone...
TTCCAATATCATGCGCCAGGGAATTTACACATTCAAAGACGGCACGGACACCTTGATTCGAAAAATGGTGAATGAGTTGCGTAAGAATGGAGCAGAACTTCGCCGACAGTGCCTGGTCGAACAACTTATTACCGAGAAAAGAGGCGGAAAATTCTGCGTGACCGGGGTGATGGTAAACGGCCGAAAAATCCGCTGCGGTGCGGTCCTTTCCAATGCCAACTTAAAAAATACCATCGAGCGTATGTTGGGTCTTTCCAAGTTGCCTAAGAATTTTGCTAAAAAAGCCCAAGAGGTAAGACTCAATAATACATCATGTCAGGTTTACATCGGCCTCAAAAAGGGGGCGGTTATCCCTGAGTCTGTTGGTGACCTGATCTTCACCTCTGAAGCACCTCATTTTTCTACCGATGAGCTAGCTGATTTTCATACCAAGAGCCGCACCTTCTCGATCTATTATCCCGACACCCGACCGCACCGCAAAGACCCACGCTACAGCATCGTAGCATCCCTAAATGCTAAGTGGAAGGACTGGGGCAAGTTGTCAGACCAGGAATATGCCCAAGCAAAGGAAAGGCTTTGTGAGGAAAGCCTCCAAGCACTGGAAAAAATTCTCCCCGACATCAGGGGCAAAATCGACCATATCGAAGCCGCTACCCCCCGGACAATCAAGCACTATACCCAGCATACCAATGGAGCCACATTTGGCACAAAATTTGAAGGATTGGAGGTATCGAATGACTTACCGAACCATGCCCCCGGTCTTTACCATGCCGGATCTGTCGGGATCATCATGTCTGGCTGGCTGGGAACCATCAATTATGGCGTGATTACTGCCAATAAAATCGACAGCTTTTTGCGGGGGAGCAAAGGTAAAAAAGAATCTGGCAGTGCGGGGGAATCCACCTTTGCCATTGCCTGAGACCGATCCATTCTCTAGCTCTCTTCCTTAGTTATGGAAGAAATTTACCGTCGCATCCCTCATCGTCCTCCTTTTCTGTTTATCGACAAAATCATTGAGATTACCGAAAGTACCGCACGGGCGTCCTTGACCATACGCCCCGACTTTTCATTTTTTGAAGGACACTACCCGGGTAACCCCATTATGCCAGGTGTGCTTCTTTGCGAAGCAGTCTTCCAGACAGGGGCGATTTTTTTAGCCGACCATTTACAGGCTGAATCCCTTACCGATGAGTCGGTTACTCCCGTTCTCTCAAGAATCCGCGATGCACGGTTCAAGAGAATGGTCAAACCGGGAGACGAGGTGGAAATCTCGGTCAGCCTCGGAGAAAAACTGGGCCAGTTTTTTACCATGACAGGAGAGGTCCGCAAAGAGGGCAAAGTGGCTCTGACTATTTCTTACGCCCTGGCTATGGTTCGGGAAGATTCTCCCAAGTGAGCTTCCTGCAACTCTCCGGTAAAAAATTTCTCGTGGTTGGAGTGGCCAACCGCAAGAGCGTTGCCTGGGCAGTGGCCAAGTTATTGGAAGAGGAGGGTGCCTCCGTTTTGTACTGTGTTCGCAGTGAAAAAAGAAAAGGTGTACTGGAGGGGATTCTCCCGGGGAAGAGACAAATCTTCGTCTGTGACTTCGAAAAAGAAGCTGAATTAGCTAAACTGGAGAAATGTTTATTAGGGGATGGCAGCCTGAGGCTGGATGGAATTCTCCACTCCATCGCTTTTGCCAATTACGAGGATGGATTGAAGCCTTTTCACGAAACCAAGAAAGAAGATTTTCTTCAGGCTACCCAAATTTCTTCTTTCTCCCTGGTGGAGTTGGCTAGAATTTGCAAACCTGTACTGGAACCAGATGCCTCCGTCGTAACCATTGGCATCTCTTCTACTGTGGTCACAGCGGAAAATTATGGCTACATGGCACCGATCAAGGCTTCACTCGAAGCTTCCGTGCGGTACTTAGCCAAGTCCTTTTCGGCGGACACACGGGTGCGCTTCAATTCAGTCAACGCAGGCCCACTTAAAACGAGTGCCTCTGCCGGAATCCCTGGATATTTAGTAAATTATTTGTATGCCGAAAAACTAACCTTCCGCAAAAAGGCTCTTCAGACTGATGAAGTTGCCAACCTCGCGGCCTTTTTACTCAGCCACCGCTCTTCCGGCATTAATGGGCAGGGCATAGTCATCGATGCAGGAATGGGCATGAATTACTTTGAGAAAGAAATTGTCGAGGAAGCCATGCGCTTAAGCTGATGCATTTTTCAAATGTGGCAATTGAGGGCATGGCCTACAGCCTGCCCGATAACGTGGTTTCCTCCTCTGACATTGAGGAAAAACTATCCCCGCTGTATCAAAGGCTCAACCTACCCTCCGGCCGATTGGAATTGATGACCGGAATTACCGAACGCAGGCTCTGGCCCACTTCCTTTAAGCCTTCGGAAGCATCTGCAGAAGCCGGGAAAAAACTTTTACATTCCGGAATCGATGGCGACAAGGTTGACTTGCTCATTCATTGTGCTGTGTGCAGGGATCGCCTCGAACCCGCTACCGCTTCCTATGTTCACCGCTTGATGGGACTTGGTGGCAACACCCAGATTCTCGATATTTCCAACGCGTGCCTCGGTTTTCTTAATGCCCTTGTTTTGGCCGGTTCCCTTATTGAAACCGGACAAATACGCCGGGCAATCTTAGTCTCCGGGGAGAACGGTGCTCCGCTAGTCGAGAAAACTCTTCAGTTACTTAATCAGGGCGATCACTCGAGAAAATCAATTAAGCCATTCTTTGCCAATCTTACCATTGGGGCAGGGGCGGTGGCGTGGTCGATTGCCCATCGCAGTATGGTATCGCATTCTTGCCCCATGCTCGGATCATGGGCCACTGAAACCGACACTTCACACAATGAACTTTGCGAGGGGGATGTTTCTGGAGACGACTTGGTTATGCAGACTGACTCAGAAGAACTCCTCCATGCGGGTATTTCAGTTGCAGAAAGAGCATGGGCAAAGTTCCTTCAAGTCAATCAATGGACCCCACAAGACCCACAATTGGTTATTACCCACCAGGTCGGCAAGGCCCACACCCACGCCGTGCTAAATGCTCTAAATATTGATTCGGATAAAAATTTTTCCACTTTTGAGACACTAGGTAACTGTGGTTCGGTTTCCCTACCGATCACCTTTACCATGGCATGCGAGAAAGACCCCGAAAATAAATCCCGCAAATCGGCACTCCTGGGTATCGGCAGTGGCCTTTCCAGCTTGATGCTTTCGATCAACCCTTGAAGATTTCCCGTAGACTCAAAACTATTTTTCCATTTTCTGGAAAATTTCATACCCTTGGTGCGGGCCATCGCCTGCATTACCTGGACGAAGGAAAAGCAAGCACTACCCCTACAACCCTCTTCCTCCATGGTAACCCCACTTGGTCTTTCTTTTATCGCAATTTACTATCAGCATGGAGCGGGCAGGGAAGGTGTATTGCCCCGGATCATTTAGGGTGTGGACTCTCGGACAAACCTCCTGTTGACCAGTTTTCCTACACCCTCGAATCCCATGCCCTTAACCTTCGCACCTTGATCGATTCACTGGATATCGAGGAATTTAATCTAGTGGTTCATGACTGGGGCGGGGCCATTGGGCTGACTGCATTTCGAGACTGCCCAGAACGGATCAAAAAAGTTGTTCTACTAAATACCGCAGCTTTTCCCTCTCCTGATGTGCCCAAGCGTATCCTCTTTTGCCGCACTCCCATATTGGGAAGTCTATTCGTACGGGGCATGAATGGATTTGCCCTACCTGCCACAAGGATGGCTTCAACCCGTGGCCTTACTCCAGACGCAAAATACGGCCTCCTCTATCCCTACAACTCCTGGGCAAACAGGGTTGCGGTATGGAGGTTTGTTAAGGACATTCCCCACGAGAATAATCATCCAAGCCTGTGCATTTTAAAAGAGACAGAAAACTCCCTCCAACTCTACCTCGATACACCCGCACTTGCCTGTTGGGGGATGGATGATTTTTGTTTTCATGAGGGCTTTCTCAAACAGTGGGAAAGTCACTGGCCCCACCTGCAAAGTCATCGTCTCAGCCAAACGGGGCACTACCTATTGGAGGACAACTTAGAAGAATGCCGCTCACTTATCGAACCCTTTCTATTTACTTAGTTCGCACCTTTATCCCTTGCAAAAGTCTCTGCTAAGTAAAATATTATTTAGTAGATGGGAGAAAAAAAAACGCTTCGTAGCCGGGAGGAAAGATCAGGCAATTTGGTATCAATTGAGCCCTACGACAATACTTCCGGAGCCTACTACAAGGAAACGCCCAAACGGAGCCCGACCAATTTTGGTGCCTACATGACAGTGGCCCTCGTTGTTTTTCTCGTTGTTCTCTTTCTTGGAATCTATGATTTTTTTCAGCAGATATGGAAGGCGTTCAACTAAAAAGCAACCCGCAAACTTATCCACACGAAGTACAAAAATTCCTTGAGTTTCTGTCCGCAGAAAAGCGGTACTCTCCTTATACCTGTCGAAATTACCTGCAGGCGATTCAACTCTTTTTTAACTGGATGGGCGGGGAGGGCCAGGGGCTAGAATTTTACGATATCCAACAGAGCGAAGCTCGGAGCTACCTGATTGAGTCTCAGAAGAGCAGATCCAAGAGAACCGTGAGGAATCACATTTCTGCCCTTCGTTCTTTTTATGAATTTTGTCAGTCGAGGAATTACTGTTCCAAAAACCCATTTCGTACATTAACCCTGCCAAAACTCGAAAAGAAATTGCCTGCATTCTTAACCGAGTCCCAGGTTCTCTGCTTGCTCGAGGCTCCTTTAAAAATGGAAAGTTCAGGCAAGCACGCAGAAAAAATTGGTTTGCGAAATCGGATCATACTGGAACTTCTCTACGGGGGCGGACTGCGGATAAGCGAGGTCATTGGACTGAATCACGGAGATATCGACCTGACCCGATCCACCGTCAGGGTACTAGGAAAAGGAAATAAGGAAAGGATTGTCCCCATACCTGACCAAACATCCAGATTAATTTATAGGTTTAGGGAGCACTATTCATTTGATGGATCTTTGCAGTCCCCCCTCATCACCAACTCTTCAGGCCGGAGGTTATCTGGCCGTACCGTGCAGGCCCAGTTAAAAAAATACCTATCCTTCGCGGGGTTACCCGCCAACCTCACTCCTCATAAGTTGAGACATTCCTATGCGACCCACCTCCTAGATAACGGGGCGGACTTAAGGGCCGTACAGTCCCTCCTAGGGCATGCCAGTCTATCCACCACCCAGGTTTATACCCATGTGTCAGTGGGCAGATTGAAAAAAGCCCACCAACTGGCCCATCCACGGGCTTGAACTTTGTGATGCTCAGGTTCTTCTTTACTGGTATTCCCTTTTTTCTTGGAACGGCACTTTGGCTAGCGGATGGTGCACGTTTTTCCCTCTGGGCGACCAGCGTCGAAATCCGGGAGGAAGTCCCAATCATTGAAGGCATGCCCGAGCTTGGAACCCAGACCAAAGTCTCATGGAGGGAAAAATTGGTTTGCGGTCTAGAAACTCCCATTCTTGGCTTTTTTTTCACTATGATCTTCCTTCTTTTTCAACTATTTAGAAAAAGAAGTTTGAAAAATCCTCCCACCTAATTGGAATGAGATTATGAAAATTTTTAAAATTTTATCAGTTCTTCTTTTTCCTTTGTCCTCTTTCGCAGAAGCCAAGTCCTTCGACTTCAAGGATCCCAAGGGAGTAAACACGGTCATCTTTCAGTTGGATGCCCTGCTCGAGTCCATTAGTGGTTCAGCCGGCGGGATATCTGGAAATGTCTCTTTCGACCCAGAAAACCCCAAGGCGACAACGGGCTCTATCATTCTTCAGTCCTCCAGTCTACGGGTCGACAACCCAGTCCTTCAGGAACATATGCATGGGGAGGACTGGTTAAATGTTCCCAAATTTCCCCAGATTGACTTTGCCCTTTCTAATTTGCAAAATCTCAAGCAGGAAGGCCGTACCATCCTGGCGGAGGCAGAAGGAAAAATGACCATTCGCAATGTTACTATCAAAATGAGTGTGCCCGTGGAACTGACCTACCTCAAGGACATGCTCGAAAAAAGAAATAAAGTCGCAGGAGACCTTTTGGTTGTAAGATCGAAGTTCCTAATTAAAAGGGACGACTTTGGCATTAAGCCAGGCGAGTATTTGGACAAAGTTGCCAATGATATTGAAATTTCGATTAATCTTGCCGGAGCCTGTCCTGTAAAATAGTTTGTTCGACTTACCCCACGAGAGAGAAATCTCTCACCCCAATAAGCGAGAACGCCCTTAAGCGTTCTCGCTTTTTTTTTATTATCTGATAAATTGCATTTCTTTCGTGAAAAATTCCGACATCCATCCAATATCTGACCGGCTCATCCCCAGGGACCAAAAGGAGTTACTTTTAGGGCATAGGGGTATGGTCTTCTGGCTCTACGGATTATCGGGTTCCGGGAAAAGCACCCTCGCGGTGGAAATGGAAAAAAGGCTCCATCAGCAGGGCATTCATTCGGTGGTTTTGGACGGTGATAACTTACGCTCCGGACTGAACTCGGATCTTGGCTTTTCCGATGAGGACAGGTGTGAAAATATCCGCCGGGTAAGTGAAATGGCCAAGTTGTTTGCCGAGAGCGGAATCATTGCCCTGGTTTCCCTGATCACCCCGCTGAGAGAGTTTCGTAAAAATGCAAAATCCATCATCGGCGAACTTGATTTCCATGAAGTCTTCATCAAGGCATCCTTCAACACCTGCAAAGAGAGGGATGTGAAAGGGCTTTATGCTAAGGCCGAAGAGGGCATGGTTGCCTCCTTTACTGGGCAGGGGTCCGAATTTGAAGAACCAGACACGGACTGCCTGATCATAGATAGCGAAAAAGAAAGCCCGGAGCAATCAGCCGATCGATTGCTCGATTTTATCAAACAGGCTATTACCATTAATTAAATGAAGAACTACAACTTAACCCACCTCGACCAGCTTGAGGCAGAAGCAATATTTGTATTACGCGAGACTGCTGCCCAGTTTGAGCATCCCGGACTGCTTTTTTCCGGGGGGAAGGACTCCATCGTTATGGCCCATCTGGCCTACAAGGCTTTTTATCCATCGAAATCGCCTTTTCCTCTGGTCCATGTCGACACCGGTCATAATTTCCCTGAAACAATCGAATACCGCGATCGGTTTGTAGAAAAACTCGGAGCTAAATTAATTGTCGGACTTGTTCAGGACTCCATCGACCGGGGAACTGCAGTCGAGGAAACCGGCCCCAACGCCAGTCGCAATGCCCTGCAATCTGTGACACTTTTAGAAACGATTGATTCCGAAAACCTGGACGCGGCACTGGGAGGCGGACGACGGGACGAGGAAAAAGCCCGAGCCAAGGAGAGATTCTTTTCTCACCGCGATGCCTTTGGGCAGTGGGATCCCAAAAACCAAAGGCCCGAACTATGGAATCTTTTTAACGGACGAAAGGCCCATGGAGAGCACTTCCGGGTCTTCCCCTTGAGTAATTGGACGGAAATGGATGTCTGGCAGTACCTGAAGAAAGAAAAGATCGAACTGCCCTCGCTCTATTTTTCCCACCAGCGGGAAATCATTGAACGAAATGGGTCTCTTCTGGCGGTGAGCGAATTTGTATCTCCCTCCGATAAAGAGAAGCCCCGTATGGAAACGGTACGTTTTCGCACCATTGGCGATGCCACTTGCACTGGAGCAGTGCTTTCCTCCGCATCCAACCTGGATGAAGTCATTGCGGAAGTGGCGGCTTCCCGGGTAACGGAAAGAGGAACCAGGGCAGATGACCGCAGGTCGGAGTCAGCTATGGAAGACCGCAAAAAACAGGGGTACTTCTAATCCCAAACCTTTACATTTGATGAGCGAAGATAAGAATTATTTGAACATGGACCTTTTGCGCTTCACCACGGCAGGAAGTGTGGATGATGGTAAAAGCACCCTCATTGGACGCCTGTTCCACGACACCAAAGCCATTTTTGAGGACCAACTGGAAGCAATCGAACAGAGCAGTAAAAAACGGGGAGACGAACATGTAAACCTCGCCCTTCTCACCGATGGTCTGCGTGCCGAAAGAGAGCAGGGCATTACTATAGATGTGGCCTACCGGTATTTTGCCACCCCCAAAAGAAAATTCATTATTGCCGATACACCCGGCCACATTCAGTACACCCGAAATATGGTCACGGGTGCTTCCACTGCCAACCTCGCCCTCATCTTAGTCGATGCCCGCAATGGAGTCGTTGAGCAGACACGCCGGCACAGTTTCATTGCGGATCTGCTAGGCATAAAACATGTTGCGGTCTGCATCAATAAAATGGACCTGGTAGGCTATGAGGAGTCCGCCTACATCAAGGTGCTTGAGCAATTTACTGATTTTGCCAGTCGCCTGGAAAATGTGACCGATATCACCTTCATTCCCATTTCCGCCCTCAAGGGAGACAATGTGGTCGACCGCTCCGAAAACATGACTTGGTACAAAGGGCCGCCCTTGCTTTACCATCTGGAGAATGTCTATGTCGGTTCAGACTTTAATCATGTAGATGCCCGTTTCCCCGTACAGTGGGTCATTCGTCCCCATTCTGATGATCATCATGATTTTCGCGGATTTGCCGGTCGGGTGGCCGGGGGAGTTTTTAAAACTGGAGACGAGGTAATTGTCCTTCCCTCCGGGTTTACTTCGCGGATCAAGCAAATCATGCTTGCAGACAAGGAAATTGATGAAGCTTTTCATCCCCAGTCCGTGACCATCCTGCTGGAAGATGAAATCGATGTCAGCCGGGGTGATATGTTGGTCAAACCAAACAATCAGCCAAACAGTTCCCAGGACCTTGATGCCCGGGTTTGCTGGTTCTCTGGCAGCAAAAAACTGACGCCGGGCAATAAATTGATTTTGCGCCATACCAGCAAAGAAGCCCAGGTAATTGTCAGCGATGTGAGATACAAAATTGATGTCAATTCCCTCCGCAAAAATGAGGAACTAAAAGAACTTGGAATGAATGATATTGGCCGGGTTGCACTCCGGGCTTCCCAGCCAGTTTTTTGGGATTCCTATCGCAGAAACCGCAATACGGGAAGCTTTATCCTGGTGGATCCGTTTACCAACGAAACCCTAGCCGCCGGCATGTTGCGTTAGTGAATACGATTATCCTTACCAGTTTATCCTAATTTCCGGTTCCTTATCTATTACTTCGCTGTTCAGCATTTAATTTTTTTTAACCCACCTATCATTTATTCTATGCACCACTCATTCTTTGCTTTTTCAATGAGTTCTATAGTGGCGGTTTTTTGCTGCTTAAGTTCAGGTTGCTTAAACGCCGATCAGTCCTCCTCAAGAAACTCGGATGTACAAACTCCTTACGCCTGGACCACCGACCACATGCACATTGGTGTGAGGTGGCAGCCCTTCGGTCTGCCCGGTTGCGAATTATATGATGCCAACCGCCCCCTTATTTCCGAGCATAGCAGTTATGCCCAATTCTGGATAAGCTGGCACTCGATTGAACCAACCGAAAAGAGCACCGACTATGTAAACCATATGTCGGGTTCCTTACGGGCAATTGAGCATGCCGTAGACCTTTGCGTGGAACGGGGAGTGAAGGTGGAGTTCGTCATGTGGCACACTCCCGCCTGGGCTTCGGTTTCCGGAAAGGGAGGCCCCTGGCGTCCCAAGTCCGGGCATTACGCTGAATTTGCCACCCGACTGTCCAAATACTTTAAGGGCAGAGTGAATGCCTACCAACTCTACCATGAAGTCAACCTCCAAGGCATGATGAAAGATGCAGACAGCTCCTTTATTATAAACGAAATCTTTACCCAAGGTGCCCGGGCCATCCGTAAGGTTTACAACGAGGAACCGAAATTGCCTGTAATTATATCGACCTCTGGCACATCCCCCTGCGAAGCCTGCGGGGCAAGAGAGGGATTAAAAGGAGGTAAGGGTGCCGTGGCGGTTGATGATTATTATGACCAGCAAATTGCTTCTGCAGAGATGATGAACGAGGTGGACGCACTCAATATGAATGTATCCGATCATTTCAATGGCTATGGAATGATGGATGGGCAGATTATTCCAAATGTTTGGGGGCAGTATGACCTGGTCCGAAAGAAACTGGATGCCGTCGACCTGCATCATAAAAAAATTCTTTCATCAGAATCCTGGATCGTTTGGGATGGGTCCAATAACAATCACGATGTCAATGCAGATGGGGTCAAGGACGAGAGAGATGCCTTTGACAAGACCATCACCATTTTTGGGAAATTACTCGAACGTGGTTTAAATACCGTCAATATGCCATGGTGCGATAATTCCAGCCGGTGGTCGATGGGCTTGGTCAAGCGGGTCGATTACAATGGCAGAATTAAGCAACTACATCCCGAGTGGGTTGTTCCTGCCAATGACGGAGGGCCAGAAATAGTCACCCGAAAATTGGCGTTAAGCGGGAACAGTGACGATAATTTTGTACCGGTGGAGATGCCCGGAAATGGACTCCCTTTTACCGAGGATAATTATATAAACCCGGGAGACCCCAACCACCTGCATTACTACATATGGAGGTGGTTTTCCCAAGTCTCAGCAGGATCCGACGAAGTCATCCGTCATGCCATCGCCGGCGAAAAAGGGAACGATATTAAGGTTCTGGGTACAGGCATGACCGGGAACGAACAATACCGAATCTCTTCATACAACCGATCCAAGAAGAAGTTTATTGTCCTGGTCTACTCAGGGGGAGCCACCGGTAAGGCATGGGCGGATGTATCCATCCCATCGACCATTCAAAACGGCAAATATTATAACAATGAACACTCCTTTATTGATTTTCGCGGCGAAGGCATACCGGAGGGACAAAAATACAGCGTCAAGATCATCTCCAAAGACCTCGACCGAAACAATGGAAGTGACCTGGATGTGAAGGAAACCACTATATCAAATCAGGTCTCAAAGAACGGCTTACTCAAAGCCCGCATTTCTGGAATGAACAAGTTTACTCTAATCGAGTTTTCAGCAACTAGGTAGTCACTTAAGGTCTTCCTCAATCTGGTTCCGGGCATTATATACCCTTTGGTTGGCCTGGGAGGACCGAAAGGTATACAGAGCCTGCCTTGCATTTATGGGAATTTGTGCAAATGCCCATGCAGCAAGCAGGCAGAGCATCCAGCAAAGTAAGCTCACTGGAGTTGGCGGGAACAAATAAAAACAGACCAGAGAGGCAAGGACCATGAAGAGAAAAGCAAGCAGGCGGACAAACAAGAGTACCTGCCTGCAGTTGCTTAGCTTGTACATTCTCGAACCACAATCGACACAATGGGTGTTTTCGGTGTTTTCAGTGTAAGTACCCCCATCGAGGTCCGCCCTCGGTAAGCTCTGCCACTTTCGGCGATAATCAGTAAAAGCCAGGCATGTTGAACACCAAGGTTCATCACCGTCTTCCGTTATATCCACCATCACATCAGGCATAAGTTGCTTAAATACGCATTCAGCAATAAAGGCTAGATTCGCCTGCGACAATTTATTTTATCAAGGTTATATTCTTAGCTAAGATTGCCTATTTGACTTTTAAGATGGCAGGTCAATGATTTGAAAAATACATGACCGACGAACTTAAATGGAGCGAAGATGAGGGAAGGATGGTCCTCAATGGCATCAATGGAATCGGTCCGGTTATGCTCAGCCGCTTGCTGGAAAGATTTTCAAATGATCCGTGGAAAATTCTCTCTGCTAGCCACTCGGCTTTAAGCGGGGTCAGGGGCGTCGGTTCCCAGTTGGCGGAAAATATCATTTTTGCCCGGTCTTCAGACTGGCTGGAAAAAGAAAAGAAAAAGCTGGGGAAAATGGGAGCCTCTTTTATTTCCGGCTCCCATCTGCCAAATTTCCTTGAGGAACTAGATGATCCCCCGATTGGCCTTTACTGCCTGGGCAAAGTACCCTCCCTTCCCTGTGTCTCCATCGTCGGTACGAGGGTACCCTCTCTCTATGGTAAGAAGATAGCACGACAATTGGCTAAAGAACTCGTGGGCGCGGGAATATGTATCGTTTCTGGAATGGCTCGGGGGATTGACACTGAGGCACACCTCGGTGCCTTGGAGGGTGGGGGGGAAACGGTTGCTTTTCTGGGAAGTGGATTGGATGTGATCTATCCGCCGGAAAACCTCGACCTCTACCAGAGAATTGGCCAAAGTGGGGCAGTGTTGTCAGAGTTTCCCCTCGGCAGAAAAGCGGATCGCCGAACCTTTCCCATGAGAAATAGGTTGGTGGCGGGTGTCTCCCTCGGCGTGGTGGTGGTCGAATCTGCCAAGTCTGGAGGAAGCATGATCACGGCAAGGTTTGCCGGAGAGCAGGGGCGGACTGTTTTTGCCGTTCCCGGAAGGGTGGATCACCCGGAATCTATGGGGTGCCTTTCCCTGATTAGGGATGGGGCCACTCTCATTCGCGGCGTTGATGATATTTTGGAGGAATTGGCTCCAATGATTGGTCACGTTTCTGCCGCTCAAAATCCTGCATCTTCTCATGGAAAAGATCTTACTAACCTAGACATCGAGGAAAAAAAAATAATTCAGGCCCTTTCAGGCGGAGAGATTCTTGATATGGAAAACTTACACAAATTATGTGAAATGCCTTTGGCTCAAACCATGGCATCCCTGACGATGCTGGAAATCCAAGGTCTGGTACAAAAACGGACCGATGGAAGATATGAATTAGCCTAATTGTATGGTTGCATTTCTAAATGATACGCAATTAAATGATCTACAGTTTAGGGGAACTCAAGGACGATGAGTTGAGAAGTTGGATCTATCCCACCAACGACCCTTTGAACCTGATGCGTTTGACGCCGTAGGGAAAACTTCAGTGCAGTAGCGTTGGGTTTCCCCTTCGACCTTGGATGTATCAATAATTTAATTCCTATGATTCAAAAAGTCGAAGATTCAAAACTCCCCAACTCCCTATTCCCCAAATCCTCTCGAGTCTACCTCTGCGGGCAAATCCATCCGATCCAGGTGCCCATGAGAGAGATCGGGCTTTCTGAAACCCAGCTTCCAAGCGGTGATTCCGAAAAAAACGAGTCGGTCAGGGTCTATGATACATCCGGACCCTGGGGAGACCCTCAATTTCATGGTAATGTGGAACTGGGGTTGCCCAAGTTACGCCAAGGATGGATTGCTGCACGGCAGGACGTAGAGGAGATTTCCGGGAGATCGAGAAAGCCGGCAGACAATGGATTTCTTTCGGACAGGCACGATGAGCGCAGCAGGGAAAGATCACAGGAACTGCCTGACTTCGATCGTTCAGGCATTTCTGTACTGCGGGCAAAGCAGGGAAAACCGGTTACCCAACTTCACTACGCCCGCCAAGGGATCATCACCCCGGAAATGGAATTTGTTGCGATCCGGGAGAACATGAAGCTCCAAACCTTATCCGAGCAACTTCAGACCTCTCCGGAAGCTCTTTCCAATTCCTTAAACCATCAACATAAAGGAAATTCCTTTGGTGCATCGATCCCTGCAGAGATCACCCCAGAGTTTGTCCGTGATGAAGTGGCACGCGGCAGGGCCATCATTCCGTCCAACATTAATCATCCCGAGCTTGAGCCCATGGCAATCGGGCGAAATTTTCTCGTTAAAATCAATGCCAATATCGGCAACTCCGCCGTGGCTTCCTCCATTGAGGAGGAAGTGGAAAAGATGAGATGGGCGACCAAGTGGGGAACTGACACCCTGATGGACCTGTCCACGGGCAAAAACATCCACCGCACCCGCGAATGGATTCTCAGAAACTGCCCGGTTCCCGTTGGCACAGTGCCTATCTATCAGGCACTTGAAAAAGTAGGGGGCAAACCAGAGGATCTGACCTGGGAAATCTTTCGTGATACATTGATCGAACAAGCTGAACAGGGGGTAGATTACTTCACTATCCATGCAGGTGTACTTCTTCGCTTCGTTCCGATGACTAGAAATCGCATGACTGGTATCGTGAGCCGAGGTGGTTCCATCATGGCAAAATGGTGCCTCTCGCATCACAAGGAGAACTTTCTATACGAGAAATGGGATGATATTTGCGACATCATGGCGGCTTATGATGTCTCCTTTTCGATCGGCGACGGCCTCCGTCCTGGATCCATTGCTGATGCCAATGACGAGGCTCAATTCGCGGAATTAAAGACGCAGGGAGAACTGACCACCCGAGCCTGGGAAAAAGGCGTACAGGTCATGAACGAAGGTCCGGGACATGTGCCCATGCACATGATCAAAGAAAACATGGACAAACAATTGGAATGGTGTCACGAGGCTCCTTTTTACACTCTTGGTCCCTTGACCACCGATGTGGCTCCCGGTTATGATCATATCACCAGCGGGATTGGAGCCGCCATGATCGGATGGTACGGTTGTGCCATGCTCTGCTATGTGACGCCCAAGGAACACCTTGGGTTGCCCGATCGGCAGGATGTGCGTGAAGGAGTTATCACTTACAAACTCGCTGCCCACGCTGCCGATCTTGCCAAGGGGCACCCGGGTGCCCAATACCGGGACAATGCACTCTCCAAGGCACGTTTTGAATTTCGCTGGGAGGACCAGTTCAACCTTTCCCTTGATCCAGAAAAAGCCAAAGAGTTTCACGACCAAACACTCCCTCAGGAAAACGCGAAAACGGCACACTTCTGTTCGATGTGCGGTCCCCACTTCTGCTCAATGAAGATCACCGAGGATGTCAGGAAATTTGCGGACGAAAATGGATACAGTGACGATGATTCTGCCATTGCTCAGGGCATGGAAGAAAAAGCGAAGGAATTCCGCGAGGCAGGGTCCGAAATTTACTCATCGTCTCAGAAGTCATCCTCATGAAGGTCTTTGTCAACGACGATTCCAATGAAATTGAAGAGGGCTCAACCCTAAAGGATTTGCGCAATCAAATTGGCATGGTACAGGACGAAGGATTTGCCTTTGCCAGGAATGAAGAAATCATACCCCATGCTGTCCATGACCAGACCTTTTTGGCCGAACTTGACCGCATCGTGGTCATTCAGGCGACCCAGGGCGGATGAGTGACCTACCCATGGTTTTATTGATCACCCCCTCAGCGGTGGGCAAGGATGAACCGCATATTTGGTGCGATCTATTTGAGGTGGGCTTGAAAAGGTTACATTTGCGCAAACCGAATGCCACTGCCCAAGAGGTTAGAAAGCTTCTTGATCAACTGCCTGAAGAATACCACTCAAGAATTGTCCTGCATCGTTTCCCTGAACTCCTCAAGGAATTTAATTTTGCGGGCTATCACCACCGTGCGGGCGAGAAATCAGTCGGAGAAATATCGGGCACGAAGAGCCGTTCTTTCCATCATCTTGAGGAATTCAAAGCCAATGAAGCCCCTCTTGACTATGTCTTTTTCGGACCGGTCTACGAATCGATTTCCAAGAAAGGATATAAACCACGGATTTCACTGCCCGAACTGGGGGCAGTTTTACACACCCACAAAAAAACAAAGAATAGGGCACAGGTATATGCTTTGGGCGGCGTGCGCAGAAAAAAAGTTCCCGAGCTCTTTGATGTGGGCTTTGATGGAGTTGTCCTATATGGGTCGATCTGGGGAAAGAAAGATCCTGTCCATGCACTCGAGAAGTACCTCTACACTGAACGCAGTTCGTGGGGTAAAAGAGAAAAAGAGCAATCCCTGCTCAAGCGGCTGTTCGCACCAGAATGATCCCTTCCCCAATGACATCCGTAATCAGTGCACCTTTGATGTGCCTTACCCGCGACCATCCGGAATTGAGCCATTTTGATCAGGTAAAATTACTCCTGGAGAATGGAGTTCAACTAATCCAGTTAAGGAGTAAAACTGGCAGCCTAGAAAGTTTTCTCCGTGACGCGAAAAGATCCACTGAATTGGCAAAAATATGGGGAGCCACAATTATCATCAACGATTCTCCAGAAATTGCCAAAGCATCCCAGGCGGATGGAGTTCACCTTGGGCAGTCCGACAACTCTCCGCTTGTGGCCAGAAGTTTACTGGGTCCAGGTTTTCTCATTGGCCGAACCGTGCATTCGGTTGAAGAGGCGATGACTTGCAAACAAGAGAGACCCGATTATGTGGGGGTAGGCCCTTTCCGTCACTCAGAAACCAAAAAGAATCTCACCCCCCAATTGTCTCTTGATCAATTCGCGGAGATATTTTCGATACTTCAGCCCATCCCTATTTTTTTGATCGGCGGGCTTACCGGGGATGATTTTTCGCTGATTGATGAACTAGGCATTACCGGACTCGCAATCTGCTCCGAGTTATGGACAGGGAAAAATCACAGCTCAGATATTTCTGAAATGGTCCAGCTCTCTAGACACACTTTTGCATCTTCCTAAATGAAAACTACCAATGACCCTCTCAAGATAGGAGACCATTCCTTCTGCTCCAGACTCTTCGTAGGAACAGGGAAATTTTCTTCCGGAGAAGTTCTTGCAGACACTCTTCGTTCGACCGCGACGGAACTCGTAACCGTGGCAATGAAAAGGGCCAATATCAAGACGGAGGAGGACTCAATCTTAACTCATCTTGATCGCAGTAAATGCAAACTCCTACCCAACACCTCAGGGGTGCACAATGCCCAGGAAGCGATCTGGGTTGCGCAAATGGCCAGGGAGGCACTCAACACCAGTTGGTTGAAGCTAGAAATCCACCCCGACCCCAAGTACCTGATGCCCGACCCGGTCGAAACGCTGGAGGCCACCCGTGAACTGGTCCGTCAGGGCTTCACTGTAATGCCTTACTGCCATGCTGACCCCGTACTTTGCAAAAAGCTCGAAGAAGCGGGCGCGGCGGCGGTTATGCCCCTCGGTGCCCCCATCGGGAGTAACCAGGGGCTGGAAAGCCGGGAATTTCTAAAAATTATTATTGAACAAGCCAGGGTGCCGGTGGTGGTGGACGCCGGTATCGGGGCGCCATCCCAAGCCTGTGAAGCCCTTGAAATGGGTGCGGATGCAGTCCTCGTCAATACCGCACTCGCCACGGCCGAGGATCCAGAGGCGATGGGCTCTGCCTTTCAAAAAGCAGTGGAGGCAGGCAGGGAAGCCTTCCTTGCCGGATTGGGCCGGGTCTCGACCTTTGCCCAGCCAACCTCTCCTCTGACCCGCTTTCTCGCAGAAACGGTATAGCCTGCGAGCTTTTTTCTGTAATGAGCACAACATTCTCCGACTACTTGGATGGTTACAGTTGGGATAGTTTATCCGGTAAGATCGCCTCCGCTTCTTCCCGCGATGTAGAAGCAGCTCTAGCCAGAAAAGGAAAAGGGGGAATCACCGACCTGCTCGCCCTGCTTTCTCCCCAGGCCGGGGAATCGTACCTCGACCAGATGGCATGGCTCAGCAACCGCCTGACCAAGCAGAGATTTGGTAAGGCAATCCGCTTGTTTGCACCGGTCTACCTGTCCAATGAATGTAATAATATATGTGATTATTGTGGATTTAGTATGCACAATAAAATCCCCCGCAAAACCCTTACAGATCTGGAAATTTTAAACGAAGCAGGCATCTTAAAAAAGAGGGGCTTCGATCATGTTCTTCTCGTCACCGGAGAATCGAGCAGTCGGGTGGAGGTGGATTACCTGTCCAACTCCCTTGATTTACTCCGGCCTTATTTCGCCAATCTATCCATTGAGGTGCAACCCCTGGGCACGGAAGAATATGCCAAGCTCATCGATCATGGTCTTCATGCCGTTATGGTCTATCAGGAGACCTACAACCAGAAAAGCTACCGGGCCCACCACATCAAAGGAAAAAAAACCAACTTTCAATGGCGACTCAATACACCCGACCGACTAGGAAAGGCAGGTGTAAAAAAAATAGGCCTAGGTTGCTTATTTGGGTTAACTGCAGACTGGCGCACTGATGCACTTTTTGCGGGTATCCACCTTGACTATCTTGAGAAAAAATTTTGGCAGACTAGCTATTCGATGTCCTTCCCCAGAATCCGCCCTTATGAAGGAGATAATATTACCGCTGTTGATTTACAGGATCGTGACTTGGTGCAGTTGTACTGTGCTTTTCGTATATTTAATCACGAAATGGAACTCACCCTCTCGACCAGAGAAAGCCCTCAACTCCGGGAGAACCTCCTGCCCTTGGGCGTGACTACAATGAGTGCCGGATCCAAGACCAATCCAGGAGGATATTCCCAACATGAAGATACCCTTGAGCAGTTTGAAATTTCAGATGACCGCCCACCAGAAGAGATCGCCACAATGCTCAGGCTGAAGGGATATGATCCGGTATGGAAAGACTGGGACGCCTCCTACGACTGCAACGATTCGCCTGTGAAAAAACTGGACGCCGCTCCCCCAAAAGCCATCCAGAACTAACAAGCAAATTTCTCATGCTAAGCAAGGGTGAAATCGAGCAGTACCGCAGACATCTGAGCCTCCAGGCGTTCGGAGAAACTGCTCAAAAAAAGCTCAAAAAAAGCTCCGTTCTTATGATTGGGGCAGGGGGCCTTGGATGCCCTGCCTTGCAGTATTTAACCGCCGCGGGAGTCGGCAAGATCGGGATCGTGGATGATGACCACATCGACGCATCCAACCTGCAAAGGCAAGTTCTCTTTAGCTACGAGGAAATAGGGGAACCCAAGGCACGCATTGCCTGCAAAAAACTTTCACGCCTTAACCCCCATATCGAGTTGGTTGCCCACCAGGAAAGATTTTCGGACAAAAATGCAGAATCTTTACTAGATGCATATGATTTAATTATTGATGGAACAGATAATTTTTCCAGCCGTTACCTCATCAATGATGCCTGTATTTTATTCGACCGTCCGTTCATCCACGGTTCAATCAATCAGTTCGAAGGGATGGTCACAGTCTTCAACTATAGGGATGGTCCCACTTACCGTTGCCTCTTCCCGGAATGCCCAGACCCTTCTTCTGTGCCCACCTGTGCTGAGGCGGGCGTGCTTGGCGTGCTCCCCGGAATCATCGGTTGCTGGCAGGCACTTGAGGCGATTAAGGTCTTGAGCGGTGTTGGGGAGGTGTTGTCCGGAAAAGTTCTTCTTTATGATGCCCTTTCCCAAAAATTAAACAGGTTCACCCTTCAAGCCTCTCCCGATAGCAGGAAAATCTCTTCTCTGCCCAATCCGGTTGAGTCCTGTACATCCGCTAAGACACCCGTCATTCAGTCTGAGCTTATTAGGGAAATATCCGAAGCTGAGCTTAAGGAAATGATGGATCTCCAACCCGACTTGCAACTCTTGGATGTGCGGGAAGAATGGGAACGGGCGGAACTTAAAATTTCTTCGTCTGTCCATCTTGCGTTGGGGGAATTAATTGAAATGGTTTCCCTCTCGATCCCCCTTTCCTTCGACCCTAAGAGGGATTTGGTGGTTTATTGCAAAGCCGGAGTCCGAAGTCGTACGGCATGCCAGGCCTTGCAAAGTGCCGGATTCCCCAAGCTGTATAATCTTGCCCATGGCATGGACGGTTGGTGTCAGCGATACCCCGAGCTCTCCCTGTGTGACTAGACAAGATTCTCTAAATATTGCGTTTATTGGAGGTACGGACAGTTCCGGAGGTGCGGGTATTGCTGCCGATCAGCAAACAGTTCTTCGTCTCGGTCATTTTCCCATTCCTGTTATTTCGGCAATAACCTTACAAAATGGAAAGCAAGGTATTCGTTCATTTGCCCTTCCCGAGGAGGGGCTGAGGAGTCAGTTTTCCGAGCTTACCAAAGTGCCCATACACGGGCTCAAAATAGGAATGCTTCCCGATGCAAAGGCCGTAAAAGTCGTTACTGAACTGATTCACCAGCATCGATTTCCTCTGGTCATCCTTGATCCTGTCCTTCTTAGTAGTTCCGGTCACTTTCTTATCGATGAGGAGGGCTGGGATGCAGTTAGACACATCCTGCTTCCGCTAGTCGACCTCGCGACCCCCAACCTTGAGGAAGCTCAAAGAATGTGCGATCACACATCCAACAACACTGAGCCAGATCCTGAAAAACTGGGGAAGACCTGGTTGCAATTGGGTGTAAAATCGGTCCTGATTAAGGGGGGGCATGCCCAAGGTGAACACTGCATAGATTTTCTTTTTAGAAATGATCAGCCTACCTTGACATACCCATGGAAACGGCTTATCGGAGGAACTCAGGTGCGCGGAACGGGGTGCAGGCTGGCTACTGGAATTGCCTGCCACTGGGCACAATCTGGCGAGCTTGAGCAGGCCGTAAAAGAGGCAGGTAAGTACCTGCAGGGATACATTCAGGCTGAACTCGCCCTATCTTCCCAACGCCTGGCGGATTAATTCCTCTGTGGTGCAATTCATACCCAAAGAATCGGCGGCTCTCCGAACCGCCTGATCTGCCTCCGTCGCCTTGTAGCCAAGCGTGAGCAGGGCAGAAACCGCGTCGCTGTAAGCAACAATATCCTGCCCCTGGGAAGCCGGTTTTTTTTCACCCGCACCAACTGCAGCACCTGAAACAGCTTCGGCGGAACTCCCTCCACTCAGTCCCTTTGGCAGAACCTTGTCCTTTAATTCAACCACAATTCTTTCGGCAGTCTTTTTCCCAAGCCCCTGTGCTTTGGAAAGCATCCCCACATCTCCCTGAGCAATTGAGTTCTTTAAAGTGGGCAAAGAGAGCGAACCCAGTAGATTAAGGGCAATCTTTGGCCCAATCCCGGATACTTTATCCACGATCATGCGGAAAAAATCGCGGGACTCGCGGTCAACAAAGCCATAAAGTGTTTGCGAATCTTCTCGATAGGTCGCCTGAATATGAAGTCTAACAGACTCACCAAGTGCAGGTAATTTCTCAGATGTTGTCAGAGGCACATGGACCTCATATCCAACTCCACCAGTCTGAATTACCGCCAGATTGAGCTGGCATTCCACCAAATTGCCTTCAAGAAATGCGATCATCTTGTCCTTACGCTTTCAGACCGAGAACATCCTGCATTGAATAAAGTCTTGGCAGTTGGGAGTGGACCCATCTGGCCGCCCTTAGAGCACCTGCGGCAAAAATTTTGCGGTCAGTTGCCCGATGGGTGAGCTCGACCCTTTCCCCCATACCGGCAAACATGACCGTGTGATCGCCGACCACATCTCCGCCGCGCAGGGCATGTGAACCAATTTCCCGCATGGGGCGCTCACCCATCATTCCGGAACGGCCATGGGCCACATTGCTATCGCTTAATTCACGGGATGCCTTAAGAATTTCAATTAATCTGTCTGCGGTCCCACTGGGAGCGTCTTTTTTTAAGCGGTGGTGCGTTTCGATGACCTCGGGGTCAAAATCAGATTCAAGATCAAGCACCCGGGCAGCCTGTTCGGTCAGGTAAAAAAGAAGGTTTACCCCGGTGGAAAAATTACCTGCCCACACCATGGCAACCTTTGAGGAGATCTCCTCTATTTCTGCTTTCTCAGTCGGTTCGTGCCCGGTGGTTCCGATGACCATGGGCTTACCATGTTCCGCAGACAAACGGGCGAGCGGCAAGGTAGCTTCCCTCAGCGAAAAATCAATCACCACATCACAGTAAGCTATCCCTTCCGCCGGATCATCGCCCAGATCGACCGGGCAGGTGACTGAGCACCCATGATCCCCCGCAATCGAGGAAATTGCCTGCCCCATTCGCCCTCCGGCCCCACAAAGTAAGATTTTAAGGCTCATCAATATACTTTCTCAGGAAGCGAAAGAGTGGAGCAAAGGCCTTTGAGTAAAGCCAAATTTGCAGGAGAGGGTGGGGAAAGGGGAAGACGAACT
>Ga0181597_10002120_pt1 | contig 21697 bp, 18 predicted proteins | sample 041ome_5_FD_148647 | JGI IMG/M metagenome (GOLD analysis project Ga0181597, IMG submission 148647) | Coastal salt marsh microbial communities from the Groves Creek Marsh, Skidaway Island, Georgia - 041403US metaG (spades assembly) | ecosystem: Environmental > Aquatic > Marine > Intertidal zone...
TTAGGTGCAAGCATTGAATATGGAAAAGTAGATGATACTGATTCTAAAACCGATGTATTAGTATTTATTGAGATTAAATATTGACTTAATTAGCCATTGCCGCTTCGTTATAGGCAGATATTAGTATTTGCCAATCAGCCAGTTGCCAATAAATATTACGTAATCGTTTTTCTTTTTCAAACGATCGCTTTAAACGTACCATGTTTGCGTTTTTCCAATTACTGCCTTGTCTAATTCCGCATTTATCAAAATCAATTAACCAAACCTCGTTTTCTATATCGAGCATAATGTTATGGATATTTAAATCGTGGTGATAAATCTGATGATGATGAAATTTGGCAATGGTTTGTCCAATTTTTTTCCATACATCAGCGGTTAAGCTGTTTGCTAGTAAAATATGATGTAAGTCTTTAGCGCATGAAATTTTTTTTGAAATGATATCGGCTTGGTAATATAAGCCTCTCTTCTTCAACATCGCTGCGATCGGAGTTGGACAATTTAAATCCATATTTTTCATGTGCTGTAGTAGCTTAAATTCTTGCCATACTCGTGATTTTTCAATACCTGTATACATATATTGATCACTTAGTACTTTTCCAATCAAGCCACCGCGACGATAGTGCCGTAACACATATTCATTTTTGTTATGTTGAAAAAAGTAGGTGGTGCCACGGCCGGTTGCCTTTCCTGTTATGGCATTTTGTGTCTTCCAATATTGATCCGTAAACATTTTTGGGACAAGTTCAGGGAAATGGCCCGCATCAAACAACATGATATGGGACTTAACTGCTTTTTGTTGTATGTATGCCATGTAACAATTTTGATCCAAACAATACTAAGAATAATTATTAAAAACCAAAATTCGACTCGAAGCAATCGAACTGAAATAAAATATTTTTATGTTTAATCTTTTCAGCATGCCTCCTAGTCTAGTTTCATATCATTTTAATATTCAAGTTAGGTAAGATTTTAGTAAAATAAATATCCCTTGAATTATCTTCAAGGGCATCTATTTTTGTCTTAAACGGATATTACTACGTACTTTAGATAATTGAGAATTTTCAGTATAACGTCCTTTTGTAACATGACGAATATGAAAAACACCATCAATATGCTTAGGCTCACCATCAGTGCCAAGTAGCCAGCGAAAGGCGGTGTCTTCATAGGTTTTACGCCAACGGTCAGATTCAGTTTGAAATATTGAAAGTTTTTCACAATAACCGATAGCACGAGCAACGTCACCATGAACAATTTGAAATGCGCCGCGTGCTTTATCACGGGATTTATCACGCTCGTATAAACTGAAATTTTCTGTTTCTATATCGATAACTTGTGGTTGGGCATCATTTGACAGTAATGGGTCATCATCTTTTAACATCTCAGTGATTTTTTCTTCTTTAGGAAAAAACAATGAACCTTTCTCGCCTTGTAAACTATCGGCGAGTGAGTCTAAGCAATTCTTATAAAAGATAATGTCGCAATCTGTAAACCATATCCAGTCAGCTTCTGTTGACCGCGCAGCCATATTTCGGCCTATGCCACGTCTAAAGAGCTTTCCTTTGCAAAGTGGATGGAAATTCCAAGTGATATTTGCCATGGTTATTTGACTAAAGAAGTCCAATGTAGCCTTTGTTTTAGTATCTTCTTCTGCATAAAAAACGGTCACAGTTAAATTTAGTTTTGTTGGTGGATAGTTTACAAACGAACTTAATTGATAGGTTAACATGTTGGCATAACCCCAGCAGTGACTAACAATTTCTAAATCAAACTTTCCCTTTACTGCCTTGCGATCTGCTTCAGCAGGTATTTTATCGCGAAACAATGACTGTGGTAAAATACGACCAAACACTAAACGATAAGCTTGTATAGCAAAGCTATTAAAGCCATTTGGTGAAAATGTTTTTGTTTCTATCATCATAAATAAGTAAGCCAAAAAAGAATCTGTTCTAATAAAAGGATACCATATTGCTTAACATTACTGCTAACCGAACTGAATCAAGACTCTCCAATGATTTTGGTCAATTAGGCATTTCATTTAGGTTATTGTTTGGAAAATAAATTTAATTTAACCTTGATAAGCTTTCCTTATTAATTTTTTAAAATTTCTTTTTTAATTAATGCTTGATGAAATATTACTTTCTTGAATTATAGAAATTTAGATTCTTATCTTTGATTGAAAAAACCCTAACCGCAAAAATGTCCTTTAAGTAGTTTTGATAATTTTTCCACGGTGCTTTATTGCCTTGTTTGGGCATCAAATTCAAACCTCTTTCAAAGTATCCAGAAGTGAAGTCAATTAGCCTATCCTCACCGTGAGCATCTTTATCATCAATTGGCTCACAACAACTTACACCTTTTTTATCCATTAGATTTATTAATCTGCAAACATATTCACATGTAAGATCTGCACGAAGTGTCCATGAGGCATTTACATACCCAAAGGACATTGCAAAATTTGGAACTCCACTTAACAACATTCCTTTATAGGTTAATCTCTCATTAGGAATCACTTTCGCATTATCAATAGCAACATCGATTCCATTTAAAGAATTTAATTCAATACCAGTAGCAGTAACAATGATATCTGCTTTAATTTTTGTACCAGAATTTAAAAGAATTCCATCAGATTGAAACTCGTCAATAGTATCTGTAACTACAGATGATTTTTTATCTTTAATTGATTGAAAAAGATCACTATCGGGGACTAAACATATCCTTTGGTCCCATGGTTTATATGAGGGGGTGAAGTGTTGCTCAACATCATAGTCCGCTCCAAGCTCATCTCTAATCATATCTAGTATTCTATTTTTAGTAGCTTCTGGATATTTTCTAGCAATAAAAAAAGTCCAACTCTGAAATAAAATATTTTTCCATCTAATTAAAAAATAAGTAAGTTTTACTGGAAGAAATTTTCTTAAAAATTTATTTATAATATCTTCACTCGGTCTTGATACAACATATGTTGGTGATCTTTGAATCATTACTACATGCTCTGCCTCTTTAGCAATTTCTGGAATAATTGTTACAGCTGTTGCGCCGCTTCCAATAACGGCAATTTTTTTATTTTTATAATCTATTGAATTATTCCAAAATTGAGGATGAATTATTTGACCCTGAAAATGTTCTTGATTCATAAAGTAGGGCATATGAGGTTTTGTATAACTATAATAACCACCACATAAAAATAAAAAATTACATGTCATTTTTTTATTAAGAGATCCTTCATATACCTCAAGCTCCCATAGTGATTTTTTTGAATTCCAGTTTGCAGAGCTAACCTTATGATTAAGAAGAATATCCTTCATCAAATTATTTTCAGCTATCGTTTCTTTAAGATATTCAAGAATAGAAGGTCCGTCGGCTATAGATTTATCGTGTATCCAGGGTTTAAACCTATAACCAAGCGTATGCATGTCTGAATCCGATCTTATACCAGGATATCTAAAGAGATCCCATGTTCCGCCAATACTTTCTCTGCCTTCAAGGATTAAGAAGGACTTGTTAGGGCATGATTTTTTTAGATTGTATCCAGCTGCTATGCCTGATATGCCTGCTCCAACGACAACAACATCTTTATGAGTGTTTAAAATAGTTATGACCTATATAATTTTTTCAGTTAAAATTTTTTTATGAAATATATCTTACTATCTATTTTCATTTTTTCTAATTTTTTGTTTTCTTCTGAAGTTCAAGTAACTGGTTTAAAAAATAAAAATCCTGAGAGAGTTTTATATATTGGTAATAGTTATCTTTATTACAATGATAGTCTGCATAATCATGTCAGGCGTATGCTTGAAGAATTCTACGCAAATGAAATTGATACTAGTAATTACAAGCTTGTAACAATAAGTGGTTCAAGATCATGGCATCACAATATTGATTATCCGATTGAACATAAAAATCTGGGAGCTGAAAACCCTTTTCAACTTGTTATCTTTCAAGGAGGTAGTGGGGAGACTGATACTGCTTCTGAAAGGAAGATTTTTGCTGATACCGCCAAAGATGTGATTAATACCATCCATAAATCAGGCGCAGAAGCAGCTTTATATATGATTCATGCATATGTAGAACCACATAAGAATACAAATCCAAAAATGATCGAAGATATAAAAAAAATGTATATCGATGCAGGCAACAAAAACAATGCTTTAGTTATTCCTGTTGGTATCGCATTTGAAAATGCATATAAAGTACAACCGGGTATTACGTTACATAAACCATTTGATGGAAGTCATCCAAGCTTATTAGGAACTTATTTAGCTGCTTGTGTAGTTTTTGCAAGCATCACGCAACAATCTCCATTAGAAATAGACTATAACTATTATGGTGAAATCAGTAACAGTGATAAAGTATTTCTTCAAGAAGTTGCTCATAAAACTGTTGAAGATTTTTATAGTTTAGAGCTCTAGATCGCCATTTTATAAATCTCTTTTTTCCTATAATAAAAGTGTATAATTTTTACATGAAAATAGGCGTACCTAAAGAAATCAAAAACAACGAGTATAGAGTTGGACTTACACCTGAATCAGTAAGCGTAATCATTAAAAACAACCATGAAGTATTTATTCAGAAAAATGCTGGCACTGAAATAGGCTTCACTAATGAGCAATATGAAGAAGTTGGCGCAATCATTATTGAAACAGCAGAAGAACTGTATAAAAGTTCTGAATTGATAGTAAAGGTAAAAGAGCCCGTACCTGAAGAGTTTAGCTATTTGAATGAAAAGCATACTGTTTTTGCGTATTTACATTTAGCTGGAGATCCAAAAACTGGACTGGAGTTAGCATCTACTGGTATTACTGGTATAGCATTAGAAACAGTAACAGCAGATGATGGCAGCATGCCATTACTTTCTCCAATGAGTTCTATTGCTGGTCAACTAAGTGTTGTTGTAGGGTCTTATCACTTACTAAAACCTAATAAAGGAATGGGAACCTTGATAGGCGCAATGGATGATGTTGAGCGAAGAGTAGTTACAGTCATAGGAGCTGGAGTAGCAGGAACTATGGCTATTGAAAAAGCAATAAATAATAAGGCTGATCTAAAAATTATTGATTTGTCTCAAAAAAGACTGGACGAGCTTCGTTCAATTTATGGAGATAAAAATGTTGAATATATTTTATCAAGCGAATCTTCAATTGAAGAAGCCATAACAGAATCTGACTTAGTAATTGGTGCCGTATATGTTATTGGCAAACAAGCGCCAAAAGTTATTAAAAATTCTATGCTTGAAAAAATGAAACCTGGTGCGGTTATGGTTGATATTTCAATTGACCAAGGCGGGTGTTTTGAATCAAGTAAACCAACGACTCATGATAATCCAACATATGAAAAGAATGGAATTATTCATTACTGTGTAACCAATATGCCAGGCGCTGTTCCCTTAACTGCAACACAAGCATTAAATAAAGCAACCTTGCCTTATATTTTAGAGCTTGCTAATAAAGGTATTGAAAAAGCCCTAAATGAAAATAAACATTTAGAAAATGGTTTAAATATAAAAAACTCAAAAGTTGTTCATGATGGAGTAAAAGAAGCACTATCAGCATAAGTTATGAGTGTTCCCATATATTATGTAGATGCTTTTACTGATGAGCTCTTTTCAGGAAACCCGGCTGCAGTAATATTCTCAGATATTGAAGATAAAAAATTAATGCAAAAAATTGCTGCAGAAAACAATCTTTCAGAAACAGCATTCATAAAAAAGAATCATGCGGAATATCAGATAAGATGGTTTGCGCCATTGTGTGAAATTGATTTATGCGGTCATGCAACCCTTGCTTCCGCATTTATTTATTTTAAATACATAAATCAAGAAAGTTCTCAATTTGAAGTCCAATCTTTAAAAAATGGTGTTTTAAAAGTTACTAAAAAAGATGATTTATTAGTATTAGATTTTCCTAAAGATTCATTGAATAAATATGACGATAATAAATTTATTGAAGAAATAATAAATTCAAAAGTAATAGATCTCTACAAGGGAAGAGATGATGTTTTAGCAATAGTAGAATCTGAAAATGACATTAAGGATCTTAATATCAATTTACAGTTATTAAATAATCTGAATGCAAGAGGTCTTATTGTTTCTGCTAGAGGGGAGAATTGTGACTTTGTTTCAAGATTTTTTGCACCATCTGCAGGAGTAAATGAAGATCCTGTTACAGGCTCAGCTCATACTTCATTAATTCCGTATTGGTCAAAAAGACTTAATAAAACTTCATTAACTGCTCAACAATTATCTGAGAGAGGTGGGGTGTTATTTTGCGAGGATAAAGGCGATAGAGTGTTCATTGGTGGTAAGGCAGTGGAGTACTTAAAAGGCGAAATAAATATTTAAATCTTTAATCTAAATTAATTTAGTTAATTTTCTATAATGTTTTCTGCAAACTGGCATATAAATATCATTTCCTCCAACTACAACTTTAAAGCCTTCAGTGACTACCTTACCTGAATCATCTTTTCTAACGACCATAGTTGCTTTTCTACTGCATAGAGAGCATATGGTTTTCAGTTCAATTAAATTATCTGCTAATGCTAAAAGTTCTGAACTGCCTTCAAACAATTCACCTCTAAAATCAGTTCTAATCCCATAGCACATTACTGGATAATTTAGCCTGTCAGCAACTAGCCCTAACTGCCTTACTTGTTCTTTAGTTAAAAACTGAGCTTCGTCTATAAGAATACAACTTAAATTCTCTGATTTATTATTTTTAATAAAATTAATAAAATTAAAATCTTTGTTGGCTATTACAGCTTTGGCTTTTAAACCAATTCTTGAAACAATTTGACCCTTTGATAATTTACTTGTTTCATTTGGAAGAAAAATCATCGTATCTAGACCATTTTCTTTGTAATTGTGATTAGACTGCAGCAAAGATGTTGATTTTCCTGCGTTCATTGTTGAGTAAAAAAAATGAAGTTTAGCCATGATTTTAATTTAAATAATAAGTAGGTAATAATAGTTCATGAACGTTTTTCAAGAAAGGGGTATTACACATCTAGATCTTCATGGCGAAAGACATTTTGATGCTACTCTAAAGATCTTGGACTTTGTTCTTCAATATCAAAAGGAAATACCATTAATCATTATCTGTGGAAATAGCAATCAAATGATTAAGATTGTTACTGAGGAATTGAAAAAAAATGCAATAAAATACTCTTCACCAAGATTTGGTATTATTAGAGTGGAAGGATTATAACAATGAATAAATATGACATTTTACTGCTTGATGATCTTTTATCTGAAGAAGAATTAAGCATTCAACAAACTGCAAGGGATTATTGTCAAAACCATCTAATGCCCAGAATATTAAAAGCAAATAGAAATGAAGTTTTTGATAAAGAAATTTACAAAGAGATGGGTGAGCTTGGTTTCTTGGGGGCACCAATAGATGGATATGATTGTGCAGGAGTTAATTATGTTTCGTATGGGTTAATTGCTCGTGAAATCGAGCGTGTTGATTCAAGTTACAGATCTGCATATAGCGTCCAAACTTCATTAGCAATGCATGCTATTTATAAATTTGGATCTGAAGAACAGAAAGAAAACTATTTACCAAAAATGGCCTCAGGTTCTTTGATTGGTTGTTTTGGTTTAACTGAGCCTGATGCTGGTTCAGACCCTTCATCGATGAAAACAAATGCTAAACAAGTGGAAGGCGGTTATATTTTAAATGGCTCAAAGACCTGGATAACCAATTCACCTATAGCAGACGTCTTAATTATTTGGGCGAAAGATGAAGAGGGTATATTAAGAGGTTTTATTGTTGATAGGGAATGTAAAGGTCTATCAACCCCAAAACTTGAAGGTAAATTCTCATTAAGAGCTTCAGTTACAGGTCAAATTTTTCTTGATGAAGTTTTTGTTGACGAGAATAAAATTTTACCTCAAGTCCAAAGTTTTAAAGGTCCGTTTTCATGCCTTAATATGGCAAGATATGGAATTGCTTGGGGTGTTATTGGAGCCGCTGAATTTTGTTGGGAGCAAAGCTTGAATTATAGTTTGGAGAGAAAACAGTTTGGTAATCCTCTTGCTTCAAAACAACTTATTCAAAAAAAATTAGCCGATATGCAGAGTGAAATTGCCTTAGGCCTTCAGGGAGTATTGCGTGTTGGTCGTCTTATAGACTCTAATCAAATGAAACCAGAAATGATTTCCTTGGTTAAAAGAAATAACTGTATGAAATCTTTAAATATTGCTAGAAGTGCTCGAGATATTCATGGTGGAAATGGAATTAGCGATGAGTACCACATCATAAGACATTGTATGAACCTTGAAGCAGTAAATACATATGAGGGAACTGAAAGTGTGCACGCCCTAATTCTAGGGAGCGCACAAACTGGAATACCTGCTTTTTAGTTTTCTAGATATTTCTTTAAGAATTTTTCTTGAACTTGATAGTGTTCGAGTCTTGCAAGCTCGCCATAAAATCCATGACCTTCATATGCTTGCATATGCCATTCATATGTTTTACCAAGCCTTTCCATTTCACTTCTTAATCTTCGAGCGTGCTCCACTGGAACAACACGGTCATTTGTACCATGAGAAATAAGTACAGGAGCTTTTATGTTTTCTACATGCAAAAGCGGGGATATCTCGTTAATATACTTATCGGCATCAGGTCCCTTGTCATCACCCCATTCAAGCCTACCTTCATCTTCCCATGTGTTAAATCGACTAGATTTAGAACCAAAACCTTTTAAAAGGTCTCTCATATCTGCAACTCCAACAAAATTTATTACACATCTATATAGTTCGGGAGTAAATACGGCTCCAGCCATTGAAGCATATCCTCCATAACTGCCACCTGCTATACATACTCTATCCTCATCAGCATAACCATTTTCTACAGCCCAATAAACTCCATCACTTAAATCATCTTGCATTGTTTTACCCCATTGACGATTTCCAAGAACATAATGGTTTCTTCCATAACCTGTTGAGCCTCTATAATCAGGCTGTAATACGTTATAGCCTCTATTTGTTAAAAACTGAACCCAGCCATCGTAACCAAAACCTTCTTTAACATTAGGTCCACCGTGAGGCAGAATAATAAAGTAGTTTTTATCTGTTTTTTTCTTTGAGAGTGACAGATATCCTGTAATAGTTAGACCATCCCTGGCTTTATACTTAACGAGTTGTTTTTTTGTTAAGACATCTCTATCTAACCATGGGCTATTTTGATAAAGCATAAAAACTTGTCCTTTGAGAAGATCGAAATAATAGTAATCCCCAGGATTATTTGAGTTATAGACTCTAAATACACCTTTTGTGTTGTTCCCATCGCTAGTTTGAATTGCAACCCAGTCATTTGGAAAAATAGCTTGAAGTGACTCTCTTAACTGTCTTGATGTAAACTTAATTTCATCAGACTGTTTGTCAGCTTCATTGTTTATCTCATTTGCTTCGTCGTCAAAGTATAAGGTTGTTGGCTCAGCCCCTGCATAAGTTAATGATCTTAGCTGACCAGTTTCTTGATTGACATTAGCGCTCATAGGAGTTCCAGATCTACAACCGCCTGTAAAACCACCAATGTCATATATTGAATCCGCATATACTAAATCTGAAAATTCTCTGGTTTTTGGGTTATAAATATATAAAGCATTTTTATCTAGATCTTCTATAACGTTCATATTTGTATCAAATTTTTGACCAGACACTAACCATCTTCCATCGTCTAATAAGGCAACAGGGGTGAAGTGAGGTTCCTGACATCTGTATCTAAAATGCTCAGACCATTTTTTTGAATCTTTATCATAGGTGTATAAAACTCTTTCAATGCCAACATCTGTCATCACAGTTACGGGATATCCATCATCGTCTTCTACTGAAAAATAGATTACTTCATAATCTTCAATATCAGGACCCCTTGCAATCAATTTTGGAACACCAGTTCTAATATTTAGTTTGTAGTAATCCGAAACCCTTGAACGTCTTTTATTCCAATAAACAAAAACCTCATCATCAACTTCGGGATTTGTATTGTAGACTTCAAAACCTCTCAACCCTTCAGCTCCAAATTGGTATTCAAGTAATGATCTTTTTCTTGAACCATCAGCATTCATAGCAAATACTTGAAGAGCATTCATATTTCTACCAACTTGCTCAAAAGCTTGCGGCATAAATGAAAATCTATTATCACTTAACCAGCTAAAACTGCTAATCCCATTTCCTGGAGTTCCATCAAATAAAACTTGCCTACTCATATCAGATAACTTAATCATCGTTAAGCCTCTGTATCGTGAACTTTTTTCAACATACTCACTTTTGACGTCGTGAATATCACATTCATTTTCTTTTGGGGACGTTAAAACCGCTAAATATGTACCACTTGGTGACATTTGAAATCCATACGTATTAGACCAACAAGAAAAATGCTCAAGAGGAATTTCTTCGTATTTTTCAGCATTTATTTGTGTTGAAAATCCTATAAATGAAATCACTAGTGAATAGCATGTAATGGATTTAAATTTTTTTAACATATTTGATACCGGTTAGAAGTTATGAATTTGTTTTAATTTTAAAACAAAATTTCTCATTGAGACAAGTATACTTTACATAATTGATTTAAATCAATTAACATTAATACACTTTTAATATATTAAATATCTAATTTTTTATTGTATTTTTCTTTTTTTTTAATTTAAACTAACAAAAAAACTTATTTTACGAGGGGATATCGTATGAATTATAAAAATCTATTCACATTTTTGAGTGTTGGTCTTCTATCAACATTTCTTTTAGCAGACAATCCAGGAGAAGAGCCTGTTATAGAAGAAGCAGAAGTTGTTGAAACCTCTGAAAGTTCTGTTGAACAAGTCGTAGAAGAGGAAACTTCATCAGAAATGACAGAAAATGAAGACGGTGCAGTTGTACTTGAAAAAGTAGTTGTTACTGGTTCAAAAATTAAAAAAGCACAAGTTGAAGGGCCATTGCCTTTACTTGTGATTACAAAACAAGATATAGATAATTCTGGTTTCAGAAATCTAACAGAAGTGCTTCAATCTATCCCTTCAGCTAATGCAGGCACGCAAAATGAGTCAAAAAATAATTCATTTACTCCTAATGCTAATGAATTAGATTTAAGAAATCTTGGTCCTGGTAGAATTTTGTATCTTGTTAATGGAAGAAGAACTGCAGATTACCCAATACCTTTTAATAACGCAGGCAATATTGCAAATATCGGAGTTATACCTAATGGTTTAATCGATAGAATCGAAGTTTTATCTCAAGGTGCATCTGCTATTTATGGGTCAGATGCTGTTACTGGTGTTGTAAATGTTATAACTGTTAAAGGCAAGGACTTTCAAGAGCTAGATGTAGACTTCATGGAGACACAATACGAGGGTAAAAACCAATATTCATTGTCATATACAGCTGGTGGCTTCTTCGGCAACTCAAGTTGGACATTTGGCGTTGATTATACTCACGTAGATCCGATGACTTATGCTGATAGACCAGGTCATGACTCATTTGTTAATGATCCTGATTACGGTGTCAGCTATACAGCACCTAGATACGGACTTTATTGGTATACAGGAAATGGACAAAGAGGATGGTATGGTTCTTCTGAGTTTCCAAGTACGCCAACTTGTGAAGAGTTAAGTGGCGGTGAGTTTTTTGATTTTGATAAACAAGATCCTGAATGGCTATACGCTGGATCATATCCTGGTAGAGGTTGTGGTTGGGATTATGGCAGTGAAAGATTCGGTGGTAGTTCTCAAACTATTGTGAATGAAAGAGAAGACCTTGCAGCTATATTAAGTTTTACACATAACTTTGATAATGGTATTGAATTAAACTCAAGACTCTACTCATGGACCGATGAAGCTTTCTATAGAGGGTACCCAAGATTCTGGCAACATAACTATTTTCTTGATCCGCAGAGAATCAATGCCTTACAGCAAGAATCAACTGATCCTGCTAATGCATATTCAACCGGTTCATTGTCTGCAACATATTTCTTAAGATTCTTTGCGCCTTCAATGGGTCCTAATGCTGATAGAAGAAATGATATTACTGAGGAAGTAAACGATTTTTATGTTGGTCTAAATGGCTTTTTTGAAAACGGTTGGGAATGGGAAGTTGGCTATAACTCCACAACTTACGATTATGAAAATGTTAAACAAGATTTCACGACTGCAATAGATGATTACATGTACGGTGTTGGCGCTACTGATGCTGAAGGTAATCTTCTTACTGGTTCATACAGACAGTGGCAATACAATTATGCATACTCAAATGATTTTCTTAATCAATATGGTCCTTATGGAGGAGATGCCCCTTGTGGTAATGAACTTTTTGGTTACCAAGTATGTTTCCTTCCAGACAGATTAATGGGTGTTATGACAAATGAGCAAATTGGTACATTCTTAGCAGATGATACTCTTAAAGCAGAATCGTCGCAGTCTACTCTAGATATTTTAGTCTCTGGTGAGTTTGAATTAGCAGGTAAATTTGTAGGTTTTGCTGTTAGTGCTGATATACAAGAACAAGATTATGACCTAATGCCTAACGCTAATAGATTAGCAGGAGATGTATTTAAATCAGGTTCTGTTATTGATGGTGGTGGAGAAAGAGATAGAAAATCCATTGGTGCTGAATTCTCATTACCTGTTACTGACAAGCTTGAAATGACACTAGCAAGCAGATACGACAGTTATGATGATGCATCATCTAATGTCGGCTCTAGAGTTTCCAATATGGTTAATTTTGCATACAGACCTAATGCAAGCTTACTTATAAGAGGATCAGCTTCTGAAACATTTAGAGCTCCAGATATGAATTACTTATTCCAAGCTTCATCATCTGGTTTTTATAATAGCGCGACAGACTGGGTAAAATGTTACGCATACGCTGCATCTGGTGACCCAGACTATAACTATGCAGATTTTACAGAGTGTGAAACAAGCACTCCATCTGTCAAAGGTTTCTTCTCAGGTAATACAGAGCTTGAAGAAGAAGAGGGTGAAAACTTCCAGCTTGGATTAGTTTGGTCTATTGATGATAATACGACTTTTAAAATAGATGCATATCAAGTAATTCTTGAGGGTGCTGTGAGTACTGAAAGTATTACAACACTTAACTTACAAGAGGGTAAATGCTTGTACGGTGAAGATTTTGCAACTTTCATGAGGACTAATATTACCGACAGAGATTGTGATCTTGTGAATAGTAAAATCACCAGGGCTGCAATTACTCCTGATCCTATAAGTGGTGATACAGCTCCAATTGGTACATGGACAGAAGTATATCCTGCATATGTAAACCAATCATCTCTTGAGTATCAAGGAATAGATTGGAGTTTAGATTATAGATTTGAAACTGAGAACCTTGGTGATTTTTACTTTGGCGTTCTCTCATCTCATATAATTGCTATTTATCAAAAATTTGATGTGCAGTCGGATGAGGTTGAATATCTAAGTGCATATACATATGAACCAAGATCTCAACAAAATGCATCTATTTCATGGGTATATCAAGATTTCAGCACTACATTGTTCATGGACAGACTAGGACATATGGAATGGGGTAGTAGAGGTAAATCTGATCCACATATAATATCCAATCTCACTACAAGGTATAACTATAGTCCTGATATTAACGTATATTTTAGTATCAGAAACTTAGATGATAAAATGCCACAAAGAGATCCTGGTTATGGATACCCATACTATAATCAAAATTACTTTAGTGCTTTTGGTAGATATTATTCTGCAGGTTTCAACTACAGATTCTAATTGATGATATAAAAAAAGCGCCTTTATGGCGCTTTTTTTTTGTAATGATTGTAAATACTATGTCATGCATTAATGTATATAATATCTATACGTTTTAGGAAAAAATTATGAAATTTAAATATCTCTTCTTTCTTATACCATTAACAATAATTTCTCAAGAAATAATTGATGATGCTATAGACCTTCAAGTCGATTCTTCAAGTCTATCAATTCAAGCGCAAGCAGATATTGAAAGATTGGATGAAGTTTCAAAAAAACTATATTTTGATTACAAAGATACACTCAATGAATATAAATCATTAAAGAACTATGATGATCAATTATCTAAAATTATTGACTCACAGGTAGATGAAATACAAAGTATTAGAGAGCAATTAGATTCTTTAGACGATATTAATATTGATATTCTTCCATTACTAAAAAGGATGATCGATGCTTTAAGAAAGTTTATTGAACTAGATATACCTTTTTTACTTGAAGAAAGAATAAATAGAGTAAATAATCTTGATGACCTAATTCTTCGATCCGATGTTACAACTGCTGAAAAATATAGAAAGGTTTTTGAGGCATATCAAATTGAATCTGATTTTGGTAAAACCATAGAAAATTACTCAAGCTATATCTCATTAGATAATCAAGAAATAGCTGTAGATTATTTTAGACTTGGAAGACTGGGGCTTTTTTATAGAACCCCGGATGGAGATGAAACTGGATACTGGAATGAATTTGAAGAAAGATGGATTCATGTTGGTAATGATTTAGATAAAGACATAAAAAATGCATTAGACATCTCAAATAGACAGGCACCTCCTAATTTTATTTCATTGCCTTTGAAACCAATAAGTGAGGATAAGTAATATGTTATTAAATAGATTATTTGTAATTACATTTTTAAGCATTTCTTTATTCGCACAAGAGGGTGAGGAAATACCAATTTCTGAAGTAAGAGATAATAAAATCAAGGCACTTCTAGAAATTGTTAAAGAAAATAGGGATATATATGTTTCTGAAGATAAAGAGAGATTAAATAAGTTTATTAATCTTGTTGATGAAAGAGAAAAAATGCTTCAAAAAGCTAAAACTCAACTTGCTAATGAGCAGAACAGAAATAAAAGGCTTGAAAAGACATTCGAAGAAAATGAAAAAACTTTGGCTGAACTTGAGGATAGTCTTCAAATTAAGATTGGTGTCCTTGGGGAGCTTTTTGGAGTTACGCGTCAGTTTGCTGGAGAACTTCTTGCAAGCTCTGAAAAAGAAGTAACTTTCTTTGAATATAATGATCGTCCCGATGTTCTTAAAAAGGTTGGCTCTAAAAAAGTCCACAATTTAGATGACTTTGAATCTTTATGGCTAAGTTATTTTGATCAAATAGTTGCTGGAAGCGAGATTATTAAATTTAATGCTCCAATAACACTTCCAAATGGCGAAAGCATTGCTGGAAATGTTATACGTTATGGTTTATTTAATGCTGTTTATAACAATAAGTTTTTAGAACCAAAACCATCACTTAATTCATTTCAATTATTAGCTAGTCAACCAGAATCTTCTGTTACAAAATCACTTAAGAAACATGGTAAAGCCAATGAATATGCTGCTATTTCTATTGATCCAACTAGAGGATTTTTGCTGTCATTATATTTAGATAAGGCTGGATGGTTAGAAAGAATTGCTCAAGGAAAATCAATAGGTTTTATAATCATCTTAATTGGTTTAATTGGCGTAGCTTTCTCATCATACAAGCTATATTTATTATCCTTTTACAACAAAGAAATTCTTGATGAAAAAAATAGCGACTCTATTATTAGTAGAATGACTGCTGTTTCACAAAGCTCATCATCAAATGAATCAAAAGAAAATTCTATCGATGAACTTATTGTTAATTACTCTGCACAAGTTGAATGGGGTAATAACTGGATAAAATTCTTTGCTGCAGTTGCACCATTACTGGGTTTATTAGGAACTGTTATTGGTATGATTGAAACGTTCCAAGCCATTACATTATTCGGCACAGGTGACCCTAAACAGATGGCTGGAGGAATATCTCAAGCATTAGTCACAACAATGCTTGGTTTAATAGTCGCAGCACCTCTTTTAGGTCTTTATACATATCTTTCTGAAAAATCTTCAACAATTTTGCAATATCTTGAAGAAAGAGCTTCTTATCTATTATCGAAGGTGTAAGTTTTGCTTGACGATCTATTTACAAGAGGTGGCCCGGTTTTATTTTTATTATTTTTGTTAACATTTCTTATATTTACAATTTTTATAAATAAATATTCTTTTTTATATTTTGATAGAGATCTATGGTTGAAAGATAAATTTAATGATTTTGTTAATAACAATCCTCCTACAATGCTTTCTTTAAAACAAGTTGATAGTACTTTTATAGCTGAGCTAAAGAGAGTTTCTAATCAAAATATTAAATTGCTAGATGGGTTAATTGGAATGTGTCCAATGATTGGTTTGTTGGGGACTGTCTACGGCATGATAGAAGTTTTTGAAGTTTTATCATTTTTAGGTACTGGCAACCCAAGAGCAATGTCTTCAGGTGTTGCTAAAGCAACTATACCAACTATGGCTAGCATGGTTATCACTTTATTTGGTTTGTATTTTAGACAAGATCTTAGTTATAGAATTGATAAATATATTAATGAAGCAACGTTGCTATTCAAAAAAGAGGGATATTCACATTGAGAAGAAAGAATAGAAGACAGGCCGAGGATGGTAATTTAGATCTTACTCCAATGATGGATATTGTTTTCATCATGTTAATTTTCTTTATTGTGACAACATCATTTGTAAAAGAAACTGGGGTTGATATTAATAGACCTAATGCTGAAACAGCTGAAAGAGATGAAAAAGGAAATATCCTAGTTGCTATAACAGCAACAAATGAAATCTGGATTGATAAAAGAAGAGTAGATTTGAAGGCTGTAAGAGCCAATATTGAAAGATTAAAGATTGAATATCCTGAGGGGTCAGTAATTATACAAGCCGATAAAGAGTCTAGATCAGGGTTGCTGGTTGAAGCAATGGATCAAATTAGGCTAGCTGGAGTTCAAAATATATCAATTGCAGCAAAAAATGATTCGTGAATATAGAAGATACACCAATGTAATACTTCCCTTTGTAATTACATTTTCTGTATTTCTTATAATTCAAGAATTAATTTCAAGGTCTGGTGAAACTAATACAAAAAATAAAAAACCCAACTTTGTAGAATTTATAAGAATTAAACAAAATGATAATCTTCAAGAAAGAACAAGAACACTTCCTGACAAACCTCCTCAACCCAAGAGACCGCCACAACCAAAACTTGAGCTTGATGATTCAAAGCCACCTCCAATGAATAACTTTGATTTTGATGTGCCTGATTTTTCTTTACCAACTGATTTTTCAGGTGCGTTTTTAGGAGCTATGCAAGGATTAACAGCTGGAACTAGTCAGCTCATTCCAATTGTTAAAGTTGCACCGAGATGCCCTAGAGAGGCTGCTCTATCAGGTATAAATGGTTCAGTTTTAATGTTACTTAATGTAAATGCTTCTGGAAGAGTAGATAAAGTGGTTATTAAGCAAGCAAAGCCATCTAATATTTTCAGCAAAGAAGCTGCAAGAGCTGTAAGACGTTGGCAATTTAAACCAAAAACTATTGATGGTATTGCAGTTGATCAGATGGGCGAATTATTAGTGGAGTTTGAGTGCAATGTTTAAAGTTTTATTATCTTTTATATTTATATTTTTAACGACTTTGCCAGTAAAAATTTATGCTTCTGAAGATTCTATAAGTCAATTCACATACGGCTATCTCAAAAGAGTTAATGACTTTCTATCAGATGGTGATTATGAAAATGCGGAAAAGGAGCTAAGCATCTTATCAAAAAGATATTTTCTTAATGAGCAAAGCTACGAAAGATCTTTAATTAACCAACTATGGGGAAATTTGTATGCTACTCAAGCCAAATATGATCAAGCAATTATCGCCTATGAAGCATCATTAAAATTTAGAAAAATTCCTTTAATAACAAATCTGCAAGTTAGAACTAACTTAGCGCAATGTTATTTTCAAGTAAAAAATTTTAAAAAAGTAATAGATGTTCTACTTGAATATAAAAAAGAAGCTGAAAAAAGAGGACAAGAATTTTCGCCGAAGAATAGAGTTTTAATAGGTATTTCATATTATTACGAAGAAGATTTTCAATTGGCATACGATTATATTTCTTCTGCAAATAATATGTCTTTAAAATATGAAGAAGACTGGTTGAGATATGAATTAGCTTTAGCAGTAAAGCTTAATAAAATTGAAGAAGCAATAGAAACAGGCCAGTTATTGATATACATCAATCCTGAAAAAAAAGAATACTGGACACAAGTAAGCGGTCTATATTACACCCAAAATAAAGACAATGAATCTTTAGCAGGGCTTGAATTGGCTTTTGATAATGAGTTATTAGTCGAAAGCAAAGAATATAAAGACCTTGCCAGATATTACTTATACAAAGGGTTGCCTCAAAAAGCAGTAAAAGTTCTAGATTATGGTTTTAAAAATGATTTTTTAGAAATTGATCATAAAAATTATGAACTTCTAGCTGACTCTTATTTTATAGCTAGAGATAGAGAAAACGGAATAAAAGCGCTTCAGAAGTCATTATCACTTAAAGAAGACTCAGATATAGCATTTAAGATTGCTAGATTTGGTTTCGAAGATGAAAATTGGGTACTAGCATTAAAATATTTTAATGAAGCTAAGAAGTTGGGGTGGAATAAATCACCTGGAAGGTTAGAGTTATTGATGGGCATAACACAATATGAACTCGGTAATCTCAATGAATCTATTAATTTTTTTAACATAGCATTAGATCAAGATGATACAAAGTCAGCAGCAGAAGGCTGGATTTCCTTTGTGGAAGATATTATTAAGAATTCTTAATTAATGAACTTACTGGTATCATAATTGTCCAACTAAAATGATAATATCAACTCAAAATCTTAAAAGGTCTTTTCAGGTAGGGTCTGAAAAAGTTGAAGCGTTAAAAGGAATAAATTTATCAGTTGAAAAAAGTGAATTCCTATCAATCATGGGTCCGTCAGGTTCTGGCAAGACTACATTAATGAACATTATAGGTTGCTTAGATACACCAACCGAAGGCACATATCATTTAAATAATAATTTAGTGAATGATTTAAGTGATGATGAATTAGCAAGAATTAGAAATAAAGAAATTGGTTTTGTATTTCAGTCTTTTCATCTCCTTGCAAAGAATTCTGCCCTAAATAACGTTATGCTTCCATTAAAATATGCTGGTGTTAGAGAAGATAATGCGATCACGATGGCAAAAAACGTTCTTGATAAAGTAGGACTTACAAACAGAATAAATCATTCACCATCCGAATTATCTGGTGGACAACAACAAAGAGTAGCTATAGCTAGAGCCCTTGTTAATAAACCAAGTATAATTTTTGCCGATGAACCTACTGGAAATTTGGATTCCCAAACTGGAGATGATGTAATGAATTTATTCAAAGAATTAAATGAACAAGGTCAAACAATTATATTAATTACCCATGAAGAAGATATTGCTAGGCAATCAAAGCGTATAATAAATATCAAAGATGGACTAATAGAATCAGATTATAAAATATAAATAATTATGAAAATTAAATTAAAAAATACTTTTTACATTGCAGGTCTTGTAATTCTAATCTCCTCATGTGGTTCAGATGAAAAACCTCAACAAGAGACTACTTTTTATAAAAGGGAAAATGTTTCTACTAAACAACTTGAATTATCGATAGAAGCATCTGGAATAATAGAGGCTATATCATCAGTGGAAATCAAGTCAAAGGCTTCTGGTGAAATTCTTTTTTTAGGCGCCGAAGTGGGAGACCTTGTTGAGAAAGGATCTATTCTGGGTCAAATTGATCAAAGAACTCCAAAAAATATTCTAGATCAAGCCATGTCTGATCTTCAGGCCTCGAAAGTTAGGTTGGATAATGCAAAGTCACAACTTGATAGAGGAAAGGAATTACATGCTAATGCAAGTATTTCAGATAAAGATTTTGAAGATATACAAGAGGGCTTTGCACAGGCCAAGTCTACTCTCGTTAGGACGGAAGTATCTTATGAAAATGCTAAGATTGCATTAGATGACACTATAGTAAGATCACCTGTTCAAGGCACAATTATTTCAAGACCGGTTGAAGTTGGTCAGGTAATATCATCTCCAACTTCTGCAGTTGGTGGTGGCACCATTCTTATGACCATGGCTGATTTATCAAAAGTAAGAGTTAGGGCATTGGTTGATGAAATTGATGTAGGTAAAGTTTCAATAGGTCAGGTTGTATCAATTAAAGTTGCGGCATACAGAGATAAAGAATTTTTTGGTGTTGTTTCTAAAATTGAACCACAGGCAAAAATAGAACAAAATGTTACTACATTCCCTGTATTAATAGACATAGATAATGATGAAAATCTACTTTTATTAGGTATGAATACAGATGTTGTTATCGAAGTTTTAAATAAAGAAGTTTCTCTAAGCACTCCTACAATGTCACTTCGAACAAGAAAAGATATTTATTCTGCTGCCGGTATTTTAAATATTTCAAAAAACACTGTAGATTCTTTCTTGGTTGAAATTCAAGAGGGGGAGAATTTTAACAAATTTATTGTTATAAAGGATTCTAAAGATGGGCCTCAATTAACTTGGGTAAAAATAGGAGTATCTGATCTATCTAATGTAGAAATTTTGAGTGGGTTGAAAGAAGATGATTCAATCTTTATTTTACCCAGCAAAAGCTTATTTGATTATCAAAAGCGCTTTAAAGAAAGAGTACAAGCATCATTTAGTTTTGGATAATGCTATTTAAAGAATCAATAATCTCTGCTTTATCTTCAATTAGATCTAATATTGTTAGATCTTTTTTAACCACCCTTGCTATTATTATTGGCACTGCAGCTGTTATTGCCGTAATTGGTTTGGGGTCTAGTGCCAATAAAGCTTTAGATGAACAAATTGATGATTTTGGTCCAAGAACGCTTGTTGTTAGTCCGGGTCAAAATAGGAGAGGCGCTGTTACAAAGGGCTTTATTCCTTTAGACATTAAAGATGCATATGCCTTAGAAAAAAATGAAGAGCATAACTGGATGATATCCCCATATATTTCTAGAAATAGGCAAGTAAAATTCAATAACGCTAATATAAATCAAAGGATAAGAGGCAACTTACCTATTCACTTTAAGGTAAGGGGATATGACGTTGAATATGGAAGAATTTTTAATGATGATGAAAATTTTGGAAGAAAAAGAGTTGTAGTTTTGGGGGCTGCTGTTCCAAAAGAATTAAAGACAAGCCCTCAAAATATTTTAGATAAAGAAGTTCTTATCGCTGGAACAGGATATAAGGTAATAGGCATTCTTGAAGAAGAAGGTAATACAGGATGGCAAAGTCCAGATGAAGAACTCTACGTTCCTCTATTAACTGGCGCTCAAAGATTATTTGGTACTAAGAATGTAGATTCTATAAACATTGGTGTTGAGAAAGATGCAAATGTTGATGAAATTATGATGTCCATAGAAAGAATCCTAAGAGCTCAACACGATATTGGACCAGGTGCTGATAATGATTTCAATATCAATGATTATAGTCAATTTAGTGATTTAAGAAGACAGGCAACTGGTATATTCACAGCATTAATTGCTGGTATTGCTGGTATAAGTCTTGTTGTTGGTGGCATTGGCGTTATGAACATTATGCTTGTTTCAGTTACAGAAAGAACAAGAGAAATTGGTCTCAGAAAAGCCTTGGGCGCAACCCACAAAGCAATAATGTCTCAGTTTATTGTTGAAGCAATACTTTTATGTGTAATTGGAGGCTGTATAGGAGTATTTTTAGGAACTAGTGTTCTTTATTTGCTTGCTTCGTTTCAAGATTGGCCTTTTGCAATGCCTTTTAGTGCAATA